>ENA-OQKD01000070-OQKD01000070.1-human-gut-metagenome-genome-assembly--contig:-NODE-70-length-26702-cov-3.132681_pt1 | contig 26702 bp, 30 predicted proteins | sample MGYA00242775_ERZ504792 | MGnify/ENA primary metagenome ERZ504792 (study PRJEB26092, sample SAMD00036401) | human gut metagenome | host: Homo sapiens | study: EMG produced TPA metagenomics assembly of...
CGAGCGTTTCGTACAGTCAGAATAAAAACTCTAGCTGAAGGAGGTACCGGTATAGGTCTGTTTCTGACCTAAGCGGCTTGTAGAGATACATAATGGAAATATTACGTTTGTATCAGAGGAAGGTAAAGGCACTGTTTTCCATGTTGTAATTCCTATGATAACTGAGGGGGACATGGTTACGGAGAATATCTCTGCCAACAGTGGGGAGGATGAAAAGTTTGCTGATGTGTTAAGAAGTGAATCGTGCGAGCATGAAGAGATGATAGACATAGAAGTGGACGGAGAATCTCCGGCTATATTGATTGTTGATGACAATAAGGATATATGTAATATGTTGTCATTACTGTTGTCGGATAAGTATAAGATAATGATAGCCCATGATGGGGAGATGGCATGGAACATGATTCCAGATTTGCAACCGGATCTGTTTTATCCGATATAATGATGCCGGGCATGAATGGTCTGGAACTGTGTGAGAGAATCAAGCAGGATGTAAGGACATCTCATATTCCTGTAGTATTGCTTTCAGCCAAGACTACATTGCAGGATTATTTCATCGGATATAAATTCCATGCAGATGCTTATTGCCCTAAACCTTTCGACAACAAGATAATGAAAGAGCTGCTTAATTCCATTATAACCAACAGGAAGCGGATTCTTCAACACAAGAAAGTTCCGGCAATAAAGATTTCCGAGGTAAGCACTACATCTACCGACGATAAGTTCCTTAGAGAAACTTGTAAAGATAATAGAGGACAACATTACAGACTCTTCGTTCCAGATAGAGGATATATGTAAAGGTCTTGGCGTGACGGCCTTGGTTCTGAACAAGAAGCTGAAAGCACTTATGGGAGTAACAGCCAATGCTTTTGTACGTTCAATAAGAATGAAGAGAGCGGCAGAACTGTTGAAGACAGGACGGTATTCTGTATCAGAGGTGACATACGATGTAGGGTTCAATGATTTGAAGTATTTCAGAGAATGTTTCTAAGAAAGAATTCGGTGTATTGACCGCAACAGTACAAAGAACAGAGTATACAGACCGATTTGGATTCTTAATAGTAAGTCGGGGGGTAAAAATTTTACCCCCCGTTTTTTAAATATATAAATTCTCCCCTTTTGTACCATTATAAATAAATAATTTAGCGTCAGTTATAAAAGGAATTTTACAGGCACGGACCGGAAGAGAAGAACGCAGCGCACGAAAAATGGTAAAGCGTACAGACAAAGAACGCCGGGCCTATTATGAATTTTTTACGGACGCCAAATGGACAGACCTCAGCCAGTACGATCTGTGTATTGACAGCAGCCGTTTTACTCAGGATCAGATTCTGGAAATTCTCACAGAGGCTGCCAGAGAATGCTGAATCCGGTTTCTGAGTCATGGAGTCTCTTTCTGATATCCCGACAGATATTTTCAATTGCTTAAAATTTTATATTTTATTTCGCAAATGATCAAATACTGGATTTTTTGTAATATAATCCGTAATATACGGGCATAAAAGAATTTTCGGTTCCTATATGTACAACGTACAGAGCATACAGAAAATCACCGGCTGACCTACAATTTCAGAACAGCCGGTGATCTTTTTTAATTCTGATGGTTTTCGATGTAATCCTTCAAAAATTTATATACTTCCGTTTCTACAGGGGGACAGCCTTCCAGATGATGTCGGAAATTTCTTGTACAGTGTCCAATGCCAAGTTCTCCTGTTTTTCCCCGGAATCCCTGCCCGATATGGATTTTTTCGTGCAGCTTTTCCAGAAGGCCTTCCTGTTTCAGCATATCAAGCGCCGGAATCAGATATCCGTAACAGGCGCTGCAGGATTCTACTTCCTCAACAGCATCTGCCAGTTCTACAACCTTACGTGATTTCGGAAGCTGTTCTCCTGTATCCGCTCCACACGCCCGGATATCAGCTTTTTCAAGCTCAGAGCATCCTACGCCCAGTCTGCCTGCCAGTTCCACATAGGGAACGTCCGAAATCTCATAATGCATCAGATTGCACACATAGGCGTCCATCAGGACCGGATCCCGGCCTGTCAGCACCCGATTCATTACAACGGGATTTCCTCCGTCCTCAAAATCCAGATCCCCGCAGATATTATCTACCACAATAAAATCCTGACGGATACCCATATTCAGATGAGCAATCGGTTTATGAAGCCCCAGTGAATGAAAACGCCTTTTTTCCGAATTCGGGATCAGGCCTTTCATATTTTTAAGGGCGCAGGTAATTTTGGTCTGGCAATGTCCCTTCAGCACAGGAACATTAATGAGAAAATCAATGTCCTTTACGCTGGTGCAGATATGAAGCTCCATTCCCCCACAGTCTGCCGTATAGCTTTTGTCCTTTTGTGTGTCATGAAAGACTACTCCGTACTCATCACAGAGTCTGTCATATCCGCAGGCATAGAAGGCATCCATGGTTTTATCTCCCACCCAGGAACCCTCCATCAGCGTCAGATTTCGGAACCCTCTTTCCTGAAGATATTCAATAATGCCTGCCAGAACCTCAGCGTGGGTGGTTGCCCCGTTAGACGGATGAGAAGGGGAAACCATATTGGGCTTGATTCCGATACGAAAAGCTTTATTTCCAATCTGCTCTGCCAGCCCGCTTTCTTCCAGAATCCTTTTTGTCATTTCCTTATACTCTGTTCCACATGTTATAAAAATCTGATTTTTTTCCATAAATGCCGTTCCTCCTGTAACAGATAAATCACTTTTTATACAGGATACCTTATTTTCCCGGAAAATTCCAGAGCCTTTTCTACAGGAAACATACGGACCAGGTATTTTAAAATTCTTTTTTCTCCAGGGCCTTTACACTAAATGTATAGGAGATCAGCATGATCACCATACAAAAAACCATAACGCCCAACACAAGCGCCAGCTTGGGGATATTTTCCTGGGCGTCTCTGATAAGAGCGTCTATGTCTACAGAAAACAGCTTAAAAAGATATCCGATACAAAAACTGGCCAGAAAAATCGCTACAACAAATCCCATTCCCACAATGCGGGATTTTTCCGGTCCAAATTTAATTCTCGTAGGGATCATTACCGCTGTCATAATCTCAGCAATAGCAAAAAAAACAGGAAAAACAAGCAGCATCGGTTCTTCTCCATGAATCAGGGGCATTTTAAATATCACAGTTCCCAGAACTGCCGCAATGACAAGTCCCACCGCTCCGGATAAAAAACAGATCAGATACTTTTCTTTTATATAAGTTTTTTTGCTGACAGGAAGACTCATCAGAAACGGCATTCCGTTTTCAAAATCATCATAGGAAAGTGTAGAAGCTCCGGCAAGCGCCAGCATGATCATAATAAAACTGGAAGAAAAACTTCTCATCTCCTTATTGACAAGTCCTAAAACAATCCCCATTGCTATTACTGCCAAATATACTTTGCCTGTATTATAAAGCAAGGCAAGATCTTTTTTCAGAAATCCTCTCATAACGCTTCCCCCCTCGTCATCATGGTCAGCACCTGGTCTACTGTACCTCTCTCCACTGTGATATCAGGATAGTTTTCCTGATAAAACTGTCTTTGATCTGTAAGGCAGCTATAGCCGAACGCTTCTTTTCTGATTCTGAGAAGGTATCTTTTATCCAGAAAAGAAAAGGTTCTTTCATCTGTCTTCAGTACCCCGTAATTACCCAGAATCCTGTCAGTTTCCTCTTTCATCACGATTTTTCCCTGATGGATCATATAAATCTCATCACAGAACTGCTCCAGATCTGAAGAAATATGGGAACTGATCAGAATTCCCCTGCCCGGAACCTCCATATACTCTCTGAGAAGATCCAGAATCGTTTCCCTGGACATAACATCCAGTCCGGCTGTAGGCTCATCCAGAATCAGAAATCTTGCGTTCACACTTATGGCAAAAAGTATTTTCAGCTTTGCTTTCATTCCTGTTGAAAATTCCTTCAGCTTCTTATCAACAGGAAGCTGGAAACGCAGGCACTGCTTCTCAAATTCCTTTTTCTGAAATCCCGGATAAAAGTCTCCCATAAAACTCATTAGCTGAGCCACTGTCAGGTATCCGGAAAAAAAGCTGTCCGAAAGAACCGTACCTATCTCTCTTCTGTCATTTTCTGACAGATCTTTTCTGTTTTTTCCAAAAATCCGTATTTCTCCGGAATCCGGCTGTACAAGGCCCAGAAGCATTTTAAAGGTTGTACTTTTTCCTGCTCCGTTGGCTCCGATAAGTCCGGTAACGCAATCTTCCTGAATCTTCATGGAACAATCAAGGGTAAAATCTTTATACTGTTTTTTTACCTGATCAAGTTCTGCAAGCATAGTTTATTCTCCCTCCATTATCAGCCGGAACAGATCACAGATTTCCTCATCTGTCAGCCCGCCTGCCTGCGCTTTGCGCACAGCCTCGTCCAGATCATGTTCCAGCTCTTTTCTTCTTTCTTCCATGATCATCCCCTGATTGGCCTCTGCAATGAAACTGCCCTTTCCATGAACAGTATGCACCAGCCCTTCTTCTTCCAGATAATCGTATGCTTTTTTTACAGTCAGAGCGCTGATCTTCAGCTCACGGGAAAGCATCCGGACTGACGGGAGCGCTGTCCCCGGAGACAGATCACCATTGATGATATCTGCCCGGATCTGTGATACGATCTGTTCATATATAGGAGTCATGGATGTATGGTTAATAATGATATGCATATCTTCTCCTCCTGTACAAACAGTATATAACAGTATGAAACTGTTGTCCAGTGTTATATACTGTTTATTCTAGTTTTTTACAAAAAAAGAATGAAACCCCTCTTCTCAGACAGTTCCATTCTCTTTTATTCCGTTTTTAATATTTTACTCTGCTTTTTGGCCCCTGTTTCAGGTATACATGCCTGATGTAATGCAGAAGCTTTTTCTCTCCATGATCGTTCAGGATTCTTAAAAGTCCTTCCAGTTCTTTTTTGGTCCGGGGATGGATGAACCACAGACTGTCCTTGCTTTTCAGGTAATATTCCAGAGGCTGGCTTTCTGTATAGGCATCCCCCAGATAGTTCCTGGATGCGCTGATCCTGTCCATGACCATTTCCGCCACATACTTCCGGGGCATCGGCGCACCCATGATCACATGCTCTCCATCCAGTGAATAGTCCACCCAGTGTTCAAAATGATGCTTGTTTCTTCCTTTATGATGAAGCCAGGAGGTGGAAACACCAATGTCCTCCCTTTCTGCGTTATTTGGACTCCTTGTGCCCTGATAATATTTACAGCCTACCAGAAATTCTGCAGGCGAATATTTGGACAGATCGTGCAGAAGTCCCTGTTTGTAAAGCCCGATGCGAAAGCAGTATTTCATCACAAGGAGCTTGTGTCTGGTAATGGTCTTAAAATGAAGCCACGGATGCACTGCTTATTCCTCCTTTTTACCTGTCAGCACCACAATGGTGCGGGGACTGATCTCTATATTTTTTTCATAAGACTCTTCTCTTTCCCGGAAGGAGTCACCCTCCTCTGTGTCTGAGGTATCGGCTGTTTTTTTCCAGGTCATACCCTCCGGAAGGTTGGGAAGAGCAATGGTTCTGTTTTCCCAGTGAAAATTATAGCCTACATAGATGAAATCATCCTCTGAACCGTCTTCTTTTTTGGCATAGGAGCCGCAGTACATCACTCCGAGAAGGCGGCTGGTATTTTCCTGATTCAGATACCAGGCGCGCTCTCCATGGAAAGAAATATCCGGAAAACCTTTTGCAAGATAATCAGCTCCTTTTGGCTCCTTCTCCATGTGAAGAATGGGATGAGCTTTCCGAAAGGCAACCGCTTCCTTTACAAATTCAAAAATATTTTTGTTCTTTCGGAAGGCTTTCCAGTCTGTCCATCCAACAGGATTGTCCTGACACCAGGCATTATTGTTTCCGTTCTGAGAATTGCAGAATTCGTCCCCTCCGTAGATCACAGGAGTTCCCTGGCTGAGCAGGAGCATAAGAAATGCATTTTTGATCTGCTGATCCCGCATTTTTTTTACAGCCATCTTTCTGGTAGGGCCTTCCAGCCCGCAGTTCCAGGAATAATTATACTCGCTGCCGTCCTGATTGTTTTCTCCATTTTCTTCATTGTGACGATAATTATAGGCAACTGTATCATAAAGGGTAAAACCGTCCTGACTTGCCATATAGTGGACCGTTCCACCTGCATTCCGAATATGACGCAGATGATACTCCACAGCCGGAAGCATTCCTTCGTCGCTTTTCAGATAACGGCGCATGTCCCTCTGAAAGGCATCTGTACACTCTGCAGACATTTCATCCTCAGCGCTGACAGATAAATCCCCAAAAAGCTTTTTTGTCCCGTAAAGAATATGATCTCCTGCAAGAAGCTCTATTGGCACGCCGTCTCCCATAAAATGAAAGCCGTCCACATGGTAATAATCTCTCCAGAACCAGGCGGCACGAAGGGCTGTAAGAGGGTTGGTTCCCCCGGGAAAATACAGCTCCATAATGCATTCCATCCCTGCCTGATGCAGAGCTTTGACGAGATCCCGGAATTCATTTTCCGGTTCTTTTGTGGCACAGTAGGAGCGCTTTGGCGCAAAATAAAAGCCCTTTACATAGCCCCAGTAGTTTATCCTGTCCTGGCTTCTCTTTTCTGTGATCATATGGCTTTGTTTCCCATTGGAATACGGCAGTTCCATAAATTCATAGGCCGGCATTAATTCCACAGCGTTAATGCCCAGTTCCTTCCAGTAAGGGATCATTTCTTTCAGTCCGCTGAAGGTTCCTCTTCGTTTCTGAGGTAGCTTCTGCTGCTTTGTATATCCTCTTACATGTACCTTATACAGGATCAGATCCCGGTATGGAATCTCCGGAAACCGGTCTTCCTCCCAGTCATATTCCTTTTCTGTAAGAAAGGTACAGCGGATCTGGTTTTCATTTTCTCCGTTTCCCCGAATTCCGAACTGTTCCCTTCCGCAGATTCCATGAGCAAACGGATCCTGCACGATTTTTCCGTCAATGCGGAAATTATATTCATATTTTTTTGTGTTCAGCCCGGAAACCAGCATGGTACATACCTTTCCCATGCGTTCTGTAAAAGGAATCTCTCTGCATGGAACTGCGCTGCCTTTCTGGTACAGAACCAGAGCCGCCTCTGCCCCCGGCAGAACCTCTGCCGCAAAGTTCATTCCTTCTTCATTTTTGTTTGCTCCGAGCATTACGGGATTTCCATTTCGAATCACTATCCTGTCCCATTTTTCCATGATCGTCTCTCCTTTTCGACAGCCTGTTTCAGTCCCGTTTATTCCATTTCCTGTACAGAAAACCTCAGATTTTAAGATCCAGTTCTACCGGACAATGGTCGGAGCCCAGAATATCTGTGTGTATTTTTGCGTCCTCAAGCCGGCTTTCCAGCTGGGGAGAGGCAATAAAATAATCAATTCTCCATCCTGCGTTCTTTTCCCTTGCCTTAAACCGGTAAGACCACCAGGAATAAATGTTTTCCTGATCCGGATAAAAATATCGGAACGTATCAATAAAGCCGCTTTGCAGGACTCTGGTAAAACATTCTCTTTCTTCATCGGTAAATCCCGGATTTTTGCGGTTGCTTTTTGGATTTTTCAGGTCAATGTCCTGATGCGCCACGTTCAGATCACCGCAGCAGACTACTGGTTTCTTCTCCTGTAATTTCAGAAGATATGCCATAAAATCTCTTTCCCATTCCATCCGATAAGAAAGTCTTTTCAGCTCGCTCTGAGAATTGGGGGTGTACACTGTCACCAGATAAAATTTCTCAAATTCCAGGGTGATCACGCGTCCCTCTTTATCGTGTTCCTCTATCCCGATTCCATTTACAACATTCATCGGTTCCTGCCTGGTAAATACTGCGGTTCCGGAATATCCTTTCCGGTTGGCGAAATTCCAGTACTGATAATAGCCCGGAAGTTCCAGTTTCACCTGATTTTCCTGACATTTTGTCTCCTGGATACAAAAGATATCTGCATCCAGCTTCTGAAAGCTCTCCTCAAAACCTTTTGTGATGCAGGCTCTGATCCCATTTACATTCCACGAAATAAGCTTCAATTTTTTCCTCCTGTAACGTTTCTCAGTCTTTGATACTTACAGTATACCATATTTAACCTTTGATACCAAACCTGTTTTTACGGAATCCCGCTTTTCCTGTCAGGGCTTCTGTTACTGTTCGCAGCAACCGGCTTCCCACGATATTCTGACAGCTTCATATAAATCTCCGGATCAGAAGATCGTATATTGTTTTTCTGTATCCCGTAGCCCCTAAAGCAGACACGGCGTTTTTTCAGCTGTTTACAAGCTGACGCTTATCTGATAAAATGGTTCATAATCCCTGGTCAGATGACCCCGGATAAATACAAAAAAGTGAGGAAACCACATGAACGAAGAATTTACAAGTTCCTGCAGCGCAAGCGACTGCGCTTCCTGCTCAGGCTGCGGCTCTGATCAGAATGAAACACCAAATACCATTACTCTTACACTGGATGACAATACAGAAGTAGAATGTGCGATTCTTACCATCTATCCTGTAGATGAAAAAGAATACATTGCCCTTCTCCCTCTTGACGAAAACGGTCAGAACAGTGACGGAGAAGTATATCTTTATGTATTCTCCCGCACAGAGGACGGAAATCCCATGCTGGAAAATATCGAAAGCGACGATGAATATGCAAAGGCTGCAGACGCATTTAACACAATCCTTGAGAATGCCCGCAAAGCAGAAGAAACAGGACTTGAAAATGCTCATAAAGAAGAAACAGGAGAGCTTCTGGATTAATTTCCAGGCTCTCCTGTTTTTGTAATGTATTGATTATTTATTTGTCGTGCTTCCAAATCCGCCGTTTCGAATACCCTGGGCATCGTCATCTACGGTAATCCCGTATTCTACAAAAATCCCCTGCATAAATCCGTTTCCTTTTGCAAGTTCTACGTTTTTTCCTTCACGTCCGTCATTTGTCAGCTTTGCAAAAATGTGGCCTTCATGTCAGAATAAAAATAATCGCTGTCGATAATGCCCACTGTATTGTTCAGCTGCAGACGATACCTGTAACCCAAGTCCGCTTCTGGGATAACATTTCAGAACCCAGTCCTGCTCCATCTCCACCCGGATTCCTGTGGGAATCTTGATGATCCCGCCAGGTGCAAGGCTGAAGTCTGCAGGTGAAAAGAAATCATAGCCTGCACTTCCTGCAGTGGCTCTTTCAGGAAGCAGGATATCTGCATAAATCTTTTTGATCTCTTCTTCCTCTGCATCCGGAAAAGTATCTTTCCAATCCTCAAGTCTGTCACACTGTTATTTTTTTAATAATTCCATAAAAACCTCAGAATTATTCGTTTTTTTCCTGAATCTCCTGTGATAAAATCATTATATTACACTTACATCTCAGGAGAAATCTGTATATGAAAGATGAAAATTCTCAGGTACCTGAAACATTTGACGAACAGGAACAGCTCCGTTCTGAAAAAAGAGGTCTTCTGCTGTTTTTTGCCGGTCTGGTCTGTTTCTTTATTGCCTTTGGCTTTATTATTGCCGGAATATTTTTCCAGAAGTATCATGTAAAAAACGGCGATGCAATTGCTATAGGCGGCTTTGTTATCTTTGGTATCGCAGCAGTTATTCTTCTTCTGAAAAATATCGGTTATGCTGTGCTGTGGGAAGCAGACCGTAAGGAGAAAAAACTGAACGGTCAGGAACTTACTTCTCTTCCTGCCATGAGCAGAACGACTTTACAGCAGAGTCTGAGCGAAAATAAATTCCAGTATGAAAACGGTTATTATTACCGCAAAAAATTCTCTTTCTGGAAAGACTCGGTTCGCTATTATATAAAGCTTACAGATTCCACCGACCTGTCTGCAACACTTGACCGTGAAATTGACAGCTTTAACAGTTCTGACTGCAGCAGGCAAAATGCCTGTCTGATCATTATTATGTATCAGAATGGGGTAACAGAAGACACAAAAACAACCCTGAAAGAAATTTCCACCAACAGCGCTATTGCAGAAACTGTTATTGATCCTCATCTGAACGCAACCTTTCTTTCAGTTGCTGTTGACAGCTTTACAGGAACAGGATATTTCTTTGACCTTCACAAAAGCCACATTTCCCTGTACAGTCACGGCTGCAGGCTTCTGAAAAAACTCACCGGAACTTCCAGGTAATTCTCTGACGGTTCCCGATTTACAATCACAGTCGTATCACACTTTACTTGTGCAATGTATATAAAGTTCATCCAGTTTTTTTATATCAGATATACAAATACAACATAATATTTGATATTTTTTTGACAAACTATTGACAAACCATAATTAATGTGTTACCATTTCATCATCAATTTAAAACATCTCTGACAACTGGCGGAGACGTGGATAACCACAGGGGAGTCAGAGATTTGTGAAGCCGACCGTCTGGGCAGTATTTGACACTTTCAGATACTGCCCTTTTTTACTCAGACAGTCTGTTATTTCTGTCCGGGTTCAGGCTTCCGTTTATGAAAGGAGACAAAACTTATGGGATTCAAGAGTGACATCGAAATCGCACAGGAATGCGAAATGAAACCAATTACTGAAATTGCTGAAAAAGCAGGCATCGACGAGAAGTATCTGGAGCAGTACGGCAAGTACAAAGCAAAAATCGACTACAATCTTCTGAAAGAAACAGACAAACAGGACGGCAAGCTGATCCTTGTTACAGCTATCAACCCGACACCGGCAGGCGAAGGAAAAACAACTACAACTGTAGGTCTTGCAGACGGTATGCAGAAGCTTGGCAAAAACGTTATGGTTGCGCTTCGTGAGCCATCTCTCGGACCGGTATTCGGTGTAAAAGGCGGCGCAGCAGGCGGCGGCTATGCACAGGTTGTTCCTATGGAAGATATCAACCTTCATTTTACAGGTGACTTCCATGCAATCGGCGCAGCAAACAACCTTCTTGCAGCAATGATCGACAACCATATTTTCCAGGGCAACGCTCTTAACATTGACCCGTAGAAAAATCACATGGAGAAGATGTGTGGACATGAATGACCGTCAGCTTCGTAATGTAGTAGACGGCCTTGGCGGAAAGACAAACGGTATGCCTCGTGAAGACGGCTACGACATTACTGTTGCTTCTGAGATCATGGCAGTTCTGTGTCTTGCAAGCGATATCAAAGACCTGAAAGAACGTCTTTCCAGAATCATCATCGGATATACATATGGTAAAGTTTCCGAGCAGAAACCGGTAACAGCAGGCGATCTTCACGCTGAGGGCGCTATGACAGCACTTCTGAAAGACGCTCTGAAACCAAACCTTGTTCAGACTCTTGAGCATGTTCCTGCAATCGTACACGGCGGACCATTCGCTAATATCGCTCATGGCTGTAACTCTGTAACAGCTACAAAAATGTCTCTGAAACTGGCTGATTACACAATTACAGAGGCTGGCTTCGGCGCTGACCTTGGTGCTGAGAAATTCCTCGACATCAAATGCCGTATGGCAGGTCTGAAACCAAACGCTGTTGTTGTTGTTGCAACTGTTCGTGCTCTGAAATACAATGGCGGCGTTGCAAAAGCTGACCTGAACAACGAGAACCTTGAGGCTCTTGAAAAAGGTCTCCCGAACCTTCTGAAACATGTAAGCAATATTACAAATGTATACAAACTTCCATGTGTAGTTGCTATCAATGCTTTCCCAACAGATACCAAGGCAGAGCTTGATCTTGTAGAGGCAAAATGTAAAGAAATGGGCGTAAACGTAGCTCTTTCTGAAGTATGGGCAAAAGGTGGCGAAGGCGGTCTGAAGCTTGCAGAAGAAGTAATCCGTCTCTGCGAAGAGCCAAATGATGACTTCTCCTACTCCTATGAGCTGGAAGGCTCCATTGAGGACAAACTGAACCAGATTGTTCAGAAAATCTACGGCGGCAAGAGAGTTGTCCTTACAGCTAACGCTCAGAAACAGGCAAAACAGCTTGAAGATCTTGGCTTTGGCAACTGCCCGATCTGTGTTGCAAAAACACAGTACAGCCTGACAGATGACCAGACAAAACTGGGCGCTCCTACAGACTTTGAGGTAACTGTACGTAACCTGAAGATTTCTGCAGGTGCAGGCTTTATCGTAGCCCTTACCGGCGAAATCATGACAATGCCAGGACTTCCAAAAGTACCGGCAGCTGAGAAGATTGACGTTGACGAGACAGGTAAGATCACAGGTCTGTTCTAATCACGGTCACTCATAGATACTCTATAAGTAATATACAGAAAACCGTCCGGAAGCGAACCTCTCCGGACGGTTTTCTCTTTTACATATCTGATACAAATTAGACATAATAAATTTGACAACAGTAAACTTTCTGTCACATACCTGGAAGGAATGATCATTATACTTCCGGAGCCTCCGTGCCGTCAGAAGGACTCTTCTACAGGGATCACTACTCTTGTTACATAATCGTTATCGTCTGCTATGGCAAAATCATTCATTCCCGATTCAAAGGCAAAGCCCTTTAATGCAAGATTTTCCTTTTCTGCAAATGCCAGCATTTTTTCATAAAGCTCAGGAAGCCTGTCCCAGATTCCCCTCTGATAACCGCAAAGGCAAAGCCCCCTTTTCCTGATCAGAATCTCCCCTCCTTCTTCCGCTTTCAGCGCCGGGGAAAAAACGCCTTCATACTTTTCAAATTTCTTTTCTCTTACCTTATCAACAGAAATATAGCTGCCGATCCCCATTCTGCACTGTTCAATCCCCCAACATTCCTTTGCACAGGAAAACAGATCTTTCAGATTTTCTTCTTTTATATCGAAAGGAATCACCCGGAAACACTCCTCAGGAAGCTGTTTCAGTTCTATAAGCATATCGTCCACACGGCTGCATACTTCAAGCTGCTCCTTTCGGATCTTCAAAACTTCTTTTATCTTTTCCAGTCTTTGTATCTCTCTGTTTATCTCATTTATTTTTTCATCGGCCAGCTTCATAAATTTATCCGGCCCCGGCTCCTGCACATAAGAACGAATTTCGCTGATGCTCATATTCAGCTCTTTCAGCATACGAATATATTCAAAATCAATACTCTGACGGCTGGTATAGTAGCGATACTGATTCTCCCCCTTTTTTTCCGGGGAAAACAGCCCTACAGAATCATAATAATGCAGAGTTCTGGGATTCACCTGATGAATGGCTGCAAACTGTGATGTTGTTAAATCTGTTTCCTGTTTTTTCATATTTCCCTCTTGACCTTACACTTACTGTAAAGTTTATGATATCTCATGCACAGCAAAAACACAAGGAGGAATCTTATGAATCAGACAAACGACAAGTCTCTGAACGCCTATCAGAAACCAGTCACTTTAAAAAATGTCATACTCTTTACCCTGCCAACCATAGCCATGTCTCTGTTTATGTCCTTTTATACCATGGTAGACGGGCTTTTTGTATCAAGACTCATCGGGACGAACGCTCTTTCAGCCATTAATCTCACTGCCCCTGTTATTTCCCTGGTCACTGCTGTTTCTACCATGCTGGCTACCGGAGGCAGCGCTGTTATCATGAAAAAATTGGGAGAAAAAAAGAAACAGAAGCCAGACAGGATTTTACCAGTCTTATATTTGTAAATGTCCTGGCAGGACTTATTATGGGTACGATTGGATACTTTGCCATGAACATGATCTTTTCCAATATGAAGCTCTCTCTGGAAGTCATGGGCTATTGCCGGGATTATCTTGGACATTACCTGATTTTTACCGTCCCGATCCTTTTAATGAATAATTTTTCTCTTTACCTGATCGCCTCCGGCAAATCTTCCCTGTCCTTTATCTGTTCTGTAGCAGGAGGAATTGCGAATATTATCCTTGATTATGTTTTTATACAGATACTGGAAATGGGAATCGGCGGCGCTGCCGTAGCAACCGGAATCGGCTATTCAGTTACTACTGTAGCAGGATTGGCTGTATTTTCCAAAAGAAAAAACATGCTGCACTTTGTAAAACCTGTATATCGTTTTTCCGTACTGAAAAAAACAGTAACTAATGGCTGTTCGGAAATGGCAACCGCTCTGGTGACAGGAATCACTACTCTTATCTTTAACTGGACCATGCTGAAATATGTCGGCGAAGACGGAGTTGCCGCTATTACCATCATCATGTATGTACTGATGTTTGTCAGCTCCCTTTTCAGCGGATATTCCTATGGCGCTGCGCCTATGATCAGCTATTATTACGGCGCTCAGAACCATTTTAAACTGAAAAAACTGATTCGTCTCAGTCTGAAGATCATTACCGCGATCTCCGTAAGCGCTGCCCTGATCTCCCTGCTTATTACCGAACCTCTGGTATCTGTTTTTACTGAGCCGGACTCCCCGGTCTATCAGCTTGCAGTAACCGGAAACCGCATCTGCACTACTGCGCTTTTATTTATTGGATTTAATATTTTTGCCAGCGGAATGTTTACTGCTCTGAATAATGGAATGGTATCCGCAGTACTTGCCTTTACCAGATCCTTTGTTTTTATGATCATCTGCCTTCTGGCTCTTCCTGCCCTTCTGGGCGTTACCGGAATCTGGCTTGCAAATCCTGCCGCCGAACTGATGGCAATAATTCTGGCCACATGGATGCTTCTGAAATACAGAAAAAATATCTGTACTGACAAATATGGGAGAGCGGTTTTCCTTTCGCTCTCCCATAAACTGTCATCATATTGCCTACACGGCCTTCTTTTTTATCTTTTAAAAGAAACTGATAGTCATTTTCTGCCAGGTCAAAATAACTCAGTCCTTTTTCCATATCAGCTTCCCCTCCTTTTTTATATTTTCATTAAATCGGTAGCTGGTACTGAATTCTTCTCCTGAGGAAAATTTCAGATCCACTTCAGGAAGATCATACTGTTCCGGTATTACTTCGGCTCTCATTTGTCTCATAATTCTGGGAGAAGTATCATCCGATACCTTAACCAGAACATCCACATCTGACCAGAATTTCTGTTCTCCTCTGGCATAGCTTCCGTAACAGTATATTGCTGTTACATAATTGGAAAATTGTGTACGAAGTTTCTGTACAGCCTGATCCAGTGCTTTTTTATGACGATCGTCTGACATTCCGTTCTCTCCCCTTCTTTATAAGCTGTGTGTAACAACAGTAGCCGTATAATTAATTTTAGTGTAGCACATCCATTCGGTTATTACTATAGCTTTTAATATTTTTGTAAAAAAGAGGCTGCACGTTACTGTTCACACGGCTCTATCCCGCGAGGTGTTTTGGCATGTATATGCCAAAATCCCGAGACATACAAGCCAAAATTCCATTGCCGTAGGCAATCTGAAATGAATTTTGGCTCGTTGCTGTGAACGGAGTGAACAGTAACGGCTGCACTCCGCATACACGGATTTACAGCCCCCTTATTATCTTTTACAGAATTTAAAACAGGTCTTTCATTGCAGGATAAAGCTTTCTGAACTTCTGGTAGCGTTCCTCATATTTCGCCACCAGCTCCGGTTCCGGCTCAACCGTATCCACTACATGAGCCATTTTCTTTCCGATGGTTTCCACATCCGGGTATGCGCCGCAGCCAACAGCCGCCAGCATGGCGCCTCCCATGGACGGTCCTTCCTCAACCTCAAGTACATCAACCTTCAGGTTCATGACGTTGGCAATGATTTTTTTCCACAGAGGGCTCTTTGCTCCCCCGCCGCAGATCTTGGTACGTTCAATCTTAATTCCAAGGCTTCTGGCAACCTCAAGGGAATCGCGAAGACCAAAGGCAACGCCCTCCAGAACAGCCTGAGTCATATCTGCTCTCGTAGAGTCCATGGACATGCCAAAGAACACGCCTCTGGCATCCGGATTATTGTGAGGAGACCGCTCTCCCATCAGATACGGAAGGAAGAATACACGGTTCTCTCCAAGCTTATTGATAGGCGCCTGCTCTGCCGCAAAATCCTTTGTCTGAAGGATTTCTTCTGCCCACCACTTATTGCAGGAGGCAGCGCTTAACATGCATCCCATCAGATGATAGCTTCCGTCTGCGTGACAGAAGGAATGAAGAGCATTGTTTTCATCAACGCCAAAATCTTTACTGGAAATAAAGATTGTTCCTGAGGTTCCAAGAGAGATATTGCACTGTCCGTCTCCCACTGTTCCTGTTCCAACAGCAGCGGCAGCATTGTCTCCTGCGCCTGCAACAACCTTTACATTTTCCGAGAATCCAAGCTCGTCTGCAATGGATTTTTTGAGAGTTCCCACAACCTGCCAGCTCTCATAAAGCTTTGGAAGCTGTTCTTCTTTTACACCACAGATCTCCATCATTTCCTTTGACCAGCAGCGGTTCTTAACATCCAGAAGAAGCATTCCGGAAGCATCGGAAACGTCTGTGCAGAAAGAACCTGACAGACAATATGCAAGGTAATCCTTTGGCAGCATGATCTTTGCGATGCGGGCAAATTTGTCCGGCTCATTCTTTTTCATCCACAGAATCTTCGGGGCAGTAAAGCCTGCAAAAGCAATGTTTGCGGTGTATTCAGACAGCTTATTCTTGCCGATTTCGTTATTCAGATACTCTGTTTCCTCCTGGGTACGTCCGTCATTCCAGAGGATAGCAGGGCGGATCACCTGATCATTTTCATCCAGAGTTACAAGGCCGTGCATCTGACCTCCAAAGCCGATTCCGGCAACTTCTTTGCGGTCAATATCCTTTGTCAGCTCCTTCATTCCCTCCATGCTCTGAGCAAACCAGTCCTGCGGATTCTGTTCCGACCAGCCCGGATGAGGGAAAAATAATGGATATTCCTTTGATACAATATTACAGATTTTTCCGGATTCCTCCATAAGCAGAAGCTTTACAGCAGAGGTTCCCAGATCAATTCCAATATAGTACATATTTTCCGTCCTTTCTTTTATTTCAGTCCGATTTTCAGTACGGTTTTTATTTTTAAACTACACATCCCGGGTTTCCCCGGGACGTGTATCTTTTATTGTTCACAAAGCTGATTTTTATTCCCTCCGGCCTGCGGCAATGGATTTTCAGCCTGTATATTTCAGAATTTTATCACCTGGAGAATGATCTTATCCCCATGGATTTTCTGTAGGATATCTTACGCCTGCCGGCTGATTGTAACCGATCTCTTCTACCGGAACGCCAATGTATTTGAATACCTCAAACAGAGCTTTTCCATAATGTCCGAAAGCAACTGCGCCGTGATGCGGATAGCCTCCCTCAATAAGAACGTGACGGTAGAAACGTCCCATTTCCGGAATCGCAAATACGCCGATAGAGCCAAAGGATCTTGTAGCAACCGGAAGCACTTCACCATGTGCAATATAAGCGCGGAGCTTGTTGTCAGCAGTGCTCTGCAGACGATAGAAGGTGATGTCTCCAGGCTGGATATCGCCTTCCAGAGTACCCTGTGTTACTTCTTCCGGAAGAGCTCTTGCCATGATCATCTGGTATTTCATCTCACAGGAAACAAGTTTTCCGGAAGCAGTATTTCCGCAGTGGAATCCCATGAAAGTATCTTTCAGAGTGTAGTTATATTTGCCCTCAATGGACTCTTTATACATATCCTTTGGAACAGTGTTGTTGATATCCAGAAGTGTAACTGCATCCTGGCTTACAACAGTTCCGATAAACTCACTTAAAGTACCATAAATATCAACCTCGCAGGAAACCGGAATTCCCTGTGCGGTAAGGCGGCTGTTTACATAACATGGAACAAAGCCAAACTGTGTCTGGAATGCTGGCCAGCATTTTCCTGCAATGGCAACATATTTGCGGTATCCTCTGTGCTACCTCAACCCAGTCCTTTAATGTCAGCTCATACTGTGCAAGCTTTGCAAGGATTTCAGGTTTCTTATTACCTTCGCCAAGCTCTTCCTCCATCTCTTTTACAACTGCTGGAATACGCTCGTCACCTGCGTGTTTGTTAAATGCCTCAAACAGGTCAAGCTCAGAGTTCTCTTCAATTTCAACGCCAATGTTATAAAGCTGTTTGATCGGTGCGTTACATGCAAGGAAGTTCAGCGGACGCGGTCCAAAGCTGATGATCTTCAGATTATTCAGTCCTTCGATTGCTCTTGCGATCGGCAGGAACTCATGAATCATGTCCGCGCAGTCCTCTGCGTCTCCAACAGGATATTCCGGAATGTAAGCTTTTACGTTGCGAAGCTGCAGGTTATAGCTTGCGTTCAGCATACCGCAATATGCGTCTCCACGTCCCTGACAGAGATCATTCTGTGTCTCCTCTGCTGCTGCGATAAACATTTTCGGTCCGTCGAAATGCTTTGCAAGAAGTGTCTCGGAGATCTCCGGACCAAAGTTTCCAAGGTATACACAAAGAGCGTTGCAGCCTGCTTTTTTGATGTCTTCAAGAGCCTGAACCATATGAATCTCGCTCTCTACAATACAGATTGGACATTCATAAATATCCTTTGCGTCATATTTCTTTGTGTAGGCCTCAACAAGAGCTTTTCTTCTGTTTACAGAAAGGCTTTCCGGGAAACAGTCTCTGCTGACTGCAACGATTCCAACTTTTACTTCTGGCATGTTATTCATGATTTTTTCCTCCATTTTTTCTGTTATTTATTGGTTTATAGTTGTTTTTATACGACTGCGTATAAGTTTTATAAATATCTCTTTATAATTTTCTTTTTATAAATCTTCTGATTTTTCTGATGCTGCATCCTTATTCAATTGTGATATTTTCACCTTTCAGCCCATTAAAAGCTCCCTCAATTCCAGCTTCCTCATGAGCGATCAGCCATTTATTTTTTGCAGTAATAAGTGCGTCCTCTCCTGTTTTTTTCAACTGGAAATTAATCTCCGTATTGGTTCCCTTCGGCAGAACAACCACGCACTGGAATCCGCTTTCTTTTACATTGCAGGGCGCATAATGCAGTGTTGTGGCATACACCTCAATGGCTGTGCCTGCCGGTACAAGAAAAGCTTCGATTTTTGATGTATCGTATGTAAAATCATCCTCAATATCCTTCTGTTCTCCGATCAGAAGAACCAGATCTGTGGCTGCAACATTGATCTCAGAATTTCTGTGATATTCTACTGCATTCAGTTTTTTGTTGTGTCCGTTGCAGTATCCGATCTGAATCGGCAGTCCGCCGTAGGCTCTGTTCTGAAGCTCTTTTGCCACATCCAATGCCTCCAGCTCATCTACAGAAGGAACGTAAATCACATCTTCCGGTACTGGCATATGCTTCATTTCTTTTAAAAGACCGGTGAAGTCATATCCCTCCAGAACTTTTCCGTATTTTCGGAAAGAATCATCTGTTACATTCTGAATTTTCATTGTAATTCCTCCTTACAACTTCCATGAAAGTCCCATTGCTCTCCGGTGCTCTCATTCATTGAAAAAAGCATACCACAGTCCGGTATGCTTTTCGCCGCTTTTTTTATCTGATTTATAGCATTTTTTTGACATTTTTATTTAAAGCTGTCAGTTTCCTGCTCAGCTGCTTTCTGCTTTTTTTCACGCTTCACCTCACTTGGAAGCACCCCGTACCGCTTTCTGAAATCCTTGGACAGTCCACGGCTGCTGCAAAACCCGTTATCCAGGGCAATCTGACCGATTGTATGATCTGTATTCAGAATATCCCGATAGGCATAAGAGGTACGGATATCCTGAAGATAAGTCTTAAAATTGACTTTTAGCATACTCCCTGAACATTCCTTGACAGATAAGCGTCTGAATATCCGAACATTTCTGCCAGGTCTGAAAGCTTCAGCTCCTCTCTGTAGTGTTCTCTCATATAAGTGGTAATTCTGGAAAGAGCATTCAGATGCCGGTTATGACGAAGCTCCTTCTCCTCAACCTCTGTTACCCGATACTGAGTAACCAAAAGATAAAGAAGCTCATAATACAGAGAAATCGTGCGGAAATCGTATCCATTCCGCTTTTCTGCATACACATTATAAAGTCTCTGCACCAGAGAGATCAGCCGCCTGTCTGACGGATTGCCGCTGTCCTTTCCACCGCGCACACCGCCCTCAAACCGGATAAACTGCTGAGCTGTAAAATACCCTTCAAACTGCCTGAGAGGTATCTGGATCACTGCGGTTTTATTCGTCTTTAATGCATGAACTGAATGGATTTCATTGGCATTCACTATGAGAAGTTCTCCTGCATGAAGGGGATATTTCTCATGATTAATATAAAAAAGTAGCTCTCCCTCCATAACAGCAAAAATCTCTATAGAGGTATGCCAGTGCTTTTCTCTTATATAGTTCCCCCTGCTCCCCTCAAAAAGAAAAATCTTAAAGGGCAGCCCTTCATTGGGAATGATCAGTTCGTGCTGAAACTCCATACTCTCACCTGCCGTTTTCCAAAATATCTGCATTTATTTTATCATAAATCCACCTGCATTTTAACATATCAGAGGTTATATTTTTTCGTAATTCATCAACAAACAGGCTGCTGTCAGAAGAACCGGAGATATCCAGATAGCTCTCAGTCCAATATGAAGGGACATCACGCCTCCCATACCTGCTCCCACTGCAAAGATCAGAATAATCCCATAATAATGTACAGCTTTTTTCAAAGCTCCGGGCTTTTTATCTCTCAGATAAACAGCCAGACTTTCTGTTCCCGCCCGTAAATTTCCGATGCACATGGTACTGGCATAGCCATAACCGTGAACTTTTCGGAAAGTCTGAACCTGCATGGCGCAGGAAAAAGATACCAGCATAGTGGCAGCCATATTAAACTGTACAGGAATAAATCCCACCAGAAAAAGAATCGCAATTTCCAGGGCAACAATAATCTGCCGCCAGTGGATGCGGCTTCTGTATTTATATTTCTGCTGAATTCTCTCTGCCACAAATACTCCCATGGCAAAGGCAATTACAGGGAAGAGATAATGCAGGGCTTCCACCCACTTTCCCATCATAAAATACTGGCTCATAAGCACCATATTTCCTGTCTGCGCATTGGAAAAAACATGATCTCTTACATTATAAGTATAAGCATCCTGAAAGCCTCCTGACAATGCCAGAAGCGCACTGAGCCGGAATGTTTCTGATGTCTGATGCCTGATTTTTTCCACACTTTCCATCTCCCATCCGTATTTTTACCAAATAAAAACTGCCGCAAAATCAATTTCCCGGAAAGTATTTTTTCATCTTTCTGCAAAAAATACTTTCCAGTGATCCCGTGACAGCTTTTTATTTCTTATTTTTTAAAGTAGATATATCGGAAGCTCTTCTGTTACATGCACCGGTCCATTGACACTTTCCGGCTGTTTCGCCTTATCAGAGATAAATTTTGCCTGGATCTCTTCTGAATTGGCAGGAGTAAGTACAGAAGTCTTTACACTTTTTGCAGTCTTTGCCGCTGTGGTTTTTCTCGTTGTTGTCTTTTTGGCTGCTGTCTTTTTAGCTGCTGCCGCTTTGGTTACAGATGTTTTTCCTGATGTTGTCTTTTTAGCAGTTCCCGCTGTTTTTTCTGCAGATGAAACCTTTGTCTCTGCTGCTTTTACAGTTGCCGTCTTTGCCTCCGTCGTTTTTTTAACGCCTGCTTCTGCTGTCTTTGCTGCTGTAGTTTTCTTTGCGCCTGCGCTTGCCGCGCGCTTAATGCTTTCCTTACCTACTGACACGTCTCATTACCTCCTCTGCCAACGCTGTATATTCTTTTGCACTTCTGCTGGATTTTTTGTACTCCACTACCGGAGCGCTGTTGTCCTGCGCCCATTCTACAGAACTGTCCACCCTGATAAAGGAATCAAACACATAGATTTCTTCCAGCTCGTGTAAAGTTTCCATTGTCTGTTTAAAATAGTTTTTACGGGTATCCACTTTTGTAACTGCAATTCCCGCAACCTTCAGTTCCGGCGCAATCTGCTTTACCTCGTTCAGGAAATCAAACATATTTGCCAGACCGAACATTCCCCAGGGACTTGCCTCCACAGGAACAACCACCTGATCCGATGCACACAGGATATTCATGACCCAGCCTCCCAGCGTAGGCGGCGCATCGATCAGAATATAATCATAAACGCCCGAATCTTTTATGTTCTGAAGACATTTTTTTAAGATAAATTCTCTCTGCCATTTTGTAAACAGCTCATACTCAATAGAACTCATCAGAGTAGAAGAAGGAATCAGATCCAGGTTCTCATAATCCGTATGCACAATATAATCTGCCAGATCCTTCTGCTCTCTTATTGCATGATAAAGATTCTTGTCGCCTGCTGCCTGTTCCAGCACCCAGTCCTCGGAAAAAAAAGCCAGTGACAGATTTAACTGCATATCTCCGTCAATCATCAGAACCTTTTTTCCGGCCCGGGCCATTGCCGCGCCAATATTGGAACAGGTGGTAGACTTGCCGCTGCCGCCCTTATTATTTGTAAAACAAATGGTTTTTGTTTTGTTCATAACATTCCCCCATGTCTGTGAAACCTGTGGAGCAAAATAGTCCTGTGCCCTCATTCTTTCTTTCACTGATTTACATTATACGGGTTTCTCCGACAGTTTTCAAGGCAATTTGCCGATTCCCACAGGGTAATTCATTTCATGCCATTCTTCGCCTCCCCATGTAGAATTGGCAGCTCCCTTATCCTGAAATCCCAGTTTTTTCATACATAGGTACTCTGGAATCCAGACAGGTCAAAAGTACCATGTCTTTTTCTTTTTGCACCATTCTGCAAAGATACCGATACATAAGCGCTCTGGCAAGCCCCTCTCCCCGATATTCAGGAAGAACCGCCAGTCCAAGAAGCATTATCGTTTTTCCTTCCGGAACATGAAGCTCTGCGTTTGTAAAAAATTCATCCCTGAAGGTTGTCTCATCTGTAGCAAGACCATTTAAAATCCCTGCGATTTTTCCTGTTTGTCTGTCAACTGCCACAAGAAAATACTCCGGCGCCTTTGTAGCACGTTCTACCATCATTTTTTCAGAGCAGGCCTCACTTGGAGGAAAACAAGCTTTTTCAACCCCTGCTGCTTCTACGGCTTCTCCTAGTCTGATCTCTCTCAGTTCAAATCTGTCATCCAGGTTTATTTCTGAAAGATACTCGTTTTTCAGCATCTTCTGTTCCTCCCCTGTCTCTTTTTTAATCTCTTTCTGAATTTCATTTTCTTTTATATTCGCATTCTCTGCCATTCTGGTTTTCATGATATCCTCCCTGCTTTTAATCCTGCGTCAAGATTCAGTATATTACTGCTCACTCCATTCACAGTAACCTGGTCAAATGCCTCCTGCACAGTAACTTCAGTACAAATTAAAATACGAATTTTTCTGTTTTGATTTGCCGGAATACTCAGCATTTATGTATGATCTTCCATGTTGTATAATATTAGAATACTTCATAGTACAAGGCTGAATCTCTGAGCTTTCTGTCCCAATCAGTCTAGCACATAGAATATAAAATTTCCAGACATGACCGCAGCCCTAGGGAGAGTTTTTATCTTTTATCATTCACCGATTTACCTTCCAGTGGTCGTACAGAATATATTTTTTCCTGCCAGATAAAAACGGCTTCCGCTTTATTTACGGAAACCGTTTTACCTGTCAGATGACTTCTATTTTAAATTCTTTTTTCAGTACTTCTCTCAGTTCCTCTCCTGAGGAAAGGGTAACAATCTTCTTGCCTTCCTTTTCGCGAAGTGTAACCTGATTTCCTTCTACAGAAAGAGGGCCGTACTCTGTCATTCTGTGCACCACTACCTTGTCATAAAACATGGCTCCAGGACTGCACATTGCCTGATTTGCCGGAGCAAAATCAACAGGAGCGCTGGGAAATTCTGCCACCATAAATATTTTTATGCCTGATTTTTCCCTGTTTTTTTCTCCCTTATGCCAGAAATTCAGCCATCCTGCACATTCTCTTTCAAAATAAAAGCTGCCAAAATCAGTATGAGTAACAGCGCCCGGCTCCATAAGAGCAGCCCGGACACAGGCAATGCCTCCATAACCCACATCACAGAAATATTTTTTACCGTCAGCACAGACCACACTGGCTCTGTGCGTAGGCATCCGAAGCCCCGGACGCCTGAGAACCCGGCAGGCAACAGGATACGCCTGATATCCGAGTCCCCTCAGAAGGCCCAGAAATAATGCATTCAGCTCAAAACAGTAGCCGCCTCTTCTGCCCTGAATGATTTTTTTATAAACAGTATCCAGATCAGTTTGGATCAGCTCATGGGTACGTACCAGATCCAGATTTTCAAAAGGAATTTCTTCCAGATGTCTCCGGATCAGCCTGTCCAGAAACTCCAGGGTACACTCTTCCTGTGGAAGTTTCAGCTTTTTCAGATAAGCAGCGCACTGCTTCTGGTTTAGCTGCTCAAAGGATTCTTCAAGCATATAACAACTCCCTGTTCCGCCCGTTTTTTATAATACAGCCGTTTCTATGTGAATTTTCTTTCAGAATACTTACTATGCGGCAAGCTCTCTTGCTTTCTTCGCGCAGGAGGCTGCATCCTCTGTATACGCATCTGCTCCGATCTCATCTGCAAAAGCCTGAGTAATAGGCGCTCCGCCAACCATTACCTTTACGTTCGGACGGAAAGCGGCTTCATTGATCAGCGCTACTGCTTCCTTCAGCGCAGGCATGGTTGTAGTAAGAAGAGCTGAACAGCAGATGATCTTTGTGTCTGGGTTTGCCTCGTATGCCTCCACGAATTTTTCTTTCGGAACATCAACACCGAGATCGATCACCTCAAAGCCTGCAGATTCCAGCATCATACTTACCAGATTTTTGCCAATATCATGAAGGTCGCCTGCTACGGTTCCGATAATTACCTTTCCCGCTGCCCCTGCTGCGCCTGTTGCAAGATGAGGTTTCAGAACCTCAACACCTTTTTTCATGGCTCTTGCAGCTACCAGCATTTCCGGTACAAAAATTTCACCGTTTTTAAACTTTTCACCTACAGCATCCATTGCCTTGATCATTCCGTCATTCAGAATTTCTGCCGGATCACAGCCTGCATCAAGTGCTTCCTGAACTGCATTTGCGATCACCTTTGCTTTTCCTTTTTCTACTAAAGCGTAAACTTCCTGAATACCTGCCATTTGAAACTACCTCCTCATTTTTATATTAAAATTAATAACTGTTATTTTTTCGGTCCGAAAATTCCTTCCCGGTATGCGCTGATGTATTCCATACAGTAATCATCCCGTCCCAGAAGCGCTTCTGTAGCATAAATCACGCCCATCATATCTCTGTTGGTGGGATCAAGGATCGCGCTGTCCAACCCTGCGTTCATTGCAAGAACCGTAAAGCCCAGATTCACCATCTTACGAACCGGAAGATTAAAGGAAATATTGCTGACTGCAGCTGTAATGTGAATGTCTGGATATTTTTCCCGAATGGTACTGATCACTTCCACATTCATGGCAATTCCATCTTCTGAGGTACAGAGCATTTCCACAAGCGGATCAATGTGCATTCTGTCCGGACTGATTCCGTACTCCTTTGCCTTTGCCATAATATTGTCAAAAACTCTCAGACGGTCTGCAGCACATTTCGGAATACCTGTATCATCAGAAAGCAGACAGATCACTTCCCATTTCGTATCCGCGATCAGAGGAAACAGTACGTCCATCTTATTTCCCTCACCGGAAACAGAATTGATAAGCCCCGGTCTTTTACAGTATGGAAACACCTGCGCAAGCACCTCCGCGCTTGGGCTGTCCACAGAAATCGGAAGATCGCTGACTTCCTGAATACAGTCGATCATCCACTTCAGGGTTTCTGCCTCTTCCTCCTCCGGAACCGAAGCACAGCAGTCAATATACGTAGCGCCTGCCTCGTCCTGCATTCTTGCCCTTTCTTTAATAAATTCCCCGTCACGGCGGGCAATGGCATCTGCCACAGCAGGAATGGAACCATTGATTTTTTCCCCAATAATTATCATGCGTAAATCCCTCCGTACACTTTAACTGTTTTCAGTATAACAGAGGATACAGATAATCTCTATTTTCAAAATCGTCTATTTTCTTATTCATTTTCCTACAATTTGTATGAAGTATCTGAATACAGCTATTGAGCCCTGACACCATATAGGATATAATAAAAAAAACTGCTTTAAATGACACGGCAGTCCCGTCAGAAAGGAATCTTTTATGAAACTCAGCGCCCAGCTTATTGTATATCACCTTCGCCAGCATTTTTCTGTAGCAGCCTCTTCCTGGCTGTCTTCAGAGCCTCATCTGGAATATCCTGTGATCTATCAGGCTCCCGGGCCTCTGACCGGAGGAAAAATATATATCAGTGACGACCCTGACTTTTTGATCCCCTCCCATCACCTGGCTGAAACCCTGGTGATCCTCACCGGAAAATCCCGGTATCTGGAAGAGGATGACTATCCAAATTTGTGCATTTTGCAGGAAACCGTCTCTGCTGTTTCCGTGCTTTCATTTCTTCAGGAAATTTTCCTGAAATACGAAGAGTGGAATCAGGGTTTGTTTGATCTGATCCTGAACCAGCCCTCTGTTCAGAAGCTGATTGACCTCAGTACTTCTGTCATTCCCAATCCCATGACAGTCATAGGCCTTGACTTCACAGTGATCGCAACCGGAAATCAGCCTGACAATCAGCTGAAAGACGGAATCTTTGGCTCCACAGAAGAAACTCAGAATGTTGTCAACTCTCTGAAGCAGGACAGTAATTACGAAGAGGCTCAGTACCGTACCGGTTATTTTTATTATCCCGGAAACCATACTGCACCTCCGGCTCTGTGCGTCAATATCAGACGTTCCGGAAAAACCGGATACCGCCTTCTGATTCGCCCCGGAGAGCTTCCACTG
>ENA-OQKD01000071-OQKD01000071.1-human-gut-metagenome-genome-assembly--contig:-NODE-71-length-26571-cov-3.560430_pt1 | contig 26571 bp, 29 predicted proteins | sample MGYA00242775_ERZ504792 | MGnify/ENA primary metagenome ERZ504792 (study PRJEB26092, sample SAMD00036401) | human gut metagenome | host: Homo sapiens | study: EMG produced TPA metagenomics assembly of...
GAGACAGTTTTGAATGTGTTAGAAAAAGAATTGGGTGGTTTGGAAATCGGAAGCTGGATTCGCCCAAGAGGTGGCTATTTCATCTCGTTTGATGCGATGGAGGGCTGTGCGAAAGCAATCGTGGCGATCATTTTTATATAATCTCTTTCTTTATCTTCCGTATCTCCGGTATTACATAAAAAAACGTTTATAATGATGTTTATAAAGTTTTTTTCGATGTATTTCGTTATTTCCGCCCAAAAGGATGCGAGCTGTCAGGCACGATCAGACTAATATAATAAGATTTTTGTCTAAAAAGGTTTCTAGCAATCTGATTTGGGACATAATCAAGCTGATCAATTGCTTTATATACACTTTCGTATGTATCCTGTGATATATACCCTTTATTATTCAATACTCTTGAAACAGTTGTTACAGAAACTCCAGCCAGTTTGGCCACATCTTTAATATTTGCCATTCAATCCTCCGCGATTTTACAGATTCGCTTGTTTCTTTATATTATAACTATTTATTCATGTATTTTGCAAGCCAAACTCTACTTTTGCACACAAAATCTTCAAAATGCTCTAGTCAACCTCTTATTCTGTTTCTGTTCGGATCAATAATACCCTATTTTCCAACAATTTCTTTGAGAACACCCTGAACAACAGCTTTTACAAGTTCATCCTGGGATGGCTGGTCTAATACACCTTTTCCATTGCTTGAGAAAAGTATCATCTTCTTCATGGTTTCCTGTTTAACAGCCTCAACTGCCGCCGGAATCAAATCAATGATACCTTTATTCATACTTTCAAATTTGCGGAATTCAGCCTCTACTGCTGCCACATTGATATCCGTAAAAATATTGATCTTGCTTATACCTTCCTGAATCGCACGTTTGAAGTCGTTGTCTGTAAGTCCGGAACCGCCATGCAGAACAAGCGGTACATCTACTGTATGAGCAATGGTATTAATTCTCTCAAAATCAAGCTTTGGAGGCAACTTATATGCCCCGTGGGCAGTTCCTACTGCAATTGCAAGAGCATCCACACCTGTTTTGTCAACAAAGTCTTTTGCCATCCTCGGATCTGTATAGAAATCAGCCGGATTGATATGGGCGCTTCCCTCTGCAGAATCCGGGTTGTCACCTACATGTCCGAGTTCGCCCTCGATGGTTGCTCCATAAGAATGCGCGATGTCTGCCATTTCTTTAACTTTTCTTACATTATCTTCATAAGAATCTGTAGAGCAGTCATACATAATGGATGAGAATCCAAGTTCCAGAGCTTTCAGGCATGTTTCTTTCTTAAGGCCATGATCCAGATGAATAACTACCGGAACATTTGCTTTCTTAGCCATAGGAATAAGATAATAGGAAACCTCTTCCAGTGGTCCGTATGGAAGAAGTACTTCCGCAGTTCCCATGATAACCGGTGACTGAGAATTTTCTGCTGCTGCAATGATTCCTCGCGCCAGTTCCAGGTTTACCGCATTAAATAGTCCTACTGCATATTTTCCCTTTTTTGCCGGATAAAGCACATCATTCATATTAACTAACATTTTTTCTACCTCTTACTTTCTTTTTTCCCAACCTGCGGCAATCTTCTTCTGTACTTCATCAAGTGGAATGATTCCACTGAGCGCATCATAGGTCTGTACACAGAGCGCTCCGGTCGCTGTTGCAAGATGAAGAGCATCCTCCCAGCTTTTGCCTTCCAGGATAGCACTTAAGAATGCAGCAATCGTCGTATCTCCGGCGCCTGTTCCAGATGCGACTTTGTCTTTTTCTACGAAATAACTCTTCTCAAAAGCTTCTTTGACTGCCCATGTCTCCGCAATCTCTTCTCCGATTCCACCACCAATCTTCAGAAGCTGTTCCTTGGCTGCTGTGCGAAAATAGATGCCCGGTGTACCACATTTGATCAGGATAACTTTTGCACCATAGGAGAGAAGCTTATCTGCCAGTGGCCTGATATCTTTTTCAACATCAAGGAAGTTCGTTACATCTGAACCATTTGCCCTTTCGTTCCATTCATGATAACGGTCACGGTCCAGCATAATGCAGAGTTCTTCAACACTCGGCACAAAGAAATCAATGTACGGAATCACAGATTTCAGAACTTCGTTCCAATCCTGGGTACCTGCTTCTGTACTTTCTTCAAACATTGCCATATCAACAGAGATTGCAACTCCCTGTTCATGAACAGCCTTTAAAAGACGAACCAGTTCTTTTCCGCCATCAATATACATCTTCCGCATCAGCGATGGATAGCCAAAATGGAACAGATTTGCTCCTTTTACCTTTTCCAGATCGATATCATCCAGAGTAAATGTATCATTAGCACCTGAGCAGTGAAGGAAGATCCTGTCAATGCCTGCCGGTGCAAGGATTACAGAATAAGAAGTTCCGACTCCTTTTCTTACAATCATGCTCTCCGGAGATGCACCATATTTTTCCAGTTCGTTGAGAACCATCTGACCAAATGCATCATCTCCGACCATTCCCATTAGTTCTACATCTGCGCCAAGACGTTTCATGCCAACACCTGTGTTGGATACCGATCCGCCAAGACTTACTTTGGCCGCATCCATTGCGATTAGTTGCCCCGGTCTGAAAAGGTCTTTGATGTTTTTTTCTTCCTTGCTCTTAAAAGCCGGTGTAATATCCAGACAGATATGTCCGGCTGCAATTGCTTTCTTTATGCTCATGTTCTATCCTCACAGTTATTTCTTACCATACCGATTTTATTCAGTTTCATAAGCATATATATCCACCTTATGCTCTCCTGTCATTTCCTTGCCAAAGGAACCTTCCACCAGATTTCCATCCATTTTTACTGTATAGCTGTCACCATGCCCATGTATCTCAAATACAAATTTTGCATTCTGATATGGAACAGAATCAAGTACTGCTCCCTCAAATTCATTCAAAATACATGGATGTATCTGAATTCCCTGTTCACTATAACGTATTCCAAAAATTCCATTAACAATAAATCCAATAAAACCTGCCGCATGCCATGGCAGGTGCGGCCATCTCCACGCTCTTCCTGTATCAACATCCATTACTTCATGAAAAGATTTATTCAGGAGCACATTTCTCACCTGTGCATAAATAAGCTTTTTCAGAAACTCTTTATTTCCACTTTCACCAGCTGCCTCTGATAACCCAAGCGTCCATGATACCCAGCATGCTCTCCAGAAATGGTTTTTTTCTTTGCGGAACGGATACCAGTTAATTCCAAACTCAGAAAATGCCTCTGGATTACTTTCGATTGTCTTCAAAAACAGATTTCTCTGTCTCTCAGTTGCAATACCAAATCGTGGCCACAAAACCATTTCTGCCCCAGTCGTCTCCCACCAGCCTTTTTCGTATGCTTCACTTCCTATTGGTCCACTTGTAAAGCATTCTTTTTCTTCATTCCAGTATTTTTCCTTTATGGATGCAAGCATTTCCTTCGAACGACTTTCCCAGAACTTAATTCTCTCCGGATAGCATCCTGTCACCTCACATATTCTGGCGACATCCTGATACATCAGGGCAAATGCAATTTCTGTTCCAAGACAGTATCCGCCATTCTCCGGTTCTTCAAAAGCATCCTGCGCAAGACACATGGTTGCATGAACCAGCTGCATTTCTTCATCATAACGTGCATCCGCTTCTTCTGCATATTTTATAATTCCAGGTAACATTTCATACAAAAGCTGGATATCTCCAGTTGTTATATAATGATCCCATGCTGCAATCGCCGGCATGGCAGCACAGTCAACACCATTATTAAATCCATGTTCAGAAATATAGGATAACGACTCCCTGGCTTCATCCGGTGCAAGTAGATTCTGACATCGAAATGCTGCATGGCAGGTATCTCTTACCCAACTTCCAAAACCTTCTCCTTCTCTTTGAAAAACAGCCGCATTCATCAGACCTTCTTGTCCTGGCAAGGCATACTTTTTATTTCTGTTCTGACACATAATATCTGTTGCAAGCGAAAATGCTGCATTTATGACGTTATGCTCTGTATGTAATTTCGGGTAGGCTGAATCTTCCGGTGCGTCCCAACGCTCGGTTCGGTTCTGGATTCTTGTCATGTCTCCCCACGGAGTATCTCTCCAGCAAAATTCTTCCACCGCGCGTACAGGTGATAAAACTATTTTTCCACCACGCAGTGCCCATGCTGCAGGTTCTCCATAAATACGATCTTCTACACATTTCTCATATATTGTGTAAGATTCAGATTTAAACAACGGCTGTCCTTTTTCTTCCTGTTCGATCAACCTTCTGTTTTCTTCTTCATATCTCGTAGATCTTAAACCCCATATATTCAGACAAATGACAGAGGCTGTTTTTCCATTCGTATGGATTTCAAAATACGGGTCCGCATTATATTGCAGATAAAATGATGGATTATTGATATTTTCCACCTGCTCACTTCGAATCTTATAATCTTCTTTTTTCGGTCCATTATCCTGTACTATGAGCATTGCATTCTTTCTGTCTGCATATAATTCCTGAATTGCCATGTCCCTGTAGAAATGCAGATACAGTCTTCCTTTTTCCGTTGGAATTTTCATTTTATATCCCTGACAGTTCAGTGTCTGATCTAATGCCTTCCAGACCCACTTCACTCCACACAGCTCAAACTCAATTTCCGGTTCCTGTCCGACAAACATCTCCAGTTCTACCTCACAGGCCTTTGTCTGAATATCAGATAAAATATTTTCAGGTGCCAGAAGTCGGACTTCCGGCCATACGTCTGGTCCCTGACGAAATCTCATGAGAAATTCAAACTTTTTATCAATATGCTCATTATGCCACTGTCTAACCCACACTCGCAGATTATCCATCTGTGCAGCTGGCTTTATCTGTTCTCCTGAAAAAACGGATGGAATACTGATTGCATTAGATGATGCAACACCTTCACACGTTTTTTTCGCAGTCTGACTTAGAATCCAGATTTTTCCATCTTCTTCAAATTCTATTTGTTTTTCGACATCTCCAATCCATTTATCTGATTTCCGGCAGTTGATTTCAATTTCTTCTAACTCATTCTCCTCGGATTTCCAGTGCAGCAGATCCTTGCTTACAAGTCTCATAGCTGTTTGATTTTCTTCATTTCCTGTCAGTGAACATGGATCGGTTACACAATCTAAAACCCACTGTTCTCCTGCTTTTTTTACACTGTTCAGTTCCCGGATACATCCGGTTGGCGGCATATAATGAATGACAGACTTAGACAGTTCTCTTCTTCTCTGTTTTTCCGGATCATCAGAAAGTTCTATTGCATTGATCCATCTGCTCGCCGGACCTTCTGCCTGAATATCGTCCCCGAAAAAATCTTTCAGGGGATATGCCATCCAATAGTCCACTCTTGTCTTAGATACTTTCATCTGAATAGTTTCTTTTTTTCCAGTACTGTCTGAAATAGTTATAATACATGGATCTGCATTCTCTTCATAAGGAATGCGCAACCAGTTTTCTTCGTGCTTTTTCAGAAAATGCTTTTTCATTTCTGTCTCTGTTCCTTTCTGTTAGCAATCTTCTTTATTCCACTACGTCAATCTTTTTACTTCTGTAAACTTCTTTCAGCAGCTCCAGCTGTTTTTCATCAGGTGCTTCAAACATCTGCTGATTCACTCCGACATGTTTTGCTTTTTCAACTCCAAAATCATGATACGGCAAAAATTCCACACTCTTGATGTTTCTTCCAAGAGCTGCAAAAAAATCTGCTGTTGCAACAGCATTTTCTATCTCATCATTGATTCCTTTTATAATTGGAAGCCTGATCATGATCGGTCTGTAATTCACCAGTTTTTTCAGATTCTCTTTGATCAGGGTATTTTCTGTTCCTGTATATTCTTTATGTTTTTCATTGTCAAACATCTTAAAATCTACAAGAAACAGATCTGCACATTCTGTCATTCTGTGTATCACTTTCCAAGGAAAAGCAAGTGCTGTTTCAAAAGCAACTGAAATATGCTCTTTCTGAAGTCTGTTGCACAAATCATATAGAATCTCTGCCTGCATCATTGGTTCTCCACCGGAAAAAGTAACACCACCTTCTGAAATTTCATAGAGTCTTCTGTCTCTGAGCAAAAGTTCCGATAATTCTTCAACAGAATAATAACTTCCTACGATTTCCAATACTTCTGTGCAGCAAATTTCCACACACTTTCCACACACAGTACAAAGAGTTCTTTCATAAATATGCTGCCCGTTTTGTATCTGTTGTGCTCCTGAGGGACAGATTTCAATACACTGACCACAGCCAATACATTTATTTTCCGTATAACTCAGTATACTTTTCTTTTTCCATGTCTCCGGGTTGTGACACCATTTGCATCGCAAATTACATCCCTGTAAAAATACAGTTGTCCGTATTCCCGGTCCGTCATGCAGAGAAAAGTTCTGTATCTGACTTACCAGTAATTTTTGCTTCATTTTACCGCTTACCTCTGTGTACGCTGAATTACCTCATTCTGCATTTCCGCAGTCAATGTATGGAAATATGCACTGTATCCACACACTCTTACTACAATATTTTTATGTGTTTCCGGATTTTTCTGTGCCTCTAAAAGTGCATTCCTGCTGATAACATTAAAATCCATAATGCTTCCGCCATTTTCACAGAAGACCCGCATCACACTTGCAAACAATGACGGCTGCGGAGTTTTATACATCAGTGGAATGTCCATATAAATAACTGCCCCACCCGGATATTTCGTGTAATCCATTGTTTTTATTGCATCAAGTAATGCTGCAATATTGATGTTTTCTGTACTTTCACTTGGGTTAACGCCTCGTGAGAGAGCACTTTCACTTTTTCGTCCATCGGCCGTTGCAATCGTTACATTTTTAAACCAGTTATAAGAATAAAAAGCAAATAATGACGGCTCAAATTTTCCGCCTCTGTAATTTGCCTGTCCTCCAAGACATTCAGCCAGATCATCCATAACCTTTTTTCCAAATTCTGTAGCATCTTTATCCTTGCAGAATTTTGGGACTTTATGAAGCAAATATTGTCGAAGGATCTCATCATCTCTGAAGTCTTCTTTCATCGCTTTAAGCAGGTGACCAAATGTCGTAATCTTATCTTCATATACTGCCTTCTTTATCGCATATAACGAATCAATTACTGTCCCTGCACCCGCAGCAGCAAAATTATCTGTATTATAGACAGCACCGCCTTCTGAGACATCTTTTGCCGTCTCAGTACATGATGGCATAGTTGCAGAAAAGAACAACGACGGATTTATTATTTTCCACCATGAACCATATTCGTTATATTTTTTCACAAAGAAATTCAGTTCATTTCTATAATTTTCAATTACAATATGATAGAATTCTTCAAAATCGCTCGCATTCGCAGCTGGAATAAATTTAAATCCATCCCTTTTAAATACGTCATTCCAGTACTCTGGATATAAGGATCCATTTAACATCTGCACAAGATTAAGATAGGTATATGCTCTGCTGTTGACTTCATTAGAAAGACAGATTTCCTGGCAGCCACCTGCGACATAAAGTCGACAGTCTTCCAGACTTTTTCCCTGCTTCTGATTTGCTGGAATTATCACATCATCATTAAAGACAGACAGCACATTCAGACCCATTCCTGCCAATTCACCAACCTGCATCAGAAATTCATCCGGATGCTTTGCCGATATTCTCACCTGTAGTTTCGGATTTGCAAAATGATATTTTTTATAACTGTTTATGATCATCCTGCTTATGTCATTATAAACAATATTGCCATTTTTATCACATCCGCCTATAATAATATCTGCATTTGTGCCCCCTGGCAGGTCTGCTTCAAGATCCCATCTTGCATCTGTCATTGATACAAAACAGTCAACCAGTTCCTGCGCCTCATCCGGCGTTATTCGATTATTTTTCAAATCTCTTTCATAATAACTAATCAGGATTCTGTCCAAATGGCCAATCACAGCAAATCCAAGACCATCTAACGCATTGCACATCTCACGCGTAAACCAGATTGCACACATTGCTTCATAAAATGTTTCTGCCGGTTCAGATGGAATTCGGCGTGCCGTAACAGCAATCATTTTAAGTGCCTTTACATGTTCCTCATCGTGTTCTGTTTTCAGCATTTCCTCCGCTTTTTCTGCAAATCTTTCAGAAATTTTTTGCAGACTTCGGCATACATCGACCATACATTTTAAAAAATCCTGCTGATGATCTGTAAGATTTTTCTCTTCCAGACGCATCATTGCATGTCTGATTATTCCTGATAGACCATATTTCAACACAGTTTCACAATTTGCATAGTGATGCGCCGCATCCATAAACTGTGGTCCGTTCATGACACCATATTTTCCGTAGTATCCACTCCATTCTCCATATTCATCTACAAAATCTGGGTATTGCTTCATTAGCCAACATCCAATGCCTGGCTGTGGCGGGAACGATGCCGTAACACTGTTCTGTTCTCTTCCTGTATCAATTTCTGCATAAAACGGACTGGATGGAAAAAGAATCACTTCAGCATCCCTGGCTGCAATTCTGTAGATCCATGTTTTTTTCTGAAAAGAGCTTGCCTTTGGATTTTCTTTCTGGAGGCGGTCCAGTTCTTCTTCCATTCTGGAAACATCGGTTGGATAATTAGAATATACCTCTTTGGTCTCTTTAAAATATTCTTCTTTATTGAATCGATAACCTGCCATCATGCGTTCCTCCTGAGTTGCCTTAAAAATTTAAAACTACCTTCAATGCAGTTCTGTCTTTTACTGCCTGAAATCCTTTTTCATAATCATCTATTGAAAATCTATGTGTCACAAATAAATCGATGTCTATTTTCCCATCCATAATCGCATCACAAACCGGCTTATGTACTTCTGCTTCTACCTCAGGCACCGGCCACTGCACATACTGAATATTGAAATTCCTGAGTTCCGGTAATGGTACATTCAGATTTTCTCCGCTTTTTAAGCCATATACAGCAATTGTCCCTGTCTCTTTAATATAGTCCAGACACTGCGTGATTGTCTGATTTGATCCAATCGTATCTATACAGATATCGGACTTTCTGTCAAACAGATCAGAAGCTTTTTTCTTTTCTTCTTCGTCTTTGTTAAGAAATGTACCTGCTGCTCCCAGTTTTTCTGCTGTTTCCAGCTTGTCTCTGTGATTTCCCAGGACATAAATCTCCTGAATTCCCATCAGTTTTGCACAGCTTAGAAAAGCAAGCGCAACCGGTCCGTCTCCGAGTATGACCATCTTCTTTTTATCTTCAACGCCGATTCTTTTTAATGCACTGTATGTTTCCTTTAAAGTTATCAGCATAGAAGCAGCTTCTGCCTGCATTCCTTCCGGGCACACCTGCTGTGTAATTCCAAGATTAATATCTTTTACATCGGCCTGGTCTGCCATGGCTGCTTTATAATCTTTTACAATTCCATATTCAGCAAATCCGCCCCAAGCGCTGGAAAATTTCTCATTATCCGGTTGTCCTGCCCTGACTACAAGATCTCCCACTTTAAAAGAAGTAACTTTTTTGCCGATTTTAACAACTCTTCCTGCATCTTCGTGTCCTAAAACCGCCGGATATCTCGTTACTTCTCTGACTTTTCCTCCAATAACTCCCAGATCCGTTCCGTTACAGATCATACAGCATTCATTTTTTACCAGTGCTTCATACTCTCCGATCTCCGGAATCGGAAGCTTTTCTTCCAGGTACAGTTTATTGTCTTCTGTTACCACTAAACCTTTCATAACTGATCTCCTTTTTACTATTTAATGCCGGTTGCAGCTACAGACTGCATAAAATATTTCTGGAATGCAAAAAACAGAATCAGAACAGGAATCATTCCAATCACGATAACACCCATGATCAGATTCCATGTCGGCTGTTTGATTACAGATGCGCCACAGATTGAACTTATTCCCAATGTTACTGTCCATTTGCTTTCACTTCTGACGGATAACAACATCCAGATCAGATTATTCCACGCAGAAATAAATGTATAGATTCCTAATGTTGTCATACTTGATTTCGTATTTGGCAGTAAGATCTTCCAGAATATCTGGAAATGATTTGCTCCATCAATTTTTGCTGCTTCATCCAGTTGCTTCGGTATTCCCATATAAAACTGGCGCATAAGAAATGTTCCAAACGGAATGGACCATGCTACCTGCGGAAGTATCATCCCCATATATGTATCCAGCATATTGAGATTTCTACACAGATTATAAGACGGAATCAGTCTTACAGTAATCGGAATCATCATCGTTGACAAATAAAGAATAAAAACAATATTTCTGCCTTTGAACTCAAGTCTGGTAAATACATATGCAGCTAAACTACAGAGGAAAATAGTAAGTGCGGTCACTGCTATCGCAACAATAAATGAATTAAAAAAGCACTTGGGAAAATCCAGCAGCTGCCATGCTTTTGTAAAATTCTCCCATTGCGCTGCTTTCGGCAAAATTCTTCCAACACTTGTTGCAAGATCTGTATCCGATTTCAATGCAGTAGATAATATATAAACAAATGGAAACAGCATGATTACTACAAATGCAGCTATAATTACCCAGATTAAGCTGTCTCCCAGAATTTTCTTTCTTAATTTTCTGGACATAATCTCTTCTCCCTTCTCAGTCTTTGTCACTTGTCAACTTTAACTGTACAACCGAAATAATAATCGAAAGAATAAAGACAAATACTGCCATTGTACAGGAATATCCCATTTTCAAAGATGAAAAAGCAGTCTTATATAATGTCAGACCAGTTAAATACGTACTTGTTCCAGGTCCACCATTTGTCATCGTATAAACAAGATCAAATTCCTGGAAAGTACCGATTACACACATGAGAATAATATATGTAAGAACTGGTTTCAGCTGCGGCAATGTAATATAAACAAATTTATGCCATGCATTTGCACCGTCCAGATCTGCCGCTTCAAAAAATTCCTGCGAAATTTCCAGACGTCCTGCAACAACCATAACCATGTAATATCCTGCCCATCTCCAGATTGTTACGATTGCCATAGAACCCAGTGCAATCTTGCCATCTGTCAGCCAGCCAATTTTTTCGAATCCTAATGCACTCAAAAAATTATTGATAACACCATAATTCGTTCCCATCAGATATCTCCACGCAACACCGGTTGCAACCAGAGAAAGTGCACATGGTAAAAAGAAACTACCTCTGATAAATTTTGAAATAACTTTACTTTTATTATTTGCAAACAATACAAGTTCACACATGATAATAGAAAAAATGACAATCGGTGGAACATTCATCAAAATATACTTGATGGTATTTCCAAGGCTCGTCCACCAAAGCTTATCTTTTAACAGATTCTGATAATTCTCCAATCCTGTAAATATCTTACCTTTTAATGGATTCCAGTCATAAAATGACATGCGGATGGAATCTACCATTGGCCAGAATACAAACAATCCCAGCAAAATCAGGGACGGCAACAGAAACAAAACAGCAATCTGCCAGTCTCCTTTTTTACGTTTTACTACTGTTTTTGTGTTACTCACGTGAATCCCTCCTGTTAAATTCAAAGGATGATACAGAGGATTTTCCATATCATCCTTTTATTTTCAGTTACTGAGCAAGTAAACTATTTAACTGATCTACCATGCCATCCAGTGTGCTCTTAATATCAGCATCATTATGCCAGATTTCATCAAAATACTGTCCTATGATTGTCTGCTGGTCTGCAAATGTTTCTGTAAGGTCAATATATCCAGCATACTCCAGTCCTGTGTTAAATAATTTCATATCATGGCTTTCGTCAAACATAGATACGGAAAGATCTGCCTGCGACTGTCTTACTGCAATCTGTGGAGATGTATTATCTTCAAGATATAATGCAAGACCTTCTTCACTAGTCAGATATTTAATAAATTTTTCTGCTGCTTCTGGATTTTCACAGCCGCTTGAAATGCCAATACCATTCAGGAAAAGTACTTCTGCCTGTGTACCATCATTCGCACGCGGTGCATTCATTGCTTTCCAGTTTATATCGTCCTGAAGATATGTTGAATTCCAGAGTGCCACACGGCACATAGCAATCTGTCCCGCATTAAATTTTGTAATCAGCGCATCATAACCGTCTCCCAGTTTTTCTATTGCAGGCACATAACCATCATCTACGAGACTCTTAACATATTCAAAAGCAGCAACGGTTTCATCTGAATTCCATCCACAGGTTCCATCATCATTCAGATAGTTTCCTCCTGCCTCTGTAATCCATGGATACATAGTATCAATTGCCGAAGACAGATCATTGATAATTGTCGGATATTCAATTCCAAGTTCATCTTTGTGCTCCATCAATGTTTTACATGCCTCTGTAAATTCATCCCATGTAAACCCATCCTCCGGAACTTCAATTCCACACTTGTCAAACATATCGACGTTGTAAACCCATCCATAATTTCCTCCGTCCAATGGAAGTGAATACCAGTCACCATCATATGTACAATAGTTTTCTGCAGCATCCCAGAAATCATCAAATTTGTATTCTGTATCTGCTTTCAGTGCATCTACATCGAATTTCTGTAATGCCCCGGCATTTGCAAGAATCTGTGTAGTTCCTGTATTACAGTTGATAAGATCCGGAAGGTCACCCGCTGTAGCTTCTGTCAAAATTTTAGTTGCATAATCTGATACTTCTTCAAAATTAATTTCAATATCCGGATTTTCCTTTTCAAAAGCTTCGACAACTTTCTGATATTTATCATAGCTGTCATAGCTCTGCCAGTTTAATGTAATTTTATCCCCGGAATCTCCCTTGGCAGCCATTACATCCACCCCACTACCAACTGGTACCATACATGCTGTTAATGCAAGTGCAATTACCTTTTTCTTCATTTTGTTCTCCCTTCGTATTGTGACTTTTTCCATATGTCAACCGGTTTCATATTGTTTATTTTCTTTAATATATCATTTAATTTTTATTTTGTAAATATGCTTTTTTCATTTCGTGCATTATGTATGGTTTTATCAAATTATTTTTGTATATTATTCACAATTTCGCAGTTTTTAAAGAATATAAAAAGCCCCTACAATGCCTTTCGACACCATAGGAGCTTTCTCAGCAATTTTTCTTTATTCTATTTTTTACATTGATTGCCATTATGATTTTCCTTTTTATTTCGTAAGCTAAAATCAGTTCAGAATACTATCCATCTCATGCCAGGCTTCTCCGCCCCACACAGAATCGCCGATCCCATGGTCTTTAAAGCCAAATTTCTTATACATCTCAACCTTATCCGGGAGGCAGGTCAGGATCAGCTTCTTTCTTCCCCTGGCGCGCTCTCTTTCCTTATATTGTTCCATCAGTTTTCTTGCCAGCCCCTGGTGTTGGTACTCTGGGAGCACATCCAGCCCAAGAAGCATAATGTTTACGCCCTCCGGATCATGTAGATTCGCATCTGCAAAAAAGTCATCTGTCAGATGTTCTCTGTCTGTTGCAAGTCCGTTAAGAAAACCTGCAATCTTGCCTGTCTCCCGATCCACAACAACCAGAAAAAGATCCGATGCTTTTTTTATTCGTGACTCCATATGTTCATAAGTACACGCTTCATTTGGCGGAAAACAGATGCTTTCAATCTCTGCAGCCTGTTCAATTTCATCCTTATGAATGTTTCTGAATTCATATTTTTCATGTATTACTTTGCTGTTCTGTTTCATCAATCCCTCTCCTGCTCATGACAGGTCAATACTGTTATGCTGATCACCTGCTACTATTTTAATATCTGTTTTACATTGTAACATATTTTGTCCCTCACCACATGTAAATAATACCAGCCGACTGGATTACTTCCTGATTTACTTCTCTCAAAAGATCCACTATCTGTTTATCTGATAGTCCATTCAGTTCTATGTCTGAAGATTCTTCTTTCATAGTTTCTTCATCTAGTCAAGCATGTCCTTCATCTTATCATATGATCTCTGACGGTCTGCCAGCGCCTCCTCCAATGAAACATTCTGGTATACATCTTTGACCTGCTCTTTCGTCCAGATATCACCCATTTTACCTGTTTCTCTGATAAAGTTGTTTATTTCCTTATCTTTCATGCTTTCCTTCTCCTTTACTTATTCGTTTTTTATAAGTATAGTTCTTTTTAATTCTCTTTGTATTCACGATTCGTGAAGTCTTCTTCCATCAATTTTTCCATTTCGACATGATAACGCTGTGCTATCGCATATGCCGTTATAAGATCCGGGAGACGTTCTCCGCTTTCATAATTAGCAATAGTTGTAGAACCATAACCAATGCTCTCCCCCAGTTCTGCCTGAGTCTCATTATGACTGATTCGCAGTCTTCGTATGTTTTCTCCTATTATTTTGTTCCATGTTTTTTTCTGTTTTTCCATAATATAAGCCCTTTCTGCACTTTGTTTTTTCTTACGTGCATAAAAGGACTTGTATTTTTCGCGTACCACCTGTAGAGGAAAGGGGCTGTCTTTCCGACAGCCCCAGTTCAATACTCACAATATTTTCTTAGATAAGATATCGAGGGACAAACGTCCGTGAACCATTATACCTGCAAATTGCTCATTCATCACACTTTCAGATTCCATAAGCACTGAGTATCTCTGCAATATCCGGCATCGGATCATCCGGCATAGAGCAGGTACCTCTCTTCACCTGCGAAATATCTGTAATTATATAAGCTTCAAGAAACTTCTGTCCGATAGCCTGCAGCTGTTCGTCTGAAGTATCTTCCGGTACAAGAATTGTAAGATTACTGTTCTCTAGATTCACCCAGTCAGATTCAATCACATTCGGATCAATTCCTTCCAGACAGATTGTTTCGATCACCGGCAGCATCGTAAATATAGAATATTTATCCCATGCCTTTCGATACTGCTCTATCTTCCTCAACACAAATATCTCACTACTTATTCCTAGTCCAAGAAAAACTAAGAATAGCCATAATTCTCAAAAACCACGACCATCCTGCTGAAAAATACTCTCGCTCACCTAAAATATTTAATTCTGATGGATGGATTAACCACTCTATATATCTATACCAAAACCTCAATGGAACAATTATGCAAGCAAATAGATCTTTTTGAAATACGGTATTTTTTATTACTGCCAACAAAACCAAGATCATATAAGCTATCATCCAGAATGTTTCCTTTTCTTTCGCTTTCATTTTTCAACTTTTTTATTTCACAATCTGTTTTTTTCTTCACAGTCTTTACTTCTTCTTGTGCCTTATTAAACTGGTATTCTATTGTTCTAGCCTTTTTCTCCGCTTCTTTTTGTTTCTCCTGTGCTTCATCTACTGCCTCAACAGATGATTTATTCACCTGTATCTGCAATTTAGAGTTCTGGTCCCGAACGTCTTTTATTTCTTCTTCGAGCTGCTCTTGTTCGCTCCTGCTCTTCAAGCCGTTTCTGTTCCTCAAATCGTCGTTGCTCTGCTGAAGCGATCGATTCAACTTCTGCGTTTCGGACAGTTCGGTTGTCAAACGATGAATTTCGTCGTTTAATTTCCGAATTTCGTCTTGCATTTCGTGATTCTCGAAGAATAAATTCTGTTTTTCCATTTTCAGCTTGTGTGTCCTTTCCTGAAATTTCTGGATAAACTCGTTCATCTTCTGATTTCTCACCTGTAACTTGTCTCTCTCTTCCGTCACTAGCTCCAGTGACGCCGCCTGCTCCTTCGCAAGCTGCTTCCACTTGTCGGTAATATCCGGCAAGCTCTTCATCTGCTCCGTTTGTTCGTTCTGCTTCGGCTCGTACCCTTTCGTAATTTCTATCAAATTCATTCTCTAAGTCCTCCTTACTTATATCCAGATGAAATGTTTTTGACAGATTACTGTCACGTATTTTCTTCCCAACCTGATTCTGAAATGTGATGTGCTTTCGTTTCTCTGTCCAGTTTACCTTCCACCCGAACTGCTTCATTTTTTCTATAAACTTTTCCTTACTGATACAATTTTCCAGTGCTTTTAACACCGCCATTGCACAGTCCGCTACAAAGCTATCCTTTACCTGCTGACGGAACAGATTATATTTGTCTTTGCTCCATGCAATGACTTCCCCTTTTTCAATCTGGCTTCCGTCAAAGTGCTTTCCTTTTTCGGCAACTGTCAATCCGCGCTCCCGGCACATCTGATTGGTAAACTGTTTCATACGTTCCAGATCCTTTTTGGTGTTATGCAGCTTTCTCCCATCTTCATAACTCACCGAATTTGTAACCAAATGGCAGTGAATATGGTCTTTATCCTTATGTACCGCTACTAAGGTCTGGAATCCACTGAACCATGTTTCCGCAAATTGTTTTCCAAATTCTAATGCCTGATCCGGAGTAATCTGCTCGTCCTTATGCCAGGAAATAATGTTGTGGGCATACATTCTCCCAGTGTCTTTATCCCACATCTTCTTTTCTTCTAGAAAGGTTCTGTACACTAGATCATAATTGATTTCATCGTGGCGGTACGGGCCTGTTACATAAGTAAGCAGCTCACTGGTCTTATCTGGTCGCAGAACATATTCGATACAGTTTCTCATTGCTCCGTGTGAATTTGTCCGCTTATTAATCGTCTTATTAATCTATTTTCTCCACTGTCAGTGTCCCATTTGTCAGGTTGCTTCCACCCACCGATTCTTTTACAAACGGTGCAAGTATTTCCAGCAGGTTCTTCGCCATAGCCATCGGGACGGATTCTTTTACTCCATCCCGGATAGCTGTTTCCACTCTTTCCAAAAACGCATCTTCCTTTTCTCTGGTTTCCAGATACGGATCTGCTTCATTCCTGTACTCTCTGGAAAAATAATCGTTTAAAGCAACTACAACTGCTCTGGTGTACGATTTATATTTTTCCCTGTCCATCAAATAAGTGAAAACGACTCAGTTCCGGTTCTTCTCTCGGATCTCGTTCAAAACGTAGAATATACTGTTCCAGTAATATCTCAACTTCTTTCTGATTATCCAGTTTGCCAAGATACTCTTTCTCTTTGAACAACTGCCAGCCTGCTTTTCCGTCGAGACCAGCATCTTTGAAAAATGTCTGTAACTTATCATTCATCCACTTCACTGTACAGGCAGCCACATAATGATAGGCACTCTGACAGCTTCCAGTAAACTGAATAGACCTCATTTCCTCTATAAAAGAATCTGCACTGAAATAATATCCGTCATCTTCCTGCACCAGACAGATTGCCTGATATCCTGACATTACAATATTCAACGCTATATCCTGATTGTCCACCAGAAAGATATAGGTTTGTGCTGTCCCTTCTGGATTGGTTTCCATATAATGCTTCAAAAACTTCTTGTTCAAACTTATCACTTCCTTTCAGGCAAAGAAAAAGACGCAAGCCATATTTTATGACTCACGCCTTACTTCGCTCACAATATTCTATTTTTATCAGTTACCTGCCAGATTGGTTACTGGCAATCCTTATACATAAATCAATTCTTTCAGGATAATCTCTTCTGCAATCGCTCTGTGCTGATTGGCAGCTCTTACCCATGCCATCTGATCTTTTTCCTTATCCGGCAGTGGTTCTTTTTCTTCCAACTGTTTCAGAATCACTTCTTCCCGTTCCCTGGCTGCCTTGTCCACTTCCAGAAGATGCTCTCCAATCGTATCCTGCAGAAGCATCACCTGATAGGTTGAATTTCGATGGTTCTTCAGATAATCTCTGCGTAAGAATCCATATTTGCCAAGCTGCTCCATCTGCTCACCGGATTTATAGGTGAGGTTCGGAATCAGGTATCCATTTACATTTGTATAAGTCAGTTTCATATCCCTATGACCTCTCTTTCGTTTAAACTGTTGTCTGTAACAGAACCAACTGTTCATGTTACGTCATTGCTACAAATCTTTCTTTCCATATCATTTTGAATCCAACCCGGGCAGATTTCTTCAAAATCATGGTAAAAGTGCTTCGTTTCTGTGTTGGGAAAATGAACGGAAACACTTGATTTTACTGACTTTCTTCAATGTAACCTTATTATAACGTCCTCCCCATACCCCACCTGATTATCAGGATATTTATCAAATCCCGGCAGGGGCTGCGCGCCTCGTCTTAAATAAGCCTTCACCTTTTCTCCCCAGAGAAAAGGATCATTTCTCCTGACGATCCCCCACTCCATCAAAAGCGCTGCCGAGCCTGTAACAAAAGGCGCAGCAAACGAAGTTCCGGTTACGGTTCCATATCCTCCGCCGGGAACCGGCGCTGTAATTTCCACTCCCGGCGCAGCCAGATCCGGCTTTGGATAAAAAAGGCTGCCCCCGCCTCTTCCTGAAAAATCTGCCGGGGCATTCAGTCTGGAATCATAGGCTCCTACTGTAATTACCTTAGCTGCAGTAGAGGGAATCGTAAGCGTTTCCTCTGCCTTCGGATAATAAAATCCGGTTGCCGGATTCAAAACCCTTCCCCCCGGCAGCCAAAGCTGATAACTGCCGTCTTTGATCCTTCGTCCCCGAAGCTGAATTTTCCACACACCTCCTGTAATATAAGCTCCTCTCGGAATAAAGTCAAAATATATTTCCTGAGTCACCTGGAAAGGGCCTGGTTTTCCATAATAGATCAGAAGCTCTGTTTCTCCGGCCTGATATCTCTGAGTTCCAATCTGTTCAGACAGAGGCCCTATCCTTTCTCCTGAAGGAGTCACAAGAGAAATTTCTATTTCATCTGCGTAAGATTTCCACAGCTGTACATTAAGCACCGGCTCCCGGGGGCTGACACTGAATGGAATTTCTGCATGCGTACCTGTTTCCAGGATTCCTGCTGTATGAACGCTGTCATTTCCATTATTTCCCGTCCCCACGCAGATCACTGTCCTTCCTGCATCAGATACGTTGCTTAAATATGTCTCCAGAAGCGAATCTCCTCTGTGGGATCCATAATTATTCCCAAAGCTGATATTAACAGCCATTGGTCTTCCAAGCTCTGCCGCCTGCCGGACCAGATAATCAACTCCCTGCATCAGCTCTGCTGTTCTTGGAAAAGAATTCTCTCCGGGCATTCCCATTTTTACGGCAATAATATCACTGGTATAAGCCACTCCCCGGTTCACACCTCCGGAAGCTCTGCCATTTCCTGCCGCAATTCCGAGAACAGAGGTTCCATGACCGCTGAAGTCCTGTTCCCGAACAATTTGTTTCCTTCTGCCCTGGAAAGTCTCAATGCCCTGTCGATATCTGTTTTTGTATATTCCACTCCTGCTGCATATCCCTCCGGGGGATTTTCTCCGGGCTTTGCCAGAAGGCTCTGATCCCATAACCGCAGGATTCTGCTTGTGCCGTCTTCATTGCAAAAATCAGGATGCTGCCAGTCCACCCCGGAGTCCACGATTCCCACAAGCACTCCCTGCCCGGAAAGCCCCTGTTTCCCCCCTGAAATATTGCCAGTTATCTGTTCAGGCATGCGGTCTGCTGTATTTCCTGTCTGCGCAGCTCCCGGAAAATATCCCTCCTGAACCGGGCGGATGCAGGCGGCATCCAGCGCCTGGTTCACCTGAAAATACAACCGCTTTGGAATCTCTGCAAACTCTATCTGTGGTCTTGATGCAAACTCCGGAATCTCTTCTTCCGGAAGATTCACCACTGCATATCCACCCAAAAGAGGCACTGTCCGGATTCTTTCTCCTGACAATGCCTCTGCATCACCACTATATTTTACTATGATATCCCAGTTTCCGGACCGTTCTTCGTATCCGATATTCAAATTCCCTGACTTTTTCCGTTCCTCTTCTGTAGAATCTAAGGCGAGATTTAAAAGATTATCAAGCTTCTGGTCTGCCATAACTGCCGCCTTCTGCTGCTTTCTTTTTATTTTATGCACCAATCTTTTATTAATATACCTGACTTATCCACATCAACACTCCCTGACAACACAGGATTGCATTTTCCATTATTTTCCTATATAGTATTTTTATACATTAACGTAAAAAAGGAGGACTCTTTTATGGCATTTGATATTACACCATATATAGATATGGCCCCCTCACAAGTCCGCAGTCTGATCAGACAGGGTAAAATTGATTTTCCCACAGCCGGAATGTGCAGGGGTTATGCCCAGGCAAATCTTGTTATTCTGCCACCGGAGTATGCAGCAGATTTTGAAGAATTTACAGCAAAAAATCCCTTTCCCTGTCCGGTTCTGGAAATCATCAAAGGCACTCCTGAAACTCACGACATGGGAGAAGGCGGAAATATCTGCACAGATATCCCCAGATACCGCATTTATGAAAACGGAGTATTTACAAAGGAAATCACTGATGCATCTCAATACTGGAAAGAAGGATATGTCGGCTTTCTGATCGGCTGTTCCTTCTCTTTTGAGGAGGCGCTGATCCGTGAAGGAATCGAAGTCCGCCACATTGCGCAGGGGCGGAATGTCCCCATGTTTAAAACCAGTATCCAGACTGTCCCTGTCGGACCTTTTTCCGGGCCTATGGTATGCTCCATGCGTCCAATGACTCCGGAAAATGCAAAGAAAGCCTATGAGATCACTGAAAAAATGCCAAATGTTCATGGCGCCCCTGTACAGATGGGAGATCCGGAAGCAATCGGCGTTACCGATATCATGAACCCGGACTACGGAGAGGCTGTAGATATCTACCCGGGAGAGATTCCTGTGTTCTGGCCCTGCGGTGTCACACCTCAGGCAGCTGTTGAAAATGCAAAGCCGCCCATTGTTATCACTCACGCGCCAGGCCATATGTTTATCACTGACATTTCCAATGCCACTCTGAATGAATATCTGGAAAAGAAAAGAAATAAAGCTGCCAAAAAAGCCCTTTCATGTCTGCATTTCTGCCGACACAAAGGGCTTTATCCTACCTGAATTATATTCGGATAAACCTTTCCATATAGGATCCGGGTAACCAGTCATCCATCAGCTCTCCCACAGCATTTTTTGCCGGAAGGCCATCATGTCTTTTGGAATACCGATCAAGAGCCAGTCCGGACAGTGCTATATTTACGCTCATAAAAAAAACCATGATCATACATAAAGGCTTTCCAATCCGTACCGGAATTTTTTCAATCCATCTGGACAAAAACGGATAAATACCCTTCATCCAGATAATAGCTGCAAATCCCCAGAAAAAACAATACAGGAGATTGATCCTTCCGCCCAGATTAAATGGAATTTTACTGTAATCCCAGAATACAGTTCCAAACACAATTTCTGTAAACACACTGCAGATGTACTCATAGGCGCCGCCGAGAATCGTCCCGCAAAGAAACAGCCTTCTGTCACTTTGTTCCCTGTATCTGTACAAGATCCAGGTAAGCATGGCGCAGCCAAGTCCCCATACAATACTGAACGGCCCAAATACCACACTGCTGCGGCTCATCCATCTTCCCATGGAAAAACGACAGAAAACAGTCTCTGTAATATCTCCGAGAAAGGCTCCGATAAAAAACAGGCAGGCCAGTTTATAGAAACCACATCCGGAAGCAAAGACATCCTCCTTTTCTTCCTTCTCAAGATTGGGATACGCTTTGATCATACGCGCCTGAAGCCGTCTGGTCATGGTATTTTCAAGAAGCTTTGAAGTACGTCCAAGGCCTTCTCTGATCTGATCGATCCGACCGTTTTTCTTTTTCAGCCCCCAGACAGCAATCACTGTTCCAATAAAATCTACAATAAGCAGGCCTAAAAAGCACCCACAGGATAATTTCTCCCCAGAGCTTTGGAATCAGTCCCACAAGTCCAGTAAATACAGGGTTCAGCACATAAATCATAAGAACGGTACAAATTCCCCAGAGTAACCGAGGTTTTCAGGCATACATATCCTCCCAGATTGAATTTCTGGTCTGAATAATCCCACCAGTTTTTTATGAAGGCTCATCTCCATAATACGGCCTGTCACATATTCCACAAAGGTATTGACTACCATTCCGCCCAAAAACAGAAAAAGCGGATTTCCTTTAAGCTCCGGAAAGAATACAGCCACCACAGCAGCTCCCAGACCATAAATCGGACAAAAAGGGCCGCTGACTGCCCCCCGGTTTACAAAACGGTGTCTTTTACTGCTGCCACAACAACTTCTCCGCACCAGCCTATAAACGAATAAATCATGTACAGCCAGAGCAGTTGATAAAACGAATAGACCATGGTTGTCTCCTTTTCTGTAAATTCCCTTTTCAGTTAGGGAACATTGTATTTCATATGGAGAATCCTGTCAAGTTTTGTCGAAGAATCTCGAGGCATATTTACTCTTACCACATATGTTTTTATAAATCTCAGTTTCATATAATATGAAATCATACAATAAATAAGCATATCCGAAATATTAACTGCAAAAAGACACCGGAACACAGTTCCGATGTCTCGCAAAAAGCTTTTATGACAGATATTAACATATAGTAAAAATATCTGGCTTCGATACCTGTTAACAATCTCTATATTCAGTCTTCTGCTTTCATTTCCCGGACGATCTTGCGGAGTTTCAGAATCATAGACGGTGCCACGGACAGTTCGTCCAGTCCCATACGGACAAACTTCTCTGTCAGAGTCAGGTCAGCGCCCAGCTCCCCACAGATACCTGCCCATTTGCCGCATTTATGTGCATTGTCTACAACCATCTGTATCATCCGCAGAACTGCTTCATGATGCGGATTGTAAAAATCATCCAGTTTTTCGTCTGACGGTCGATCGCCAGAGTATACTGAGTCAGGTCATTTGTTCCGATGCTGAAAAAGTCTACCATCTCAGCCAGACGGTCGCTGATCATAACAGCTGCCGGAGTCTCGATCATAATTCCCTGTTCCGGAATCCTGTACTGAATTTCCTGGGCTTTCAGCTCGATCTCCACCTCTTTTACGATCTCATAGATCTTTTCCACTTCCTCAACAGAAGTGATCATTGGATACATGATAGAAAGGTTACCGTATACAGCTGCACGGAAAAGAGCTCTCAGCTGAGTTTTAAAGATATCCGGCTGCTTCAGACAGATACGGATCGCACGGTATCCCAGTGCCGGATTCTCTTCATTTCCAAGATTAAAATAGTCCACCTGCTTATCCGCCCCGATATCAAGGGTACGGATAATGACCTTCTTACCGGCCATAGTCTGCACAACCTGCTTATATGCCTGGAACTGTTCTTCCTCTGTAGGAAAATCATTTCTGCCTAAATACAGGAATTCACTTCTGAAAAGTCCGATACCGCCTGCATCATTCTCCAGAACATAGCCGATATCTCCAACACTTCCGATATTTGCATAGATATTGATCTTTTTACCATCAAGTGTGATATTTTCTTTTCCTTTCAGTTCCTGCAGAAGAGCAAGTTTCTCTTTTTCTTCCTGAACTCTTTTAAGTGTGGCTGCCTGAGTTTCTTCATCCGGCTCAAAAGTTACCTGTCCGGTAAATCCGTCTACTACTGCAGTCGTACCATTTTTCAGTTCGTCAAGTGCAAGAGGAACTCCGATCAGCGCCGGAATATTCATCATACGGGCAAGGATCGCAGTATGAGAGTTGGTGGAACCATGAACCGTAACAAAAGCAAGGATCTTTTCCTTATCCATCTGAACAGTTTCACTGGGACTCAGATCATCCGCTACAATGACAGACGGATCGATGTCACTTAAGTCTGCATCTTCCTGTCCGCTCAGATTGCGGACCAGACGTTCTGAAATGTCCTTGATGTCTGCTGCACGGGCTTTCATATAATCATCATCCATAGATGCAAACATCTGAGAGAAGTTATCCCCTGTTACTGCAACCGCATATTCTGCGTTTACCATTTCTGTCTGGATCATATTCTGAATAGCCTCCAGATAATCCTCATCCTCCAGCATCATCTGATGTACTTCAAAAATAGCCGCGCTTGCCTCTCCGACTTCTTTCAGTGCCTTGTCATAAAGCTTCTGAAGCTGTTCCTGAGAACGCTTTACTGCCTCCTGAACACGGCTGGTCTCAGCATCTGCATCCTCGATCCTGGATCTCTTTACCTGATAATCATTCTTTTTGAGGACGACTACCGGTCCCATTACAATTCCTTTATATACGGATTTTCCCTGGAAACTCTGCATACTTTTTTCCTCCCTGACCTGTGGCTTCTATATTTTGTGATTAGAGATTTTCGTTAAAGAATTTCTCCAGTTCTGCAATAGCAGTATCCTCATCTTCACCCTCTGCAGTCACCTTAACAAGATCTCCCTGTTTCGCACCAAGAGACATCAGCATCATGAGCTGAGAAAGTTTTACGCTTTTGCCACCTTTTTCGATCATACATACAGAGCTGTATTTTTTGGCCTCTTTTGCAAGAAGTCCTGCCGGTCTTGCGTGAAGTCCTGCCTCGTCTGTGATCACATACTTAAACTGTTTCATTTGATTTTCCTCCTTTAATTATCTTAAAATATCCTGTTTATGCTTCCATCGCCTGCTGCAATACAGCTTCCGCATCCATCCTTGCAAAGGTCTCCGGTTCGATCAGCGCGACCCGTACACCTGCCGGACAAAGCTTCTGCTTCATCTCTTCCAACCGAAACGAAACCTGCGGTCCGAGAAGCAAAACGTCCGTCGGTTTATCATAACGTGTAAAAGCAAGTTCCGACATCGCGCAGATCTCCGCTTCGATCCCGCACTCCTTTGCCGTCCGCTTCATCTTATTTACAAGAAGATTCGTCGACAGTCCGCTCATACAGATCAGTACAATCCGTTTCATCTTGCCGCCCCTTTCCAAGCCCTCGCAGCTTAGGTTTATAGTAACATATTTCCCACTGCATCTCCAGCCCAAAAAAGGGCACATTCAATCTGGCAAAAATTATAACTCCTCATTTCCTCAGCATCCGCAAAAACGTATCATAGTCCGGATGTTCCGCGAGATACCTAATATCTGCCGGACGCAGGATCAGATCTGTCGTCGCCTCATAGAATTTCTCCAGTTTCGGATCTTCCTCGCTTCCGACCACGGTCAGGATCACAACCTGTACTTCATTCCGTGACCACCATACCGGTTTTTGAAGCACTGCCACCGCAGCGAATGTCCGCGCGCTGTATACCTGATCCGGATGGGGAATCGCCACCAGACCGCCGTAATCTGTCGGTGAAATCTGCTCTCTCCGGATCACCGATCCGTAAAAATCTTCCGGAAGCCCCTGCTTCTCCCGTACACATTCACACAGATTGTTCAACACTTCCTCCCGGCTTTCTCCGGCAATGCCCGGGAAAAACAACGCTCTTTGATAATATTCGTCCAGACAATCCCTGCTCTCACGCTCAAACAATCCCCGAACCGCAGCCACATCCCCCTCTTTCAAAAAGGAACTGACTTCCAATACCGGAACAGGCACAGGCATTTCCAGCGGGACCGTCGTAAATACATAATCTACTTTTGCAAAATCGAACCCTGCCAGTTCATACCGGTTGCACACATAAATCTGATCGATATTCTCCCGGAACTCCCGGCTGTATTTATATTTTAACAGCTGGGAACTGCTCGCCCCCGACGCGCACACGATCAAAATCGAAAACTTCCGTTTCGCCGCTTCCCGCTGTTCCAATGCCAGTTCAAAAATCTCTGCCAGTTCTCCGATCTCATCATCGGAAATCTCCGCCTTAAAATATTCCCGCAAGATCCCCGCTGCCTGCGACGCGATCGTATACGCAAAGATGTAATGCTCTTTGATCTCTGAGAGCATGGGATTATGCAGCCCGATCTGATAGCGCATCCGGATCGCAAACGGGATCATACTGTCGCAAAAGCGACCCGTCGAAGCTCCCGGTTTCCACGCAGATCCACACCGAATTCCTGATTCACCATATCGAGCATCCGGTCGATCAGCCGCTCCATCTCACGGTTCGTTCTGTCATTTTCCGCACATTCCTTTCCGGAATCCGGGACGGAGATTCCGCTTTTCCCGGCCAGCTGCAAAGCAAAATACGTCCGCTCACAGCTTGGGATACGGATTCCCAGCGCTTCTTCGATCCGTTTCGACAACTCTTCCGCAAATCCGATCTCTCTGCTTCCGAGAAAATCCACTTCCTGCTCCTCCACCAGACATCCCCTCCGGATCCTGCGGAGCGCCACATACAGATGTTCCACAAAATCATGATATCCGCTTTCCGACAGCGTCACATCATAACTTCTTACGCATTCGTATACGAGCTGTCCGAGCAGACGCATTTTATCCGCCCGCCGCGTACTTCCGATTCCCTCCAATCCGTCATGCTTCACAAAAAGTTCGGTCATGCACTGCCGGATCTGAAATTCCGTTCCGGTCACTTTCATTCCATATCCCGGTTTCTTTTCCAACGCAAGACCATACTGCTGATAGGTTTTTTCCACTTCCCGCAGCGCCGCCGTCAAAGTTCCTCTGGAAATATACAAAAATTCGCACAAATTTTCCGCTTTCACATATTCTTTTTGATTGAGCAGATATGCCAGAAGATAATTGACGCGCTCTGCTCCGGTCTCGGGAATCTTCTTTTCCTCGCCGCCGTTCTCTTCTAAAAGTCTCTCGAGCCCTCCGGGCGTACTGCTTACGATATAATATCCATACCGGGGCTTTGAGAGGATCTCCACACCGCTTTTGCGAATCTCCGGGTTCATCTCCTTGATCCGTGTCCGCACAGTTTTCACACCGATCTCCAGTTCTTCCGCCAGACTCGCCGCTGTC
>ENA-OQKD01000072-OQKD01000072.1-human-gut-metagenome-genome-assembly--contig:-NODE-72-length-26514-cov-3.663622_pt1 | contig 26514 bp, 27 predicted proteins | sample MGYA00242775_ERZ504792 | MGnify/ENA primary metagenome ERZ504792 (study PRJEB26092, sample SAMD00036401) | human gut metagenome | host: Homo sapiens | study: EMG produced TPA metagenomics assembly of...
TTTGATACATCCTGCCAAATGCCCTCTCTACATAAGGTCTGCTTTCCACCTCTCCGGCAAAGCTTTTGTCAATCTCGCACGAATTATCAGAACTAATGTAAAAAACGTCCGGCGCCCAGGCTCTTAAAGGATTAAGGGCCATATTCACCCATTGTACAAGAACAGAAAAGCTTAAAATCATAATGATACTAAGCGCAAAGGATCCGGTCATAAGCAGCAGATTTTTTCGGGAGGATACCGCATGATGAATCCCCAGGGCCGTCTCAATTTTCAGGAAATTCTTCCTGACCGGCCGGGACGTACTTCCGTTTTCATAAAAATTTCCGGTAACAGCCGCAACCGGAGAAACACCTGCAGCCCGCCTTGCAGGAGAAATAGAAGATAAAAATACTGTCAAAACCCCAACAATGATTCCGCTGATGATTCCCACACCGCTGATTTCAAACATAGGAATCTGTACAAACTCAGTTCCTGCGCCAAACCGCAGCAGCGCGCAAAGTATCCAAGTGCCTGCAATGCCTGCTGCCACACCAACCGGAACTGCTGTTTTACACCAGTAAAGAGCTTCCAGTCTGACTATGTGCATAACCTGGGTCCTACTCGCCCCAATACAGCGGAGCATTCCAAAAAACTGTGTTCTCTCTGCGGTTCTGCTGTTCAGACTTCCCGCGATCATAAAGACTCCTGCTGCCAGAACCAGAACAAACAGGATGACTGCTATAAGATAATTCCCCATAATATAAGAATCGCTGCTGGATCCTGTTATTCCCAGCAAAGCCGTATTTTCCGATAATATTTCATCAGTAAATCCATAGGTCTGCCGCAGCTCTGAAATCGCCCTGCGAATATTAATATTTTCATTAAAGCGTACAAAACATACCGGCTCAAGCCTGCTTCCTTCTGCTTTTGCCAGACTCTGAAAGGAATCCCAGCTCAGAAAAGTCCCCACCACATCGGCATCTGTAGTAATGGTAACATCTCCTCCAAAACCGGAAATCCTATAGTCAAAATCCCCGGCCGGTGTATGCATGGTAATCACATCTCCGATATTTACAGAAAGTAACTCTTTCGCTCCATTGGAAAGCATAATTTCATTCTCTTTTGCAGGATACTGTCCCTCCATCACATCATCATAGATTTCCGTGAGAATCGAATGATCGCCGCCTGCAATAACGCATGTTTTTCCCTGAATCGTATAGTCATCAGACAAATCAACATTCAGTGCGTCATAATGAGAGACAGCTGCAACATCTGTCCTCTGTGCAATCTGATCAATCTGCTTCTCAGTCGGCTCCTTCAGCATAATATGCCAGCTGCCATGCTCTTCTGTCACGCGCTTTTTTTCCATACGGATTCCCATATCTGCCATACTGAAAATCGCGGTAACCAGCAGTACCGAAATAATAATACACAGCATCGTCATGCGGTTCTGTCTCTTTCGCACCTTTGCAGAAATCGGAATAAGGCTTAAATAGCTTTTCATTGACAGCACCTCCCGAAATCAGTAAGCACTCCGTCCGACACCTGAAGCACCCGGTCTGCGGTCTGGGCGATGCTGCGATTGTGGGTGATCATAATAATAGTCTGCTCATATTTCTTTGACGCCTCTTTTAACAGAGCGATCACCTCGCTGCTGTTCTGAGTATCCAGATTTCCTGTTGGCTCGTCTGCAAGGATCAAAGCCGGACGGGTAATCAGCGCGCGTCCAATGGCCACTCTCTGCTGCTGGCCGCCGGAAAGCTGGCTTGGCAGGTAATTCCGGCGATCTTTTAAATTCAGTACAGTCAGAAGCTCTTCCAGATATTTTCTGTCCGGCTTCTGATAATCCAACAGCATTGGGAAAATCATGTTCTGTTCCACTGTCAGCTCCGGGATCAGGTTAAACGCCTGAAAGATAAAGCCGATATTCCTGCGCCGGAATACGGTCAGCTTCCGGTCATTCATAGAAAAAACTATCCTTGCCGTCGATCAGCACCTTTCCCGAAGTAGGAATGTCCAAAGCACCGATCATATTCAAAAGGGTACTTTTTCCGGAACCGGATTCTCCCACAACCGCCACATATTCACCCCTTGGAACAGAAAAGCTGACGTCTTTCAGTGCCTTTACAGAAGTTTCTCCGCTGCCATAGGTCTTACAGATATTTCTGACCTCTAATAAATTCATTATGCAACACCTCTTTCTCAATAACTTTGCTCTGCAGACAGATAATGTTCTTTTTTAGTCTACAATACAAAGGATAGCACTGAAACATTACAGTCAGCCTACAGCCAGCCTACAATTTTGTAGGAATTAAAAAATTCATTGTAAAAACCGTGCCTCTTCCCGGCTCACTGTCCACCTCAATGCTGCCGTCATGTGCCTCAATGATCGCTTTTGCAAGGGGAAGTCCAAGACCGATCCCCTGTCTGTCCCTGGAAAAACGGCTGCGATAAAACCGCTTGAAAATATGGTGCAGATCCTCCGGATGAATGCCGCATCCATTGTCTTTTACCACGATTTGAACGACAGAAGGCAAGGCTCTCCATTCGATATGAATCTTATCTCCTTTTTCTGTATGATCCAGAGCATTTTTTACAATGTTGCCGATTGCTTCGGACAGCCAGTCACGATCGCAGAAAAGAATCACCTTATCTGAGCCGGACAGAAGGATTTCTTTCTGCTCCTGTCTGGCCCTGTATGCAAAATGCAGCTCAATGTCCCCCATCATATCCGCCACATTTTCCGTTTCCTTTTCAATCATAATGGAACCGGCATCCAGTTTTGTGATTTTAAGCAGATTCTGCACCAGTGTTTCGATGCGGTCAAGCTCCTGTTCTGATAAATCTGCAAACTCTTTTACCAGAGACGGATCCACATCCTCATCCTGAAGCAGCCCGTTATAGATATTCAGGGCTGCCAGCGGTGTTTTCAGCTGATGAGAAATATCCGAAATTGTATTTTTCAGAAATTCCTTTTCCCGAAGCCGGTTATCTGCATGTGCATTTAAGACCGCTGCCAGAGAATTGACCGCGTGAAACAGCCGGTACAGTTCCCCCTCGTCATCACACTCAATACGCGCATTGCGATTGCCGTCAAGATACCCGTTGATCTGTGACACTGCCTGTTCCATAAGCTGATCCTGTTTCCGGAAACAGGAATAACACGCTGACAGTATCAATCCTCCTGCCAATGCAAAAACAAGTAACAGGAACAAAGAAATCCTCTGGAAGTACCGATATAAGAATCCCTGGGTCAGCAAAAGGGCTGCCATCCAGATAACTGATAATGCAAGAAACAATTTTCTGATCTCTTTATTTACAAATATTTTCATAAAGCTCCTCACCCTGTCACATTCCATTTGTACCCCATTCCCCGGACTGTCAGAAGCATCTGCGGATCTCCGGGATTATCCTCAATCTTCATACGAAGCCGTCTCATATATACAGTAAGGGTACTGCTGTCAATGTAATTTCCATCGCAGTCCCACAGCTGGCCCAAAATTTTTTCCTTGGTAAGTACCATATTGGGATTTCTCATAAACAGGCACAGAAGCTTGTATTCCGCAGCAGTCAGTTCCAGCAGTTCCCCGTTTTTAAAGACCTGCCCCTGCAGTAAAAGTACTTTTATTCCATTTGATTCCAGCTGCGTATCTGATGAGCTGAAATCTTTTGCCCGGCGGAGCAGCGCATTTACTCTGGAAACTAACACTCCCAGCTTAAACGGTTTTGTAATATAATCGTCTCCGCCAATATCCAATCCCATGATAATGTCCATTTCCTCATCAGCCGCTGTCAAAAAAATAATAGGCACTTTGGAAACCTGCCGCACTTTTTTGCAAAATTCAAATCCCGTGCCGTCCGGCAGCGATACGTCCAGTACCAGAAGATCATATTTTCCATCCGCCCACAAACTGTCTGCTTCTTTGAGCGTTCTGGCTACGGCCAGTTCAAAGCCCTGTTTCCTGAATGCAAAAGAAAGCCCGTTAATCAGGCTCAGATCATCTTCTAAAAGCAATATTCTGCTCATGTTTTTCTCCTTTTCCTGTTTCATCTGTTCCGTTTTTCTGAAACTGATCGCTTTTCCCGGAACTGCGAAATATTTCCACTGAAATTTCTTCCATGTTTACTCCCGGAAATACAGCGGTCTGAGGTTTCTCACCACATTTTCGCTGACGCGGACCACTGCATCCAGATCCTCATCCCTGTGGTTCAGATATGCGTGAAAGCATCCCTGTATACAAAAAGATAAAAGGATATTCCGCTCTGTATCATGCTGATATTCCGGATATCTCTGCCAGATCAGCTTTTTCAGCTCCATTTCCAGACAGTCGCCCAGCCGCGCTTTTTCTTTCCCGGAAAACAGAATACCAATCAGGGAATTACTGGACAAAAGAGCCATGTAAAGATTTCTGGTAAAAATCTCAGGCTCCCGGAAAGGATCCTGCTGCTGCGCGGAAATATTTTTTACTACAGCGGTAATGGTTTCTGCCTCCATCAGCTCTGACAAGGCAAAAATATCCTCGTAATGGCTGTAAAATGTAGATTTATTGATACATGCAAGAGCGCACAGTTCCTTAACTGTGATCTTTTCCAGAGGCTTTTTTGCCCTCAGCTCCAGAAATGCATTTTTAATGGCTTTTTCTGTTTTTTCTATTCTGATATCCATACTCTCCCTCGTTTTCCGTTTTTTCCAAATGTCCCAGCCTGTCCTCTTTTCATAGCTGCCTTTCGTATATTACGCGACATTTTTGTCAAAAGGTTGCTTATCCGTCTTACAGAATGTTTTGTTGGTGGACATTCTCTGTACTGTTTTTTATATTATAGTCAAAAGCACAACTGATGTCTATTATCTATAAGGAGAAGAGCATGGATTTTTATGGATTCTATACAGGAAAAATTTTTGATGCCTATGACTATCTGGGCGCTCATATAAACAACGGAACAACCATATTCCGCACCTTTGCGCCTGCCGCTTCCCGAATCACTGTATTCGGAGATTTTAACCACTGGCAGGAATGGGACATGCACAAGGTTTCTGACGGCAATTTCTGGGAGCTTTCTGTTCCGGGAACAAAGGAAGGAATGATGTATAAATACTGTATTTATGACAGATCCGGAAACCGGGTGGAGCACTGCGATCCCTATGGCTTTGGAATGGAGCTGCGTCCAGGCTCAGCCTCTGTTATAAGGAACCAGCAGGGCTATTCTTTCCACGATGAAGAATGGATGGCAGCCCGCACGGACTGCCGCCAGAAGCCGCTGAATATTTATGAACTGCATTTCGGTTCTTTTAAAAAGCCATCCGAAAAAGCAGATTCCTGGTATACCTATGAAGAAATGGCAAAAATCCTGATTCCCTATGTAAAAAACAACGGCTACAATTATCTGGAGATCATGCCTCTGAACGAATATCCCTGCGATGAATCCTGGGGTTATCAGGCCACAGGCTTTTTCAGCCCCACTTCCAGATACGGCACTGCGGATCAGCTGAAATATTTTGTTGACTGCTGTCATCAGAATGGCATTGGCGTGATCATGGACTTTGTACCGGTACATTTTGCACTGGACAGCTATGGTCTGGCTCAGTATGACGGGACAGCTCTGTACGAGTATCCTCATTCTGCCGTAGGTGTCAGCGAATGGGGAAGCTGCAACTTTATGCATTCCCGTGGAGACGTACGGAGCTTCCTGCAGTCCGCCGCCAATTACTGGCTGACCGAATACCATATAGACGGTCTGCGAATGGATGCCATCAGCAGAGCTATCTACTGGCAGGGAGATCCGGCCAGGGGTGTAAACGGAAATGCAGTGGAATTCCTCCAGTACATGAACCAGGGGCTGAAAAAGCTCCATCCTTCTGCGATCCTTGCAGCCGAGGATTCTACCTCTTTTCCAAAGGTTACCGATCCCGTGGAGCACGGGGGACTGGGATTCGACTATAAATGGGATATGGGCTGGATGAACGATACTCTGGATTATTTCCGCACAGATCCTGAATACAGAAGCCGGGAATATCATAAACTGACTTTTTCCATGATGTATTACTATGATGCCCGTTTCCTGCTTCCTCTTTCTCATGATGAGGTCGTACATGGAAAGGCCACCATTCTTCAAAAGATGAATGGTGACTATGACGGAAAGTTTCCTCAGGCAAGAGCGCTTTATATGTACATGTATGCCCACCCGGGCAAAAAGCTCAACTTTATGGGAAATGAATTTGGACAGCTGAGAGAATGGGACGAAAAACGGGAACAGGACTGGATGCTTCTGGATTATCCCATTCACAGTGGATTCGCCCGTTTTATGAAAGATCTCAATGAAATCTACCTGACCCATTCTGCCCTCTGGGAAAAAGATTACCAGGCAGACGGTTTCCGGTGGATTGACTGCCACCAGGAACAGGCCTGCGTCTATGTATTGGAACGGAGCAGCAAAAAAGAACACCTTACTGCAGTCTTTAACTTTTCTGACCGGTCTCAGACCTATGAACTGAAACTTCCCGGCTGTCAGAAGATCAAAGAGCTTCTTAACAGTGATCTGGAGGCATACGGAGGCAGCCTGAAGCGCCGCCGCCCTGCCAGAAAGATCACAGACGGCAGATATCAGGCAGAGCTTCCTGCATTTTCCGCAGTGTACTATATTGCTGAATAACATACTGTCAAAATTTCGGTTCCGCAGACAATCAGAAACCTGTTCCTCACAAAGCATAAAAATATCGTGGCTTTAACTTTTTTCCTGACTGCAAAATAAAAACTGCCAGACAAACCTCCAGCAGGTTATCACTTCCTGCTGAAAGCTGTCTGGCAGTTTTCTGTTCTTGTTATTCTATTTTCCTGAAATACCTGATACTGTAAAGTATATCATGAGCAAAATAATTTCACTCAGGCTTCCTCTTCTCCCGGAGCTGTATCATCCCCGGATGTATCTCCGTCAGTTTCCACACTTCCCTCAGCGCTTCCCGCATCGCCTTCCACAGAAACCACACTGTTTGCAGGCTGTGCTTCATTATAGGAAATTGTGATCCTGTCTCCTACATCATACTTCACAATTCCAAGGAAATCTGTAATGGGCACATCAAAGATCAAATCCTCATGATTCTCCAGAACAATATAATAATGGGTGTTTCCGTCTATTACACCCTGAGCCATTCTTCTGATCTCTCCGGTGATTTTTTTCGTATCTTCTCCGGCCACGGCTGCGCCGCTGCCTTTGATCATTTTCAGATACTTCTTTTCACACTCCTGAACCGTATCTCCAATGGCAACATTCTGATATTTCTGAATGTTCAGCATAGCGTATTTTTTCACCAGACCTGCATTGTCCTTCAGAGCAATAAAGTAAGTCGGCTCATCCGCAATATTCAGGAGCAGCGGGAAGGTTGCCTTATAGCCAAGGTTCTGGACCTGTCCCTCTGCAGATGCCATGGCAGAATACTCCTCTGCTCCCGGGATCTCGTAATACTTTGTTTCCTTTGTTCTCTGGTTCATCATTACAAAGCCTACATTGGAACGGTCGCCGCTGACCGAGGTAACGCCGGTATACACCCACACGTCGTCATTCAGCGCCAGATAATTGTATCCTTCTGTTGTTTTCAGACAGCCTTTCTGTCCCAGAACACTGTTTAAAAATCCATGGATCAGAGTTCCGTGATAGTCATAAAGCTGTACAAGCAGATCCGCCGGATAAACGCGGTCTACCCAGGTAGGACAGTCCTCAACCTTATAGTCCACACACTCTCCTGTAACAGCATTACAGAGAACTACCTTCCAATGGTCTGCCCGCCAAAAAGTCCGATATTAAACTTTTTCACCGGACACACCCAGTAAGGAGTGCCTTCTTCATCAATCTCAAAGCTGAGCTGATCAAAAATGTAAGTAGGATACTTAAATCTCAGGTGTCTGTAAATATTCCGGTTAAAATATTCTGCCTCTGAGTATTTGATTCCCTCATCCAGCTTTACAAGCTCTGTATTCTGAGTTGCCATATCAATAGTAATATAAGCCGGAATTCCATCGCTCATATTAGTCAGCCATTTGATGGGGCTTGCGTATACCAGAGGAGTCACACGAACCGGACGTCCCTGATAATTAATCTGAGAATAAAGGTCACTGACTTCAAACTGAGAAACCATGTCCACCATACTTCCCATTTTACGGTTTCCCAGAAGCGCTGCAGATTCCTTGTCCAGAAGCGGAATCTGATCGTAGCTGATCTGTTCAATATCCTCTGCAAAATTTCCGGTTTCCGGAACCATCAGATTCCGGTATTTTTTTGCATTGACAATAGGTGAAGACAAGATACTGCCTGCAAAATAAACAAGCACCAGAACCACTACCAGCCCTATGCCCAGCTTCAGGATTTTTGAACTTTTTACTTCTTCCCTTGAATGGATGCCCTTTCTGCCTCCATAAAACAGCAGTCCCAGCACTACCAGCGCGATCAGAAACATCCAGAATCCACTGGAATGAATGTTTACAGCAGGAATTGCCACATAGTAGTACACAGCAGCTATGACAATTACCGCAAGCACTGCCAGGAGCTTTCCTTTTTTGCCGGAACCTGCTCTTCTTTTCCTGTACATATATTTCCTCCTTGTCTCATCGGAATCTGTTCTGATTTTACCTTTAACTTCACCAGACAGCTTTCCGATTTTCAGGATATTGTATCACCTTTTTCCGGAAAAGTCATTGGGATTTCTGTAATAAAGAAAATCCTTATGTAATCTTTATACTCCTTTACAGTACCTTCGTTGTCCATTTACTCATATCCCACACCTCATTTACCACATCCTGATAAAATTCCGGCTCATGGCAGATCAGCAAAAGGCTTCCTCTGTACTCTCTCAGGGCTTTTTTCAGCTCGTCCTTGGCATCCACATCCAGATGATTGGTAGGCTCGTCCAGAACAAGAATATTGGTATCACGGTTCACCAGCTTACACAGACGTACCTTTGCCTGCTCGCCGCCGCTTAAAACACGCACCTGACTTTCAATGTGCTTGGTTGTCAGACCACATTTTGCAAGGGCGGAACGGATCTCATACTGACTATAAGAAGGAAATTCCTGCCACAGCTCTTCGATACAGGTATTTTTATTGTCTCCCTTTACCTCCTGCTCGAAATACCCGATCTGAAGGTTTTCCCCCTGGTCGCAGGTACCGGAAAGAGCCGGGATCAGACCCAGCATACTTTTCAGAAGAGTGGTTTTTCCAATACCGTTTGTTCCAACCAGAGCAATCTTCTGACCTCTCTCCATAAAGAAATTCAACGGTTTTGACAGAGGTTCATCATATCCGATAACCAGATCGTGTGTCTCAAACAGCATTTTTCCGGGAGTCCGTCCATAACGGAAGTTAAATTCCGGCTTCGGTTTTTCCGCTGCCAGCTCGATCACATCCATTTTGTCCAGCTTTTTCTGACGGGACATAGCCATGTTTCTGGTGGATACACGGGCCTTGTTCCTTGCAACAAAATCCTTCAGTTCACTGATCTCCTGCTGCTGACGGCGATAAGCTGCCTCCAGCTGGGCTTTTTTCACCGCATAAACTTCCTGAAAATGATCGTAATCGCCCACATAACGGTTCAGCTCCTGATTTTCCATATGATAAATAAGATTCACCACTTCATTTAAAAAGGGAATATCATGGGAAATCAGAATAAACGCATTCTCATAATCCAGAAGGTACCGCTTCAGCCATGCAATATGCTCCTCGTCCAGATAGTTGGTAGGCTCGTCCAGAAGAAGAATATCCGGTTTTTCCAGAAGAAGCTTAGCCAGAAGAATCTTCGTTCTCTGTCCGCCGCTTAGATCAGTTACATCACGCTCCAGTCCCAGATCCAGAAGTCCCAACGCTCTTGCAACCTCTTCCACCTTGGCGTCGATCACATAAAAGTCATGAAGGGTCAGCTCATCCTGAATATTTCCCAGTTCCTCCATCAGTGCATCCATTTCCTCCGGATCCGCACTTCCCAGCATGTCGCAGATTTCGTTCATGCGCTGCTCCTTCTGAAGAAGAGGATCAAAAGCAGATTTCAGCACGTCACGGATGGTCATGCCTTTTTCCAGAACCGCATGCTGATCCAGATAGCCTGCACGGACATTTTTTGCCCATTCCACCTTTCCCTCATCCGGCATCAGCTTCCCTGTCACAATATTCATAAAAGTGGATTTTCCTTCCCCGTTGGCTCCGATCAGCCCAATATGCTCTCCCTTCAGCAGACGGAAGGACACATCAGTAAAAATAGCACGATCGCCAAATCCATGTGACAGATGTTCTACGTTCAAAATACTCATAAAATACCCCCTGATGATTTCTGTTATGTTCTATACAGGATCCCTGTCCTGTACTGTATCAGCATCTTTCTCCGTTTTTACAGAGTTTCGTCTGCTATTATATTATTTCTCATAACAAAAATCAATCAGAGGGTTGTTATAAAATATGAAATTTTGCCGTTACTGTTCACATGGCTCTATCCCGCGAGGTGTTTTGGCATGTATATGCCAAAATCCCGAGACATACAAGCCAAAATTCCATTGCCGCAGGCAATCTGAAATGAATTTTGGCTCGTTGCTGTGAACGGAGTGAACAGTAACATTTTGCCTAATCTGCAGCTATCACACCCAGGCCGCTGCCAAGCCTGCCGCCCTGCTTCAGATATTTCCTGGCATTTCTCTGAAGGCTGGTATTTTCCGGATATTTTTCCGGATTCTCCATCAGGCAGTCAAAGATCCTTTCTTCCCCTTCCCGGAACTGAAAATCCACCGACTGGATCTCAAACATCTGCTGAAAGCGGAGAATATTGGATTTTTCATCCAAAAGCTCCTTTAATCCGGGGAAAAGCAGCCAGGAATGGCATACATACGGAATCTCTCCACCCCAGAATTTCCGTCCCATATCCAGAGATTCTCTGCAGGCTTCCGGATCCAGCGGCTGTCCCTCGGGGATATGTATACTGATCACCGGATTGCCCACTGCTGTCTTCCTGCCTTTATATTCAAATTCCCACAGGGACTCTGTTTTTTCAAACTGCAGCCTTCCCAGACGAAAAAGCGTCATTTCCACATGACGCCACAGCCATTCATATTCCTGAAGCCCATATTCTCCGTATCTTCGGAAACAGACCTGACACCAGACGGCAATATCGGAGAAGGTGTCAAAAAACACCCTGTCTCCGATTCCTTCTCTCTGATATTTCTCATATGTTTCACATGCAAGTCTGCAGTAATAATAAAGAAACCTTTGTCTGTATCCGGTAAGAGACGCGATCTCCCGGAAAATTTCCTCTCTGTCTGTAAAAAACAGTTCACGGACATACTGATATCGGACTTCAGAGATCTCCTCATTCATTTTTTCCACAATACACACTGCGCCGGAAGGCAGACCGATCTCTGTGCAAAACCTTCTCAGATCCATATTACCGCTCCTCTGCTTCTTTTCGGAATTCCCTGAGATCTACGGTCTCTCCTGTCACTCTGGATCTTTCTGCCGCAAGAGCGATCAGATGGCTTTCCACAGACACGGAAGCTCCGGAGCGTACCTGGGTGCTGTCCTCTCTCAGATACCTTACAAAATCCTTCATCATATTTGTATCGCTTCCGCTGTGCCCTGTAGGTGGTGTATAAAGCCGGATGATTTCCTTTTCCCCTGTGGCAAAATCAGAAAGCTCTATCTCGCCAAGCTCCATATTTCCCCTGAGTTCTCCTTTGGTTCCCATAATATGGATCCTTCTGGCACAGTTTTCCGTAAAGGCGCTCATAGTCATATTGACCGTTACATGGTTTTCAAATTCCAGATTCACAACCTGATGATCCACCACATTATTGTCACAATGGAACACACAGCGTCCATAAGGACCTGTCCTTAACGCCTCAAGAACTGCTTTTCTGTCGGTATCCGCAGATACCGCATGGATGAATCCGTCCGCTTCTGCCTTTGGATGCTCAAAATAAAATTTCGGCGCATAAAAGGCACACTGATCCCTGTGAGGACATCCATCCAAACAATAAGCAGGCGCTCCTTCCGGTGCATTTTCTTCCTTAAAATATGTCAGATCTCCAAAAGAGCTGACCTTCGTACAGGAGCTTCCTGCCAGCCACAGAAGAATATCCATATCATGGCAGCATTTCTGCAGGATCATAGGACTTGTTTCATCACTGCGTCTCCAGTTTCCCCGCACAAAGCTGTGGGCATGGTGCCAGTAGCCAACCTCTTCGATATGCTGAATACTGATCAGTCTTCCAAGGCGGTCTTCCTCAATAAGATTTTTGATTCTGGAGAAAAAGGAAGAATACCGCAGAACATGACAGATCATCAGGATCCTTCCATATTTTTCTGCCATATTTCCCATCGTGACAATTTCCGAAGCATCCGGAGACATAGGTTTTTCACAGAGTACATGATATCCTTTTTCCAGAGCCTTTGTTACCGGTTCAAAATGCATGGTATCCTGTGTACAGACAAGGGCACAGTCTGCCATTTTTTCCTCTTCCAACAGTTCCCTATAATCCTGATAGCAGCGTTCCTCCGGTATCCCGTGAATCTCTGCGATCAGATTTCTTCTTTCTTCATCCGGTTCTGCTACTGCAACGATCTTCAGATCTTCCGGATGACTCTGAGCATAGGCGGCATACACCCAGCCACCCCGCAGACCTGCTCCGATCAAAACTGCCGTTATTACTTTCATGGTTTTTTCCTCCGTTTTTAACCTTTTACCGCACCACCGGAAAGAGCTTCCACAAAGAATTTACTGAACACACAGTACAGAATCACAGGCGGCAGGATAATAATCACCATCGCCGAAAACAGACCGTTGTAATTGGTACGGAAGGATGTAGTAAACGTGGACAAAAGCGCCGGAACCGTCAGCTTTTCTCTGTCAACGATCACCAGAGAAGCCCAGTAATACTCATTCCAGTTATTCAGAAACGCCAGAACTCCCGCAGTCATGATTCCGGGTCTTGCAATAGGAAAGATCACCTTCCACCAAGTCATGGCATAGCCGCAGCCGTCGATCCTGGCTGCCTCCTCAAGCTCATGGGGTATGTTTGCATAATAATTTTTGATGACAAAAAAGCTGACTGCCAGCCCGCTGCATGCATAAATAAAGATCAGAGCTCCTCTGGTATTATAAATATGCATTTTATTTACCAGATTATAAACCGGATAGGTAAGGGCTGTAGCAGGAATGAACATGGTGGAATACAGCATCAGGTTTACCAGCTTTTTCCCTTTAAATTCCATTCTTGCCACTACATAGGCGGACATAGAGATCATCAGGATACTGATGACTACAGACACACCGGCAATAATCATACTGTTTCCGAAATATCTCATAACATGGAGATCACGGAAGGTCGAAATATATCCGTCCAGACAGATGGAATCCGGAAGCTGGAACCCGGGTCTTGCCAGAGGATCTTTTTTCAGACTGGAGATGAACAGCCAGACCAGAGGCAGCAGAGCCACCAGAACTGCCCATGCAAGACAGATATAGGTAAAGATCTTTGTTCCCCGGGACATTGTACGTACCTGGGGATTGGATTTCATTTTTCTGTTCATGACTGACCTCCGTTTCTTCGGATTCTTTTTCCTTTAAAAAGCTGACTGTACAGAAGATTTACAAATACAATGATCAGCATACCTGCAAGGATCTGAATCACTGCTACCGCATTTGCACGGCCAAACTGTGTTCTTGTGCTTGTAATGGCAAGCTCACGGATCACATAGCTGATACTGTAGGTTCCTGCTGCTCCCTTTGTCAGGAAATAAACTTCATTATAGAGCAGGAAGCCTGCGGTTGCCGAAAGGATCGATACGGTACGAAGAGTATCCTTAATCATAGGGATGGTGATATACCAGTCCTGTTTCAGACCGCTGGCTCCGTCCAGCATAGCTGCCTCTCTTACATCTTCCGGTACTGCCATAATATTTCCCAGGATCATCAGTGTAGTGGTTCCTGTAAAAAACGATATAGGCACAGGTCATGGCGATAAATGCCGGTCCCTTGAGAAGAAGTATATTTTCGGAAAAATTCTGTTTAAATAAACGGATCACCGGATTCACTACTCCGTATAACGGACTGTACAACTGCAGAAAGATCATACCCATGGCTGCAGATGAAATCATGCTGGGGATGATATATACATTTCTTGCAAATTTTACCCCCTTTACTTTACGGGAAAATGCAAGAGCGATCAAAGCAGAAACAGGTATCTGCACAAACACTCCCAGAAGCGCCCATATAGTAGAATTCCGAAGAGCTTCCCAGAAATACGGATACAGCTCAAAAATATATTTGTAGTTATTCCACATGTCCGCAAATCCAAAAAACTCCGGGCTGGTAATATTGGTATAATCCCATTTGCAGAAAGAGGTCACAAAGACTGTTACAATAGGATAAAGATAAAATAATACAAATGCAATTACTGTGGGAGCAAGAAAGGCCAGGATAAAGCCTTTTCTCTTCCAGCTCATATTCCTTGTTTTCATAATCGGTTTCCTCCACTTTTTATGATGATAAAAAGGAGACGGCCGAAGCCGCCTCCTACTACCGCCTTTATGCAACAAGGGCTGTCAGCTCCTGCTTTAACTGCTCAAAACGTGCGTCAATATCGGTCCCTTCAACTGCTGATTCCATCAGTGCATTGATGATAGCGCTTCCTACGTCAGACCCCCATACATAGTTCAGATCAGTCACTACAGTTTCTGCAGAATTTACCTGTGTACATGCTTCTGCAAGTTTCTGAGTGATCGGATCACCGCTTTCTTCTGCAAGTGCTTTCAGGTCAAGTGTTGTATTACATGGATTTGCCTGTACGCCGGTAAAGATCTTTGCCTGTACTTCAGGGCTTACCATATATGCCAGGAATTCCAGCGCCAGTTCTGTTTCTGCCTCACTTAAATTAGCGGAAATGGAATGACCGGATCCGGCTGTTACAACGGAAACATTGCCCGGGAATATCTGAGATTCAATCTTATCTGCAAGACCGGCATCAATTCCGCTTGCATTCCATACACCATTAAAGAGAACTGCTGCTTTTCCGTTTTTATTAAAATCATCCATAAGGTTTCCAACATCTTCTGTGGTATGGTCGGATCCGTTTGCCTGATCAAGTTTTGCTGCTGTCTTAAAAGCTTCTGCAAACGCTTCAGACTCAATCCCTTCCGGTGTCAGTTCTCCTTTAAGAAGCTCTCTGCCCTCTTCTGTAGATGCAAGAACTGCATTAATGATATAACGGGAGCCCTGTCCTGCGGCATATCCATAGATATCTCCGCCCAGCTCATGAACCTTATCCATGGCTGCTCCAAAGCTTTCCCAGTCCTTAAAAGCCTCTTCTGCGGTAATTCCCGCCTGCTCAAATACCTCTGTGTTATACCAGAGTCCGCGGCTTTCCAGCTGGTCATGAACGGTATAAATATGACCGTCCACATCATTCTGTGTATAGTTCAGACCTACTGCATCCTGAAGATTGTTTTCATCAATATATGGTTTCAGGTCAAGAACAAGCCCCTGGCTGATGGCTGCCAGTGAAAGAGGAAGTCCGCAGTCTACCATATCCGGGAAGTTTCCGCCTGCTACCTCAGCACTGACGATCTCATCTCTGTTCTCTACAGCGATCGGCTCAAACTTTACTTCTCCGTCTGCATGAGTTTTTGCAAACTCGTCATAAATATCTCTCATTACCTTTGCTGCCGGCCACTCGCTCTCATCATGGTAGTATCCGTGATAAAACTCCAGAGTGTCTTCTTCTCCCGCAAATGCAGTCACAGTAGATCCCATAACCGCTGCCATTGTCATTGCTCCTGCAAGAAGAATACTGATGGTTCTTTTTTTCATTTCTTTTCCCTCCATAATATGAAATAGTTTTCGTTTTCCGTCTTGTGCATTTCTGCTTAACTTGTATTTATTTTATTTCATTTTATGGTTGTTTTGAATGAAAGATATTGACTGCAATCCGGTATTATTTTACTTTTTACAAAACATGGATTATTTTACTTCAGAGAACGAATAAAATCCTCATCAGAAAGCTCTCCTTTCAGAACCTCATCGATTCCTTCCATAAAGCTGTCTCTGGCCCTGGTGCTCCACAGGTTGTCGGGAACCTGTATCCTGATTCCGGCTTCCTTTACCGTATCTGCCGCCTGTACAAAGCGCTCCATTTTCTTTTGATATTTCCGGATATCTATATGAGGATTCGCAGGAACCTGCTCTGTTTCTTTCAAAATCCGTTCCTGTACCGGCTGACTGAGCATGTATTTCACAAACCGGACGCTTGCCTCCTGCTTTTTTTCATCTCCCGTTTTTCCAAGGATATATCCAAGACATGCCGACTCGCATGATATTTTTTCTCCTTCCCCGGAAGGGATCAGCGCATAGGCAGCGTCTATCTGATCTGAGATCATAGGCGCGCCCCAGATTCCGTTAATGTACATAGCTGTTTTTCCGTCATTAAACGCATCTGTTTCATCCCGATAGCTGTAATCTCCATTTGCCCTGGAATACCGATAGATTTTCCGCAGGGTATCAAGAGCTTCCTTCACAGCCTTTTCCTCCAGATAAAGCCGATGGTTCTGAGCCACACTTCCATTTGTAAAATCCTGGGCCGCAAGAATATGATCCATAAAATAAAGGTATGCCTCTGACGACATCTGAAGACATTCTACACCGTTCTGTTCTGCTTTCGCCCAACTATCGATCTGATCGCATGCCTTAAGAAATTCCTCCCAGGTATCCGGAAGCTCCTCTACCCCCGCTGCCTGAAAAATCTCTCGGTCATACCAGTAGCCTCCGCTTAAAAGAAGCACATCCGATATGGTAAAAAGCTGTTCTTCTCCCGTAGTCCAGAAATCAATATTTACAGGAGCAAGATTCCCTGCAAATTCCCGATCTTCTCTGATATATGGCATCAGATCGAGGGCAAGATCATTTTCCGTCATAAACTGATATACCGTATCTTTACCGGATCCTCCCAGAAATACCAGATCCGGGATTTCTCCTACCACAAGCATATCCTCAACCTTACGGACCATTTCGCTTCCGGAGGGCATGGAAAGCTGGTTCAGCTTTACATCAGGATTTTCCTTTTCAAAATCCTGATAAATATCCCGCATGACCACATGATCCTCTTCGGTAGTCCCCCATCCGTGGATCAGAGTGATCTCTACCGGTTCCGGCGCTTTTTCTCCACATCCTGCCAGAAAAACGACAGAAAGAAACGCCAGCCCTGAAATTCTCAGAAGCTTTTTCTTACTCTTCATTTACGCCCCTCTTCCCACTTTGATACTCCTTGGGGGAAACCCCCGTGTATCTTTTAAAGATCCTGGAAAAATATCCGGTATCGTCAAACCCTACCGACTGAGAGATTTCATAAATCTTTCTGTCCGTAGTTTCCATATATACCTTGGCTTTTTCGATTCTTTTTTTCAGGATCACATCAAAAAGATTCTGCCCGCTTTCTTTTTTATAAAGCCTGCTTAAATAACTGCTGTTTGCATGAAGCTCTTCTGCCATATCGTTAAGGGTGATCTTTTTGCTGTAATTCTTTTCAATGTATTCCTGAACCTGGTCATAAAGACTTTCTGCCACTTTTTTCTCCGGCAGTTTTACCAGCTCCTCCTCCAGTTCTTTTTTCTGTTTCTGCAGCTTCCGGGTTACCTTTTCCACTGCAGGAGGAAGCTCTTCCAGAACGGAAAGCTTCAGTACATAATCCGCTACATCATACCGGATGGCTGTTCTTGCATATTCAAAGTCTGTATAGGCGCTCAGGATAATTGTCTGGGTTTCCGGGTACTTTTCATAAAGCTGTCTGCATACCTCCAGCCCGTCGATCTCCGGCATACGGATGTCCGTGATCACAATATCCGGGTGTTCTTCTTCCACACACTGAAGAAGCTCTCTGCCGTTGTTTACCACACGTATCAGTTCACAGCCCATTTTTTCCCAGTTCATCAGTTTTTTCAGAGCGGTTCTGAGATATGCCTCATCATCAGCTGCTGCTACTTTCCACATATACGCTTCCCCTTTCTGCAGGCAGAATGATCTCTGCCCTTGTTCCTACATTCTTTTCTCCTGTGATATTCATACAATATCTGTCATGATAAAGGATCTCAAGGAGTCGTTTCATATTGGCAAGACCTGTATGGGTATGCTCCGTTTCTTCTTCCAGATCGATTTCCAGGTCTTCTGCGCGTTCCTCATATCCTACTCCATTGTCTTCCACTACAATATGGAGCATGTCATCCTGCTCAAAAAGACGGATCCGAACCATACCCCCGCCACTTTTTGGCTCGATCCCGTGGGACACTGCATTTTCCACCAGGTTTTCAATAAGAAGCCTTGGAATCCTGAAATTCTTCACATCCTCGCTTCCATATTCGATCTCATAGGTAAGCTGGTCTTCAAACCGGCTTTTCTGAAGATAAAGATAAAAATCCACCAGTTCCATTTCCTGAGATACCGGAATACGGATTTCCTTTTCCCGGAATATTTTGCCCCGCATCAGTCCGGAAAATGCCTGAAGTCCTCTGTACAGCTCCTCATCTCCGGCAAGTCTGGCACGGATGCTGAACATGGCAAGGATATTAAACTGGAAATGAGGATTGATCTGTGCCTGCAGATACTTGGTCTGCGACCGGGCTGCAAGAAGCTGTTTCTCATAGACCTGCTCGATGAGATACTGGATCCTTTCTGCCATTTCATTAAAGATCACACTGATCTCATGGATCTCGGAAATAGAAGAATCCTCCATACGAACATCCAGATCCTTTTTTCCAAATGCCTCCAGATTATCTGCCAGCGTCTTTAATGGTCTGGTAAACCGAAAACTGATTCCCAGCATCATGGCTCCAATAAATATAAGAGCCAGAAAGACCACTGCAAAAAAAGTAACCATAGTAGGTTTCAGGATCACATAAATATTATCCATTCCCACAGATACCGCCGCGCAGGTACCAAACCCTGTTCCCATAGACGCATAAAGAGTCCTGATTCCTGCGATCCTTTTTTCTCCCACGGCATTCAGTTCCAGATGGTTCAGCTCTCCGGCTGTCTGCTCCGCCCCTGCGGAGATCAGGATATTTTTTTGCTGGTCGCTGACAATCCAGTTTCCATGACTGTATGTTTCGATCTGGGCAAAAATATCCCGCATCCCCTCTTTTGCGATTCCAAGGACACAAATCCCCAGCTCTTCCATGCCGTCTCCATAAACACGAAAACAGAGGTTGATCTCATCAGCCCCTGACGTCATCTGATATCTTTCTTCTGTTTGGCGGAAATCGCGCATCATTTCCAGATAACCAATCTCCTTGTTTCGTCCTGCCGAAACAGTCATTGGATAGTAATGCTCCCTGACATACTCATCCTTTTTATTAAACAGACACACACTGGTCACAAAAGGACTCTGTCCTTCTGTCATATTCCGATTGGAAAATAATTCCATACTGTAGGAAAGCTGTTTTTCCATTTCTGCCCGGTCTGTCCAGTCTGCGTCAAAAAAATCCTGCAGTGTGGAATTGTGGCGGATCATCACTGCCCCGTCCTGAATAAACTGCATTTTTGACTGATAGTTCTGAAGGGTATTCTGGAGGATATTTTCCATATCCTCCCTGATATTCCCCAGAAAAAACACAAAAAACATCACGATCATCACTGTTCCAAAAAGAACCAGCGCGCCAAAAGATGTTGCCATCGTCAGCAGTGTGATCTCTCTTTTTAATGTCCGTTTCTTTTTTCTGCCGCTCATGCTCTCTCCTGTCTGTTTTCTGCCGGTCTTCCGGTCAGCTGTATTTTTCCAGACTTTCCAGAAGCTGTGCATAAACCCGGTCAAGTTTCTCCGGATCCCTGCTGTATGTATGATTATTCGTAAACATCTGATCCAGTAGCCGGTCATGAAGCTGCGGATCTTTTTTCAGGAGCAGTCCCCAAAGTGCCGCATCCTCTGCTCCTCTTCGCTGTGCTTCCAGACGCATACTGATCTCCGGTCCCTCTTTTCCCGGATACACCAGAAAAGAATCACCACAGGGAAAGGCAGTTCCTATTCCTGTATCATTCGGACAGCTGGTTCCTTTGAATGGATCCATTCCTCCCGGAAACTGGTTAAATCCCCAGTGGAGGAATCCGGAAATCCTGTTTCTGGCACAGCCCCAGAACAGAAGTCTTCCACGTATCAGATGAAAATCCAGAAAACGATTAAGCCATTCTCCCTCCGGCCCGCAGCAGACATAAGTCCACACAGTTTCACCCAGACGGATAAGCTGATCAAACTCAGCCTTCTTTTTTTCATATCCGGCTGTTCCCGGAACCCAGATATCCACTCCTCCATAAAACTCCGCAGTATCAACCGCTTCTATGATCTGTACACCAGGAAGATATTTCCGAAGGATACCTGCAGCCAGATAATACTGCCGGCGCCTTGCCTCCAGAGCCTCCCGATCCTTTACATGGATATCCGGCTCATCATGGATATGGAACAGGATCTTTTTTTCCCATCCGTGCTTTTTCAGATAGGAAGCCAGCGCCTGTACCAGCTTCACTGTATGAACATAACCTTCCAGTGTATCAAACTTCAGATTTTTATCCATCATACAGGTAAAGCTGTCCGTATACATATCCGGACTTCCGTCCGGAAGAAATCCACGGTGAAGAAGCGCTCCAATCTCCATGATTTCCATTCCTTCTTCAAAAAAGCATTGAATCACCGGTGTTAAGTACTCAAAGTCAAAAGCAGGCAGTTCTTTGATGTTTACGCATTTCTCGTCCAGCTGAATATAAAAAATTTTCTGATGCAGTCTCCTCATAGCGCGGATGTATACTCTCAGCATATCCAGATACTCCGGTGTTCCCATTTCCACATGATGGAACCGGCTTATTGCCTCCAGGGAAAACCAGTTTGTAACGGGAAACGCATCCTCTGGAATCCGCACGCTGCAGACCTTTACGGACACACCGCCTTCCCAGAAGCCTTCTTCTGTTTCTGCCCCAAGACTCAGGTGGTATTCTCCCGGCTCCAGATCCTTGTCCGGCACAAGGCAGAGATACGCTGCGGCCTTCCGGTTCTTTACGGGAATCTCCCCGCTGTCTGTCCTGCAAAGACAGTCATAAACACGAAAAGGTGCCAGACGGGTCACATAATCCGGTTTTTCTCCCGGCGGTGTTTCCAGCACCATAGCGCCTCCCTGAGAAACTCCGTCTCCGGTATTATATTCCACCGGAATGTCTTTCATTTCATACCATTCTCCACAAAACCCCTTTCCCTTCAGGAAAAAGTTCACCTTTTTTCCACTGGTCTCAAGTATCAGCTGGATCCCTGGTCTGCCATTTCCAGCCATGGTGATCTGCAGTTCCTCCGGAAGTCTGCCGCACAGACTGTCCGGATAGAGAAATTCTTCTCTTGTGGTTACCATACCTGTTAATTCCATAATACACTCCTGACTCTATGATTTTATCATACCTTTTTTTCCAGTTTTCAGCAACAGGATTCTTCTGTTTTTCAATTATTACACCCATCATCAGCCTTTGACTCCTGATGCCACAATGCTCTGCTTCAGCTGTCTGGAAAACAGAATAGACAACAGTATCACTGGTGTGATGGTCACAACAGCAAGCCCCATCAGAGCATTCTGTTTGGTCCTGCATATTGGAAATATATAAAAGAGCCACATTTTAAGGTCCACAGATTCTGATCCTCTGTTACCAGCCATGCCCAGAAAAAATCATTCCAGTTTCCAATAAATGTCTGCAGCGCAATAAGAGAAATAATCGGCTTGGACAGGGGCATACATATTCTGGAATAAAGATACCAGCTTCCGGCTCCGTCCAACGCGGCTGCTTCAAAATAGCTTCCCGGGATCTGATCAAAAAATCCCTTGTACAGATACACATAAAAACCGTACGGATAAAGGAACGGAAGAAGAAGCGCCGCATAGTTATTATAAGCTCCCATTTCCTTATACATGATCAGCTGAGGAAGCATAATACTTGCAAAAGGAACCATCATTCCGCCCAGGAAAAACATCAGTACAAATTTTCCGGTTCTTTTTGACAGTTGTCTGCTGATCACAAAAGCACATACGGAACAGAGGATCACCTGGGCAACCATTGCAAAACCAATAACAATCACACTGTTGATCACAAAAGTCATAAATCCCATTTTGACGATCCGTTCGCTCTGAGGATAAATATAGGCAGGCATATCCAGATAATATTTAAAGCTTTCCAGATTCAGAAGATTCTTTGTCTTATCACCTACACTTACCAGTTTTCCGACAGTCTGATATTTTTCATTCAGCACAGAGCTTACCTGTTCAGTAAAATTGTTTCCAAGTCCTTCTTCTACCTTTTTATCAATCCCGTCTGCGTCAAATTCATATCCGATAGACTCACATGCACGGATATAGCGGTCATCATGCAGAAGAATCTCTTTTTTGATCGCAGTTCTCTTATAAATACCATAGTCACATTCCATCTGCAGCTTCATCTGATGCGCTCTGGAATGAAACAGTGTTTTTCCGTCCTTTGTGCCATATACCTGAATTTCCATAATAGACTGATCCGCAAGCTTGAAGTTGGTTCCGAACATGGCAAGCACATTGTCCTGCATCATCTGATCCTTTAAGGCCTCTTCACTTTCAAATTCCTGACCGGAGTAATCAAACACAAGAGACACACTGTTTGCGCTGCCCGGAAGAAGCTTCGGAGGCACCTCATAAATCTGCGAGTTATCCTTCATGGAGCTGGATACGGCAAAAATCATGGGATACAGCATCAGCGCCGCAAACAACAGGGATACCACAACTGCCACGATCTTAAGACAGCGCTCTGATTTTCCATAATGGATTTTATTTTTATTTCTTAAGCTTTTCATTGCTCTGCCCCCTCTAGTTGTTTTCTGACTTTTCAAAATGCATCTGCATCATAGTCAGGGCCGCTATCACGATCAGCAGAACTACCGATGCAGCAGAACCGCGTCCATAATTCAGATCCTGATTAAATGCATTGTAAATAAAAATACCCTGTGTGGTAGATGCTCCGCTGGGTCCTCCGGATGCATACATATAAGGAGCATCCAGCATCTGCATAGTTGTGATCACACACATAATAAGCTGAATAAAGATCATAAAGGAAATGTTTGGAAGTATAATATGTATGATCTTTTTAAAATCCTGTACATCCGTCCAGAGCTGCCGATTCCATGATATCTGTGGAGACTCCCTGTATGGCTGACAGATAAAGCAGTACGGTCAGACCGCCTCCCAGCACCCCCGGAAAGATAATACAGAATTTTACCAGATTCGGATCACTGAGCCAGGTCTGAGGCTCTCCGCCGAAAAACTGCACGATCTGATTTGCCACGCCATAATCCGGATGCCAGATCCATTTCCAGATGATCACATTTACTGAAGTAGGGATCAGAGCCGGAAGAATATAAAGTGTTGTCAGGCATTTCTGTAATTTGATCAGCTCGTTCAGAAGGAGCGCCTGAATCAGCGGGATAAAGAAACACATGCAAAGCTGCAGCATCAGGAAAATAAAGGTGTTTTTCCAGGAATCCCAGTAAAACTGCATCTGAAACATTTCCATATAATTCTCAAATCCCACAAATTTTCCCGGAGGATTGATTGGGTCATATTGAAACAGAGAAATATAAAATGCGCTGAAAATAGGATAATATTTCAGCCACACAGTAAATGCCATGGGAAGAAACAGGATACACCACGGCGTTATTTTTTTCCGGAACATATAGCTGCCCGGCTTTACGGCAAGAGATCTTTTCTTTTTCTTACTCATTTTCCGTACCTCCATTTTTCTGCATGATTCTGTTAGCTTAGAGTATAAAGAAACGTAATGCTTTCTGAAATATACTAACCTTACTTTCAGGTCACTTTTTTTAACGTCTTGAACCGTGTTCCTGCTGCACCTTAAAAAAAGTGACCTTTTTTATGCAATTTCGTTAATTTTATTCTATTTTCATAAGTAAATTTATCTGTTATGATTAATTACAGGACAAAACAACGGCATAGAATATGTTCAGTAAAAAGGAGGATATATTTATGATGAAGAAAAAACTTCTCGCAACTCTTCTCTGCCTTTCCATGGCAGCAACTACTTTTGCAGGTGCTACTGTTGTTTCTGCAGCAGAGGAAGAACATGAGCCGGTAGAACTTACTATCTGGGTAACAAGCCGTACTCAGGATGACTGGTCTCTCTCCATGGAAGAACAGTTTCTGGAAGAGCATCCCTGGATCACATTAAACAAAGTTGTAAAAGAGGCGATCCTGGAAATGAATTTTATCAGGGTGTTGCTTCCGGAACCGCGCCGGATCTTGTAAACTGCTCTTTTACCATGATGGATTCCTATATTGCGGCAGGTATCCTGGAACCTCTGAACGCTTATACAGATAACTGGGATGAATGGGGAAACTTTACCAAAGAGTATGTAGATATGTTCACAAGAGACGGACAGATTTACGGTATTCCTTCCACTGTTTCTCCAATGCTTTTCGGTTACAACAAAGCGCTCTTTGAGGAAGCAGGTCTGACAGAACCTCCGAAAACATGGGAAGAAGCTCTTGATATGGCAAAAAAAATCAATGACCCTGAAAATCAGGTTGCAGGCTACGCAACTCTGGCTGCTGAATGGACAGAATGGTTCTTCCAGTACTATGTATGGCAGGCAGGCGGTGATCTGACAAAAGAAAATGAAGACGGAACCGCAGAGCTTACCTTTACTGACCCGGCTGTTATTGAAGCCGCTAAATATTATCAGCAGTTAAAAAGCGAAGGCGTCCTTCAGAGCGATCTGACACTGAAATTTGAAGATCTTACCATGGACTTTGCAATGGGCAAGATCGGCATGATGCCATTTGCGTCTGACTGGGTATCAGATGCTGTTTCCAACGGAATGGATCCTGACGATATCGGTCTCTGCCTGCCTCCTGCCGGACCTTCCGGAGAACAGACCACAGCCATTGCAGGAAGCACCTATGTTATTAACGCAAAAGCTGATCAGGCCAAAAAAGACGCTGCATGGGAATATATTGAATTTTATAATTCAAAAGACTACTTCTCTTCCTACTTTGAGAATCTTGCAACAAAAGGCGCTTTAAGCCCGGTAATTATTCCACGTGATGATATGAGCGTAACTGATTTCTACGAGTTCCCGGAAGAATACAAAGAAGTACTGGAAGCAGCAAAAACTGTTGGCCGTCTGGAATTTTATGGAAAAGCTGATTTTGGTTCCTATGTTGACCGTGCTGTCCAGAAAATCCTCACCGATCCTAATGCAGATCCTGAAAAAGAATTTGCAGACGCACAGAAACAGTGTGAATCAGAAGCTCTTGAAAAGTTCAATGAGGCAAATAAAAAATAATAGTATGAATTCCTTTTATGTTATTTTTCAGGCATAAAATATAAAGTAAAGAACTGTTCTTCCTGCTTCAGCCATGCAGGAAAACAGTTCTTTCTTTATATGATGCCTTTTTTCACTGACTGTGCTATAATAAATAAAACTTTATGTATGGTATCCATATATATCCGTCCGGAGGTTTTGTATGAAACTGTTCACTTTTATCCGCACCCTCAGACATAAATGGAATGCTCTGGTAATCCGCAGGCTTCGCAAAGTAGGCATTTTTAAACGACTGAATATTTCTTTTCTGGTGCTTTTGCTTACTTCTGCTTTTTTTCTGACGTTTTTTTTCATTCTTTCAGTATTCCAGAGAGATCAGCCTGAATCTTGACCGATATACCACTATGTTAATACAGAATGCAGGTCTGAAAATCCAGGACACCATGAAAGATTACGAAAATACTGCTCTGAATTTTTATGATGATATCCATATCCTCAATGCTGTCTCAGAAAATTCTGCTCTTTCTCAGAACCGGACCCCGGAAGAAGAAACGCAGTTTCAAAAAAATACATTCCTGATAGAAAACAGGCTCTATGATCTGCGACAGAATCAGAAATATATTGTAAATATTCAGTTTGTCACTCCGGACTGTCAGTACCATATGGTAGAGGAAAACGGCTTCCAGAGAGGCGGTACTATCCGGGATCTGGATTCCTTTTATCAGTCTGAATTTTATCTTCTTCCACAGGAAAAAAGGGGATATCCTGTATGGATGGACAGTCGGGAACAGACAGATATTTTTTATAAGAATGAACAGAATGTATACGGTTTTGCCAATATCATCACTCTTGGCATCGCCGTTTATGGACCATATGATCGGGAATTTCTTGGTGTTCTGCTTTTTAATATTGATCCGGATACTTTTTTCGACGCTGTGGAAGGCACTATGGATGACGACAATACCGGCAATACCTTTCTCATTGGAAAAGACGGGATCCTCCACTGGTTTAACCCCAGTATCAATGCCCCCTCTCTTCCTTATGATCCTGTCCTTTACCAGCAGATGCAGAGTAAAGGAAAAAGCGTTGAACGCACTTTGATCAACGGACAGAATGTACTCTTGCCTATGAACAGATTCCGGGAACAGGACTTTTCACCTGCTATGTTGCTGATCTGAATACACTTATGAAA
>ENA-OQKD01000073-OQKD01000073.1-human-gut-metagenome-genome-assembly--contig:-NODE-73-length-26379-cov-3.036188_pt1 | contig 26379 bp, 28 predicted proteins | sample MGYA00242775_ERZ504792 | MGnify/ENA primary metagenome ERZ504792 (study PRJEB26092, sample SAMD00036401) | human gut metagenome | host: Homo sapiens | study: EMG produced TPA metagenomics assembly of...
AATATTGTTTTCTGTTGAAATCTTGTTTAATTTGTGAAGGAAAGCGGCAAGACTTTCAAGAGTGATGTTAGCCTGTTTTAAAACACTGTCAATAAAGACTGCTTCGATATCATGGTTTCCGGCTGCCATACCGTAAAGGAAACCTACGAATTCTTCGAGCGTTAGAACGTCCGGATAATCAGCCATGCGGATTACACGGATATTGAAGTCAACCGTGTAAGTATCTTTATGGCTTTTTTTGATAAATACTACATTACCGTTAGATGTTTTTACTTTTTCGTTAGCAAGATCGATCATCTGCTGAGTTTTTCCGCTGCCTCTCGGGCCTGTTACTAAATATACCATGGCGAATCTCTCCTTTATGTAAGTATTGTTTGAGAATATCACCTCTCAAATGTGTTAAACTTATTATACACTAATTCTATGTGTGAAACAACTAAAAAAAGGATAAAAAAACTAAAAAAAATTAAACAATATTACTATAAAGAAGAGCGTTGAAAAAGACGAAATGAGAATAGATATCAAAATAATTGCAATATGCAGAAACGTATGATATGATCCGATATATGAATTATGAATATATGTGTCAGAGTTTTGGGCATATGCATAGGATAAAGTATCGGTGTAATTCTATATTACAGTCGGCGGTGGATATGGTGAAGAAGATTGTCCGACGGCAGTATAAAAATCGGAGGAATAGAGATGAACAGTAATATTTTATTAGGAATAATGATTCCGTTTATCGGAACGACACTTGGTTCGGCAATGGTATTTTTTATGAAAAAGGAAATGAATGTCCGCCTGCAGAAAATGCTTCTCGGATTTGCGTCGGGAGTAATGATCGCGGCGTCGGTCTGGTCGCTTCTTATTCCGGCCATTGACATGTCAGAGCAGGCGGGAGGAATTTCATGGATGCCTCCGGCAGTCGGCTTTTTATTTGGAATGGGTTTTCTTCTTGTTTTGGATACATTGATCCCACACCTCCACTTTACGGAAGAGAAGCCGGAAGGAGTTCCGTCTCAGTTTAAAAAAAACGACGATGCTTGTCCTTGCGGTAACGCTTCATAACATTCCGGAAGGGATGGCGGTCGGAGTGACGTTTGCGGGAGTAATGACAGAAAATTCGGTAATCTCTCTTGCCGGCGCGCTGGCGCTTTCGATTGGGATTGCAATTCAAAACTTTCCGGAAGGGGCAATTATATCCATGCCTCTGCAAAGTCATGGATTGTCAAAAGGAAAGGCATTTTTATACGGGGCAATGTCCGGCATTGTAGAACCGATTGCGGCGGTGATCACCATTTTTCTGACCGGAATCGCCGTGCCTCTCCTTCCTTATCTTTTGTCTTTTGCGGCAGGAGCCATGATCTATGTCGTTGTAGAAGAACTCATTCCCGAATCTCAGGCCGGAGAACATTCCAATATCGGAACGATCGGAGTGGCGGCAGGCTTTGTTCTGATGATGATACTTGATGTGGCGCTTGGATAAGCGAAAACTTAAGGAAGTTGGGTTAAAGGCTTGATCTGATAACCCATTTCTTTCCATTTTGTCAGTAATTCATCTAAGATGTCGGCGTTTGTTTTTGATGTGCTGTGGAGCAGGACGATCGCGCCTGGGTGGATGCGTTTGAGCAGTTTATCAAACGCTTCTGCTTTTGTAGGCTGATCTGTATCGTACCAGTCGACATAGGCAAGACTCCAGAAAAAAGTTTTGTATCCGAGATCTTGAGCCATTTTTAAGTTTTCTTTGCTGTATTTTCCTTGCGGAGGACGATAGAAACGAACCATATCTTTTCCGGTGGTTTCTTTATATATTTTCTCTACATCCGTTAATTCTTTTTGAAATGATTCAAGAGTTGACATTTGCGACATATCAGGATGATGCCATGTATGGTTTCCTACGATGTGTCCGTCCTTGCACATCCTCTTGACGAGTTCGGGATTTGACTCGATATATGTTCCGACAACGAAAAAAGCAGCGGATACGTCATGCTTTTTTAATACGTCTAAAATTTTTTCTGTGTTTCCGTTTTCGTATCCTGCATCAAATGTAAGATAGAGTATTTTTTCATCTGTATCTTGCATATAATAAGCGTCATACTGTGCAAGTTCATCTGTGGAAGCATTAGCTGTCGGCGGTTGTGTTTTCTTCATGAAAACTTAATCCCCAGTTTCCTTCGGCAGCGGCAGAGGTGAGGCTTCCGGCTCCGGCTCCGATCACATAGGATGAGAGAAAAAGAGCGGGAAGTAAGAAAAAACGTTTTTTTAGATATGTTTGAAAACATAGTAGATAAACCTCTTAAGTTTTGTCATATTTATATGAAAAGGCAGGGAAAAGTATGAACAAAACAGAGGTAGACATTTCGAGAAAAGGGGAGTAAAATAAGGCAAATATTATTGTGCGAGGTGATGAGAATGAAAATTTTTGTATATAATTACAGAGAGTTTGACGAGGCGGAATATTTTGAAAAATTTTCAAAAGAGTATCATGTGGAGCTTGGTATCTGCAAAGAGGCGCCATCGCTTGAAAATGCATATCTTGTAAAAGGGTATGAATATGTAAGCATTATCACAACGAAGATCGACCGACCTCTTTTGGAAAAGTTCCGTGAGTTCGGGGTGAAGATGATATCGACAAGGACAGTCGGATACGATCACATTGACCTGGAGGCGGCGCGGCAGCTCGGAATACGCGTGAGCAACGTATCCTATTCGCCGGAATGTGTGGCGGATTATACGATGATGCTTATTTTGATGTCGATCCGAAAAATGAAACGGATCATGCAGAGGGCGGAGATCAATGATTTTTCATTGCCGGGGATTCAAGGACGTGAGCTTCCTAATTTTACAATAGGAGTTTCTCGGTACGGGGAGGATCGGACAAGCGGTGATCCGGGATCTGCACGGTTTTCGGGTGTAAGATTTTATGCGTACGATAAATATGAGAATGAAGCGGTAAAACAGTTCGCGGAGTATGCGGATCTTTCGGTGATTTATGAAAAGTGTGATCTGATTACTTTGCATATGCCGCTTTTCGGAAGATAATTTCCATATTATCGATGCGTCTGCGATGAAAAATATGAAAGACGGTGTCGTTATTATCAATACAGCGAGGGGAAGTCTGATCGACACAAAGGCATTGATCGAAGCTTTGGAATCCGGGAAAGTCGGCGCAGCCGGTCTGGATGTGATCGAAGATGAACTTGGAATGTATTATTACAACAGGAAATCAGATATATTGTCCAAAAGAGATCTGTATGTTCTGCGTGGTTTCCCGAATGTGATCGTCACGCCGCATATGGCGTTTTATACCGATCAGGCTGTGAGCGATATGGTAAAACATTCGATAGAAAGCTGTATTCTCCGTGAAGCCGGAAAGAAAGACCCGTGGGAGGTTGTTTAAGAAAAGGGGATTCAGATGATCTGCGTGAAAGAACTTGTGAAAAATTTTGATGATGTATGTGCGGTCAATAATATTACTTTAAATATTCCGGAAGGAGAGATGCTCGGCCTGCTCGGAACGAACGGAGCGGGGAAGACAACGCTCCTTCGTATGATTGCGGGAGTGCTGGAAGCCGATGGCGGCAGCATTGTCGTTGACGGTGCAAATATCACATCCGGAGACGTATCTGAAGAGATTTTTTATTTGCCGGATGATCCTTATTTTTTTCCGAACGCCTCTATGGAAGAAATGATTTTGTTTTATAAGAAATATTATCCTCGCATGGATGCTGAGGCGGCGGCTTATATGGCGGGGAAATTGAATCTGGAAACGAAGCGCCCACTTCGTACATTTTCAAAAGGTATGAAACGTCAGGCATTTCTTATCCTTGCCCTTTGTGCCGGAACAAAATACCTTCTCTGTGATGAAGTGTTCGACGGTCTTGATCCGATCGTGACGGAAGTGATGAAAAACCTGTTTCGTCAGGAAATGAAAGAACGGAAGTTTACGGTGGTAGTGGCATCTCATAAACTTCGGGAACTTGAGGATATATGCCACAGTATCGCGATCCTTCATAAAGGAGGAGTCCTGACCTCGAAAGATATGAGGCATCAGGCCGGAAATATATGCAAATATCAGTGTGTATTTTCGGAACAGACCGATCTTGAAGAAGTAAAAAAGGCGGTCGATCTTATTCGTTTTCATGCGGATGGATATTTTGTGACGCTTATCGTTCGTATGCAGCCGGAAACAATGGCCCGGCTGAACAGTTTTTCGCCTGTGTTTATGAAAGAAGTGCCGATGACGTTAGAAGAGATTTTTATTGCCGAAATGGAGGGAAAAGAGTATGACATCCGTAAAGTGCTTCGGTAGTTGGCTGAAAGAAGCCGGAAGAGGACACCTTACCGCGTTGTTTGGATGGACAACATTTTTTATATATACTGTCCTTCTTGTAATGCGTTTAAGTCTTGATACTTCCTATACGTTTTTCGGGATTGGAAATACAGTTCTGCTTTGGCTGAGTATGGGACTGGGCGTCCTGTTTTCTTTTCTGGAGTTCTTTTATTTGCTGCAGCAGAAGAAACAGGATTTTTATTACAGTCTTCCGGTGAAAAAAGGAATGATCTTTTGGTCTAGATATACGCATGGGGTGATCCATTTCTTTCTTCCGTTTTTGCTCATGATTTCCGTATGTGGAATATGGCAGGCGATGGTCGATCCGGAATTTGCTCCTTTTGTCGGAAGTTATACCGCGAAAAGTATTCTTGCGTTTGGATTTGCTTTTTTAATCTTCTATCATATAGGGATTTTATGTGTTTCGGTATGCGGCAATTTTATATGTGCAGTCTCACTCTGTGTTTCGATCATTGCGTATTCTTCTTTATTTATTGAAAATGTCATCAAAGTGTTTGCAAAACATTATTTTGTTACTTATTACAAAATTGAATTGCTTGAAAAACTAAATAATATACTATCTCCGTTTGGATTGGCAAAACGGCTGGCGGGACTTGGAATATATGAGAAGAGGATAGCTCTGCAGTATCCGCTTCCGGCGCCTTACATAATCGCTGCTGTTGTATGGGCGGCTGTTCTGTTCGTTTTGTTTTCTGCTGCTCAGAAGAAAAGAAAACCGGAATATGTAGGAACACCGTTTATGTTTCGCAATGTGCAAAGACTGACAGAAATATTGCTTTCCGTTTTGGCAGGAGCGTGGTTTGCGGCATTTGCAGCGGAATTGACGAAAACAGACAGTTTACTTTTCGGGTTTGTGGAAGCGCTGTGTGGGGCGGCGGCAGCTTTTTTGTACAGTACCTGATAGAACTGGCTGTGAAGAAGCAGGGGGTTAGTCTTCTGCGGAGGAAGGGGCAGTTTGCGGCAGTAAGTATTGCCGCCGCCTGTATAGGCCCTGCTATGATGTTTGGCGCACGTTTTTATGACGGATATTTTCCGAAAGAAGCGGAAGCGGTAAGCGTTGTGATCGAGGGAGTGGGAATGAGCCGCGATGAATATGAAATGCTCGACGGACAGGAAAATACGGTGACAGAAAAGTATTTATATCGCTTCCGTATGACGGGAGAAGGTAAAAAAATGACGCTTCAATGGGCAAAAGATTTGGCGGTTGCTGTGAACGGCAGAGATGCGGAAGAACAAAAATCGGTGACGAAAGCGACTGTTTGTTATGAAACAGAAGGCGGGAGCAGACATTATCGGACTTATCCGGTGACAGAAGAAAGTCTGCGCAAGTTTTCCTCCGTTTATGAAACAAAAGAGTATAAGACGCTTGCTTATGAAGGAGTTTCGCTTGAGGAAGTGGGACAAGATAAGTTTAGTTGGAAAGACGGCGTTTTCTCGCAGACTATGAAAATAGAAGCTGAGGAAAAAGAGGAGCTTTTAAAGCGGTACAAAGAAGACGTGTTCCGATTTCAGATGGAGCAGCTTACGAAAGCCTGTCCATGCGGAATTCTTGAAATCTCGTCTCCGGCAGACGGAGAAGAAACCGAGCTTATCGTATATCCGTTTTTTGAAAAAACATGCGATTTCCTTGAAAGCCGGGGGATTGATCCGGAAAAACAGATAAAAGCTATCCTGTTGAATCTGTAGAAATAAGAAAACTTCTGCGGTTTTGCCGAATGTAAGCGGCGGTAAGTATGTGCATTTTTATGAAGAACCTGAGAGTAGATCAATGGAAAGAAAGCTGATCCCGAAAGCATTTGATGTGCAGCAGATTCTCTATCCGACAGATCACACCCAAAACGCAGAGGCGGTAGTGACAGATGAGGAGACGGCGTTCTTATGTGAGAGTGAAGTGTATATTGAAATATAAAGTGATGGATAATAGAAAGTAAGAATTTTGTCTATATGACAGAGTTTCTTCGTTTTTTTTTATTTGGTAAGATGTTATACTGTGGCGAAATGACAGGAGGGAAAAGTATGAATAAAAAGGGTTGTAACTTAAAGAAAATATTGATAGGTGTTTCTGTGGGGGTTATGATTCTGGCCTCTGTAGTTGGCGTTTATCTGTATGTGAACAGGTTTGATGCATCAAAGTATGTGCAGGCTGTGCTTGATGTGTCTTATAAAAATAAGACAACCTTGTATCAGGAAGTGGCAGATGTGTCTGAAAAGGAGGCAAAAGCAGTATTTGAAAAGAATCTGGATGCGACGATGCAGGGGTTTGATGCATCTGATATGCCGGATTCGTTAAAAGGAAAATACAGAGAACTCTTCGGTGAAATTGCAAAAAAAGTAAATTATACAGTAGGGGAGGCGCAAAAGGAAAAAGACGGAACATATATCGTTTCGGTGAAAGTAAAACCGATCACACTTTTTACTGATACATATGATCTGTTTTTGAGTCGTGCAGAGCAGTATGCGAAAGAAGTTACAGATCATGTGACGAAAGGCGCGCAGATGCCTACGGATGAAGAAATGCAGGAAAAGATTTATCAGATTTATTATGAGGTGCTAAAAGAACAGGCAGAGGTGGGAATGCTTTATGGAAGAGCGGAAGATGTTGTACTGCATATAGAAAAAGAAGGGCGCGGGAATTACGGAATCCGTCAGAAAGACATGAAAAAACTGGATGGACTTCTGATTGAAGAAGTCCATCCGATTGAGTGAGATCTGCTTAAGCGGGATTTGATCAGAGGAATTTGATTTTGTTGAGAGGCCAGTACCGTAGGAAAGCTTTTCCGACGATTTCATCATCCGTAACAAAAGTATGTTCCCAGTAGCGGGAGTCTTTTGAGTTGTTTCGGTTATCCCCCGATGACGAAATAACAGTTGTCAGGTACAGTATAAGGACCGAAAGAACCTTGCATAAATTCTTTTGTCGTTACATCTTTAAGAGGGGTTTTCGAGCCGTCGATGAAGATCTGTCCGTCATGGATTTCCACTGTTTCACCGGGAAGTCCGATGATGCGTTTAATAAAAAGCTGCTTTTCGTCATCCGGGTATCGGAAGATAATGATATCGAACCGTTTCGGTTCGCCGAATATATAAGCAAGCCGGTTTCCGAAAACACGGTCTCCGGTCATGATCGTATTCTCCATAGAACCGGAAGGAATTTCCGCATTTACAAGGACAAAACGGTTGACGCAAAGGGCAATGATAACTGCGATTGCGAGTGTCAGTATCCAGTGGAAGAGTTCGTTTTTGTCGGAAGGTTCTTGTTCCGGTTCGAGTGATTCTTGTTTTTGGTCAAAACATTGATTTGCCATAGTGTATTCCTGCTTTCCGTAAATTTTATGTACTTCAATAATAACGAGTGTATGAAAAATTTGCAAGATGCAGTATTGTCATGATCTGATTTTGCAGAAAAGAATCTTCTGTGATACAATGATTTTTCATAAATAAGATTTCGTATAAACGAAGAAGAACAGCCGGCAGATAAAACAGGTATTGCAAAAAATATATCTGATCGGGAAAAATGGGAGTATCAAAGATGGCAAAGAGAAAAAAAGGGATTATTATTACGAGTACATGTGCGCTGTTAGCAGGAGCGGCAGTCATTGCCGAACTGGCGCTTGGCGGCGGTACAGGCGGTAACGGGGTTGGCAGGCAGCAGGGATGGCAGAATCTTCAGAAAGAAATTTTTGATTCTGCATATAGTGAAGAAAGTTATGATTCTGCTGTTGAAGTGCCGGAATATGAAGGAGAACCATACGTGATATTGGACGGAAACGAGCCGGCATTTACAGAGGACGAGATGACGACGACAGTTTATGAGCAGTACAGTCCTTTGGACAGCTACGGGAGATGTCAGACGGCAGAAGCGTGCGTGGGAGAAGAACTGATGCCTGATGAAAAGCGCGGTGATATCAGCAGTGTAAAGCCGACGGGATGGCAGTCTGTTCGGTATGAAAATGTGGAGGGAGGATCGCTGTATAATCGCTGCCATTTGATCGCGTATCAGTTGTCCGGAGAAAATGCAAATGAAGAAAATCTGATTACCGGAACACGGTATATGAATACAGAGGGAATGCTCCCTTTTGAAAATCTTGTGGCAGAATATGTGCATGAAACAGATAATCATGTGATGTATCGTGTAACGCCTATATTTGAAAATGAAAATCTTGTTGCTTCAGGAGTACAGATGGAAGCGGAATCTGTAGAAGATGGCGGAAAGGGAATCAAGTTTAATGTTTATGTGTACAATATACAGCCGGATATTATCATTGACTATAAAACAGGAGATAACAGAGCAGAAGATGACGATGAAAAAGAGGCGGCGGGGACATCCGGCGCCGGAAAAGTGTCTGTAGAGAGCGAGTATATTTTAAATACGAGTACACATAAATTCCACAGGCCGGATTGTGCGGGGGTGAAAGATATGAAAGAGAAAAACAAGAAACCATATAAAGGAAAAAGATCTAAGCTGCTTGAGGATGGGTACAGCCCCTGTAAAAGCTGTAATCCCTGAAAGGTTACACTTTTGAAATGTTAAGGCGGGAAGTTGGATCGGCTTGCGAGGAAATACGCAGAGCCGGTCAATACTTCCCGTTTCTTTTTAATGTCTCTTCCAGGTATTCATAATTCTCGGTAAGAAAATCAATCGTTATCAGTTTTTTACCGCTGGCGTATAAAAGTAGTTGGTTCTTTTTCCCGATTTCCACACGTTCAATTTCACTTATCTGTAAAACTATACTTTTCCGAAATAAACGTTGTATCTCCATCTGATTTCCGTTTACCGCGATCTTCCATTTGCTTGCCCGGATTATGCCAAGAAGACCGATTGCCATTACCCCCAAACACATCCATAGGTGTCCGTTTGTTACAGTTGGATTATTCTGTAGTTTAAATACAAAAAAGATGCAAAACATGCATAATCCTAAAAATGAAGAAAGCCATGCATGTATATTTTAATGCTCCGGGGATTTTAAGCACATAATGGAATTCATTCCGGCCGGCATTGTCAGTGATACTTTTTCGGTTATATAAAGAATTGATCACGAGCTCTATGGCGCACATAGAAATAGCATATATAAGAAATTTTATTATCTCTCCCATCCCATGTTCCTCCTTGCTAAGCGCTGTTCGCTGTTTTTTTATCTATTGTTTGTCTTTGCTTTAAATTAGATTTGATTTATCGAAAACGAATGATTTAATATCATTGCATTGAATCTAAGCACTGTGTCAATAAATAGTTTGATTTTTCTTTTTATTTCATTCCTTATAGGAATTTTCCGGAAAATGAAAAATGCCGGATACCTTGAAAAAATCAAGGCTTCCGGCGTTTCTGAAAGCAGGGGATGAGAGAATCGAACTCCCACCAAAGGTTTTGGAGACCCCTATCATACCATTTGACCAATCCCCTATGTATGTTTGACTTCTTATCGCAAGTCACTTGTATATAATACCTATTCATATCGGATTTGTCAAGAAAAATATAGTTATTTTTGAAAAAATTTGAAAAGTTTCGATAAAAACGGAACATAACTTAAATGGATTTCAGGAGAGGTCATGAAACAGGCGTTTTGAGATAGAATGGTTAATTGTTGTAAATAAAGTCGGAATTTACTGAAAATATATTGAAGAAGCAGAAAAAGCATCGTATTATTAAAGAAAAAACACTTAATGCATGACGATTATGTATGGTGGGAAAGGAGAGTAAGATGAAAAACAAATTTATTAGGAAATGGCTGGTTATTTTAACTGTGGCGGCTATGATGATCCCGGCTGGAATTCCGGCAAATGCAGAAACAGTGGAAGAAGGCGAAAATATCGCGCCGACAGCGGGAATATCAGCAGAAACGCCGAATGTGACAGCAGAAACACAAAAGGAAGAAATATCAGCAGAAATGCCGGATATGACGGCAGAAACACAGAATGAAGAAAAATCGGATGTGCAGGCAGAAGGACAAAATCAGGCAAAACAGGGTGTTTTGGAAGCGGTACGGCAGAATACAGAAAAAGCCGAAGAAGCTTCAGATGCAGTCGATGTACAGGCGGAGGAAAGGACGGCAGGGGAAGTTCAGATCGGAGAGCAGATATATCCGACTCTTACCGAAGCATTTGCAGCGGCAAAAGACGGGGACGTACTGCGGCTTTTAGAAAATGCAGAAGTTTCACAACCGATCTTGCTGACAAAGAATGTGACGTTAGATACAAATGGATTTACTGTATCGGCGGCAGCAGGATTCAAAGGCAATTTTATGTTTACGAATCGGGGAACATTCAATATTGTCGGAAGCGGAAAGATTGATGGCAGTGTGGGAACGTACCCGCTGATCATGATCAATAATACCGGCGGCGCGGTTTTAAATATCCAAAGCAGTGAGATCACCGGTCAGGGAGTTGTGCAGAATGTAGGCGGAATCGTGAACATCACAGGCGGTACGTTGACGGCATCAGCAAGAAATACGGTTCTTTCACAGTTCGGCGAAGTGCATATAGGCGCATCGGCCCATCTTATGGCAGCAGGAGAAGGGAAATCTGCGGTTCAGTTGATCGGAGCAAAGATGACTCTTTCGGGGGATGCGGTGCTGTCAGGAAACGGCGGGATCGATGTGTTTAACAGCAACAGAAACGAAGAAGGTACTGTATCGGCGCAAGTAGAGATTACAGGCGGTAGGATCGAGACAAAAGATTTTCCGGTTTCGGGAAACAATCAGGAGTCGGCAGGAGCGGAAGTTGCGATCACAGGCGGAAGCCTGAAAAATATATCGGGCGGAACAGCTATTTACTGGCCGATGGAAGGACAACTTACGATCGGCGGCAATGCGGTGATCGAAGGAGGAACCGGGATCGAAGCAAAAATGGGAACAATTACGATCAAGGATAATGCGGTCATCACAGGAAGCGGCGAATGGAAAGAAGAAAAGCCGCAAAACGGTGGGGCAAATCCTGAAGGTTCAGCGTTTCTTGGATCGGCGCAGATGTACGACGGCTGCATCAATGATTCTTCTCTTGTCGTTAATATTCTCGGTGGAACGCTTAAAAGCGTAAACGGTAATGCGGTCACGATCTATAATACAGAAGAAAAATCAGATGTGAGAGCAGATATTTCTGTGACAGGCGGATCTTTGCAGCCGGCAGCAGGAAAAGGTGCGGTCAAAGTAATTACAAGCGGAGATAATACGACCCGTTTTGATCCGGATAAAAAGACTCTTGACACAATGAAATCCAATACTACCGTAAAAGTTGCAAAGGATGTAGCTGCTGCGGCAACGGACAGAGACGGAAAGACAACATATTATAATACAGTAGAAGAAGCGCTTGGATCGAATACGGAAGACGGAAATATTCACATATATATTAACGAAAACTCTTCTGTAAAACAGGAAGCTTTGGAAGGAGAAAACGTAATATTGACAGTTGCTCCCGGAGTCGTTTTGGAAGTGACATCCGGAATTGACGGAATGATCGTAAAAGAAACTGTTCATGAAGACGGATCTAAAACATATGAACTTGTTAATGCAGAAGAACTTTCAGCACCGAAAAATGTAACCGTTACGGCAGACTGCAAGACTGTACACATCGGCAAAAAGATCCGGCTGAAAGCTTCGGCAGAACACGATACAAAGCAGGTGAATTATCTTTATCGGTGGTACAAAGACGGAGCGTTGTTAAATGGAGCTGTTTCTGCGGAATTGGAAGTTACAGAAAGCGGAAACTACGCTGTTGAAGTATTTGCGGTTCTGGAAAAAGACGGAACAACGTTAACTTCTTTAGGCGCGAAGAGCGATCCTGTTAAATGTACGGTGACGCCGCATGAATATGAAGAAAAATGGAGTTCGGACGGAAAGGTTCACTGGCACGAATGTACGATCTGTAAAAATAAAACTGATGTGGCAGAGCATACATTCGGAGAATGGAAAGTGACAGAGAAAGCGACAGAGAAAAAGGACGGAAGAAAAGAGCGGAGCTGTACTGTATGTGGTCATAAAGAAACGGCGGTGATAAAAGCAGCAGGCAAAACAGAAGAGCCGCGGAAAGAATCAGACAAAACGGCTTCTGTGAAAACCGGTGACAAAACAGATCCGGCAGTTTATATTTTCTTTGTCATTTTGACAGGCGGGATGATCGCAATCTTATCGGCAGGGAACAGAAAGAACAGAAGAAAATAGAATAGATGAAAATAGAATAAAAGAAAATCGAACAGAAGAAAATCGAAACAATGAAAAAGCAAGAGGTCCGTTCCACTAAGTGGAGCAGACCTCTTTAATGATTAATTATAGCAGAATATATGCAGTAAAAAGATTCAAAACAGAAAATTTTACAGCAGACCGAATTCAGTCATTGCTTTTTTCAGCAGTTCTTTGTGAGGCTCTTCTAATTCTGTAAGAGGAGCTCTAAGAGAACCGACTTCTTTGCCCATCATGTTCATAGCGGCTTTTACAGGGATCGGATTGACTTCGCAGAAAAGAGCGTCGCAGATCGGAAGCGCGTCTAACTGCATTTTGCAGCTTCCTGCCGTATCGCCTGAAAGATATTTTGTTACCATGTCGTGAACGTAAGTCGGAGCTACGTTGGAAAGTACGGAGATAACACCGATTCCGCCAAGGGAAAGAAGAGGTACTACCTGATCATCGTTCCCTGAGTAAAGGTCGATGTTTCCGTCGCACAGATGCATGATCTTTGCACCGACCGAAATATCGCCGGAAGCTTCTTTGATGCCGACGATGTTATCTACATTTTTTACAAGATGAGCTACAGTTGTAGGCTGGATCGCACATCCTGTACGGCTCGGCACATTATAAAGGATCGCCGGGATATCGACGGAGTTACAAATCTGTGTATAGTGTGCGATCAAACCGTTTTGCGTCGCTTTGTTGTAGTACGGTGTGACAAGAAGAAGTCCGTCTGCACCGTCTTTGGCTGCTTCCTGAGAAAGCTGGATCGCTGTGCGTGTAGAGTTGGATCCTGTGCCTGCGATCACCGGGATACGGTGGTTTACACGTTCAATGGCAAAACGGATCACTTTGCTGTGTTCCTCTTCGGACATTGTTGCAGATTCTCCGGTCGTTCCGCAGATGATGATCGCATCTGTTTTTCCTGCAATCTGTTCTTCGAGTAGTTCCGCAAGTTTATCGTAATTGACTTCAAGATCTGATTTCATAGGAGTAACGATCGCTACGCCTGCGCCTTTGAAAATTGACATAATTAAATCCTCCTTAAATGTTTGCGTTCGTTTGATAGTGCTTTGCGTAAATAAAAGAAACGGCAGGATGCGCCGTCTCAAAATATACTTTACGGTATACTTCGATAGCTCTCCATCTTGCGATGACAGTCATGGCGCTGTTGACGACATGCCCAAGGAAAAGGGTTCAAGTCTCCATATCCTTTCGGCATCTTCCCCTTTCTGATGAGTTCTTCTGCTCTTGAATACATCCGTCATCGTACTTATGAAAAATGCGACCTCTATCTCGTTCCTTTATTAGTTATTATATGAAAAAAATTGTTTTGCGAACCTGAAATGAGTTATACAAAACGCTTCATCTAATATAAAAAAATCATAACACCCACGTGGAATGATGTCAACTGTTTTGCTCTTTGACAAGCAAATTATTTCATGGTAAAATATATACATCTGCAGTGTGAATGACAAGATTTTCATTTGCACTTTTTTTATGCTGTAGCAAATTTTAATTTCTTACAGCATAAAACCCTCCGGGAGGATGTGTATGCCGCATCGAGGAAGTCTGCCGCTCTGCGGCGCGCAAAGGCCAAGCCCTTTATGAGTAAGGGAAGGAGGGCGTTGAGGTATGTTAGCTCACTTTGTTATGTATGTATCAGGAAAGGAGAACGATTGTGCTTACGATTGGAAATTATGTAAAGGCGAAAACGCCGGAAGAAGCATATGAATTAAATCAGGCGCGCAGCAGCAGGATCATGGGCGGAATGATGTGGATGCGCCTTTCAAATGCAAGAGTGAAAACATTGATCGATATTTCAGGTTTAGGATTGGATCAAATAGAAGAAACGGAAGATGAGATACGAATCGGAGCAATGTGTACGCTGCGTCAGATCGAGCAAAGCGAAGCAGTTAAAAAATTATGCGGAGACGGAATAGAGGAGGCTGTGCGTCACATTGTCGGAGTTCAATTTCGGAATCAGGCGACGGTTGGAGGAAGCATTTACGGAAGATTCGGTTTTTCAGACGTATTAACTGCATTTTTGGCACTGGATACATATGTAGAACTTTATGACGGAGGAAGAATCTGCTTAGCTGAATTTGCAAAGAAAAAACCGGATAATGATCTGCTTCTTTTCATAGTTGTTAAGAAGAAGAAAAGACAGTTCCGTTATGATTCCATCCGTCAGACGAAGACGGATTTCCCTGTGATCGCCTGTTCAGTGTCAAGAGAGAAAGCGAACGGGCAGGAGACATGGTATTTTGCGGTAGGCGCAAGACCGATGAAGGCAGATATGATCGAAAAGAAATGGTCTGTCGCAAAAGATGCGTCTTTAGAGAAAATCGAGGAATATGCGGCTTTGGCAGCGGCAGAATTTAAGTACGGTACAAATATGCGCGGAAGCGCCGGGTACAGACAGCATTTGGCAAAGGTCCTTATCAAGAGAGAAATAATGTCGATTTTATCGGAGGAAATATAATGGAGATACAGTTCGTTTTAAATGACAAACAGGTAAAAGCAGAAGTTGGCGCAGATACGATTTTGTTAAATGTGTTGAGAGATCTCGGATGTAAGAGCGTAAAGTGCGGCTGCGAGACGACAAACTGTGGATTGTGTACAGTCTGGATCAACGGAAAATCCCGCCTTTCCTGCTCGGTTCTTGCCGCAAGTATCGAGGGAGAGAGCGTTACGACTTTGGAAGGCGTTGAAAAAGAGGCTGCGCAGTTCGGAGAATTTTTGGCAGATGAAGGAGCGGAGCAGTGCGGTTTCTGTTCTCCGGGATTTATTATGAACGTGCTCGCAATGGCAAGAGAACTTCAGAACCCGACATTGGACGAGATCAAAGAATACCTTGCGGGAAATCTTTGCCGCTGCACGGGATATATGGGACAGCTTCGCGCGATTAAAAAATATATAGAAGTAAAAAATGCAGAGAAAAAAGGCGGAAAGGAGGAGTAGACATGGCAGAAGGACAGAATGTGTGCAGTGAGAACAAGGAAATAAGAGAAACGATGCGGCAGATGCGTGTTGTAAATAAAGGAATCCGGAAAGTTGACGCAAAAGCGCTCGTGACAGGACGCGCCGTATATACAAATGATATCGCATCTTCAGACAGCTTAATCGTAAAGCTTGTAAGAAGCCCTCATGCTCATGCGCTGATCAAAGAGATTAATACTACACGTGCGGAGGCGCTCCCGGGAATTGAATGTGTGCTTACATATAAAGACTGTCCGAATAAACGTTTCACGCTGGCAGGTCAGACATATCCTGAGCCAAGTCCGTACGACCGGCTTATTCTTGATCAGAGAATCCGGTTCGTAGGAGATGCGGTCGCAATCGTCGCTGGAACTTCGGAAGCGGTTGTAAAGCAGGCTATGAGGCTGATCAAAGTAAAATACGAAGTATTGGAGCCGGTTTTAGATTTCAGAACGGCAAAAGATCATCCGATCCTCGTTCATCCGGAAGAAAACTGGAGAAGTCTTTGTCCTGTCGGAGCGGATAACAAACGTAATTTGTGTGCTCATGACGTAAGTGAGAGCGGAGATGTAGATGCAGTCCTTGCATCTTGCGACCATGTGATCGATCGGGTATACCATACAAAAGCAAATCAGCAGGCGATGATGGAAACATTTCGTACATATACATATATGGATGCATACGGAAGGCTGAATATTGTATCTTCTACCCAAGTGCCTTTCCATGTCCGCCGCATTCTCGGAAATGCGCTTGATATTCCGAAGCATAAAATCCGTGTTATAAAGCCGCGTATTGGCGGCGGATTCGGGGCAAAACAGACGTCGGTTTCGGAGATTTATCCGGCGCTTGTTACATGGAAAACAGGAAAACCGGCAAAGATTATTTACACAAGAGAAGAGTCTCTGATCGCTTCGTCACCTCGCCACGAAATGGAAATCCATGTTCGTTTAGGAGCGGATAAAGAGGGAAATATCAAAGGGATTGATCTGTATACATTGTCAAATACAGGCGCGTTCGGTGAACACGGCCCCACAACGGTCGGGTTATCCGGGCATAAATCGATTCCTCTTTACGGAAGCGCAGAAGCGTTTCGGTTCAGTTATGACGTAGTGTATACAAATGTTATGTCTGCGGGAGCTTATAGGGGATATGGGGCGACACAAGGTATTTTTGCCTTAGAGTCTGCGGTAAATGAACTGGCACAGACACTTCATATGGATCCGACCGTTCTCAGAGCGAAAAATATGGTGCGGGAAGGTCAGATGATGCCTGCCTACTATGGGGAGACGACGAGAAGCTGTGCTCTCGACAGATGTCTTGAACGTGCGAAAGAAATGATAGGATGGGATGAAAAATATCCCTGTTATGACTGTGGAAACGGAAAAGTCCGCGGTGTCGGCGTTGCTATGGCGATGCAGGGATCGGGAATTTCGGGAGTAGATACAGGCGCGGTTGAAATTAAAGTAAACGATGACGGATTTTACAGTTTAATGATCGGGGCGACCGATATGGGAACGGGCTGCGATACGATACTGACACAGATGGCTGCAGAATGTCTTGAGTGTGAGATGGAAGATATTGTCGTGCATGGAGTAGATACAGATAATTCCCCGTATGACTGCGGATCTTACGCATCCAGTACGACATATGTTACGGGAATGGCAGTTGTGAAAACGTGTGAGACACTTCGGAAAAAGATATGCGAAAGAGGGGCGGAATATCTCGGATGCAGTCCTGATGATGTGGAGTTTGACGGAGAAAAAGTTGTCAATCTGAAAACAAAAGAAGAGATAACGAGAAAAGAAATAGGAAACAAAGTAATGTGCAGCAGCAACGCGCCGCTGTCCGCAACAGAAGCCTTTTCTTCTCCTGTATCTCCGCCGCCGTTCATGGTCGGTATTGCAGAAGTGGAGATCGATAAAGAGACGGGAGTTGTTGAACCAATCGATTATGCCGCTGTTGTAGACTGCGGAACGGTCGTTAATCCGAATCTTGCAAGAGTGCAGACTGAAGGGGGAATCGCCCAGGGAATCGGAATGGCGCTTTATGAGGATATCATTTACAGCGAAAAAGGAAAGAACTACAGTAATTCCTTTATGCAGTATAAAATACCGAGCCGTCTTGATGTCGGAGAGATCCGTGTGGAATTCGAGAGCAGTTATGAACCGACAGGACCTTTCGGCGCAAAATCCATTGGAGAGATCGTTATCAATACTCCGTCTCCTGCAATTTCAAATGCAGTTCAAAATGCAGTCGGAGTAATTGTGAGGGAGCTTCCGATCACGGCGGAGAAAGTGTATAAAGGAATGGCGGAAAAAGAATAAAAGCAAGTATGTAAAAGCAAGTATATAAAATGGAGATATTAAAAAAATATTAAAAACAAAGATATAAAAAATAAAGATATAAAAGATATAAAAATAGAGGAGATGCGCTGTTGATTTGCGGCATCTCCTGCTTTATTTTTGTCGTTATGTAAAAGTTTATTCGTTTATGAAGACTATAGGTACAACATTCTCACATAAATGTGTTCAACTCGTTTTCAAAAAAACCGATTTTTGTAGGATAAATATAACTGTCGCCGATTTCTTTTAAAAGGACGAGGTTTAAGTGTCCGTTTAAGTTTTTCTTATCAAGGGAGATCGCTTTGATCAGTTCGGAAACAGTCAATTTGCAGCTTGTCGGAAGATTGTAGATATCTAAAGCTTTCCGAATCTTTTCAGCGCATCCCTTTGCGGTAAGGCCGCGTTTTTCTGACATTTTCGTAAGCTGATACATGCCGATTCCGACGGCTTCTCCATGGCTTTCCCGCTCATATTGATAATATTGTTCAATCGTATGGGCCAGTGTATGACCGAAATTTAAAAGCATCCGCTCTCCGGTATCAAACTGGTCTGCTTCTACAACGATCCGTTTGATATCAACACATCTGGCAATGATCTTTGGCAGATCCGGTTTGAGATCTTCAAATGAAGAATGAGAAAGGAGAAGATCAAACAACCCGGAGTCTTTGATGCAGCCATATTTGATCACTTCGCCCATGCCGTCATGGATGAAATGATCAGGCAGTGTGTTCAGTACAAGAGGATCGATCAGCACCATTTTCGGGTGGAAGAACGCGCCTACAAGATTTTTCCCCTGAGGAAGGTCTACGGCGGTTTTGCCGCCGACGGATGAGTCTACCTGTGCCAAAAGAGAAGTCGGTATTTGCACACATTTGATTCCTCGCAAGTAGGTAGATGCCGCAAATCCGGTCAGATCCCCGATCACTCCGCCTCCGAGAGCGATCACAAGATCGCTTCGGGTCAGTTTTGCGTCAAGCATTGCGGAGTAGACTTTCGGAAGTGTGTCGAAACTTTTTGTCGGTTCTCCATGAGGGAGGACGAGAGAATGACACTCGTAGCCAGAAAGGGAATCGCATAATTGTTTTCCGTACAGTGGAAATACATTGTCATCGGAGACGATCATAATACGCTGTCCGTGAAACAGATCGGCGATGTATTCTCCCGCGCGATTTAAAATCCCGTTTTCAATATAGATCGGATAAGAGTTTTCCTTCAGATTGACTGTTAGTTTCATAGAATCTCCTTTTATAGCTGTTTTCCGACAACCTCGGCAATTAGTTTTATTTCTTTGAGAAGTGTGTCATATTTTTCCGGTTTCAGTGACTGTGCTCCGTCGCAAAGAGCACACTCCGGATTATTGTGAACTTCGATCATCAGACCGTCTGCGCCTGCCGCTACGGCAGCTTTTGCCATCGGTTCTACAAGCCACCATTTTCCTCCTGCATGACTAGGATCGATTACAACAGGAAGATGTGTCTTTTTGCGAAGTACAGGAATGCTCTGTAAGTCAAGAGTGTTTCTTGTATATGTTTCAAATGTACGGATACCACGCTCGCACAGGATAACGTTTTCATTTCCTGAAGCCATAATATATTCGGCTGACATGATCCATTCTTCGTAGGTAGCGTTCAAACCGCGTTTTAATAAGATCGGACGGTCTACCTGACCGAGCTGTTTTAATAAATCAAAATTCTGCATATTGCGGGCTCCGATCTGAATAAGATCTACTTTCTCATTGAAAACATCGAGGTATTCAGGAGACATCAGCTCTGTTACGATCGGAAGACCGACTTCTTGTTTGACCTGACAGAGAATCTCCAGTCCGTCAAGACCTAACCCTTGAAATGAGTACGGGCTTGTTCTCGGTTTAAATGCTCCTCCGCGCAGAAGATTAGCTCCGGCGGCTTTTGCGGCTTTTGCGATCTCGAGCACTTGATCAAAAGATTCTACAGAACAAGGACCTGCGATCAATCCCATATGTCCTCCGCCGATTTTGACTCCTGAGACGTCGATCACGGAGTCTTCGGGATGAAACGCGCGGTTGGCAAGTTTGTAAGGTTCCTGAACATGCATAACTTTATCTACGGAACTGTCAACTTCAAAGAGTCGTGGGTCGATCAGCGTTGTATCTCCGATACATCCGATGATCGTCATCTCTGTACCGCGGACGATGTGTGTGTCGAGTCCCCGGTTTTTGACCATATTTTCTACACGTGTAATAGTTTCTTCTGTTGAATGTGGTTTCAGTACGATAATCATAAAAATGCCTCCCTGTATTATGAAAAATATTTTCGGCAGCGAAGGGAAGAACAAAAGCGTTCAACTTCATACTGCAAAATTTTAACTGTTTAAAGTGCGAAACTAATAGTATCATAGAATACAAAAAAAAGAATGTCAATGATTTTTTTTGCATATTTCTTTTATTTCTATCTCTTTTTTCGCCTTTTAATGTGCAGATAAATGATATATGAACAGATTTAAAGAATAGCGCCCGACATTGACAGTCTTGCAAAGACAGTGGTATTTTAGTAGAGTTAATGATAGGCGATCAAGAACAATTAAGGAGTTGATGCAATGAAAATCATTAGACAGATCGGGATCATTTTTACAGTATGCTGGCTTAGCCTTGTGATAGAGAAACTGCTTCCTTTTACCTTTCCGGCAAGTGTGATCGGAATGATACTTCTTTTTTTATGCCTGTTTACCGGAGTTTTAAAGATAGAACATATTCAGGAAAAGGCGGATTTTCTTCTCGGAAATATGGCGTTCTTTTTTGTTCCTGCGGGCGTAAGTATTATGAATTATTTTGATGTGCTGAAACATTCGATTGTACAGTTAGTTTTTGTTTGTATTATTTCTACAATTATTACATTTGCAGTGACTGCATGGAGCGTGAAATTGACACTCCGTTTGATGAAAAGCAGGAAACCAGAAAATCTACAGTCAGGAGGCGGAGAAAAATGAGAGAATTGTGTTCTTCACCGTATTTGGAATTGCGCTAAGCGTTCTAGCCTTCGGAATCGGGGTGAATTAAATGAAAGTTAAAAACACCTGTCTGTAATCCATTGGTGATTGCCATTGTTCTTATTGTCGGGGTTCTTCTTAGTTTTTAAAATACCCTATGAAGATTATAATGCGGGAGGAAAGATTATTAATATGTTCCTCGCTCCGGCAACTGCCTGCCTTGCAGTGGCAATCTATACAAAAATACAGATACTCAAACAGTACTGGCTTCCGATTCTTGTCGGCTGCACGGCCGGATCTTTGGCATCTATGGGAAGTGTTTACGGACTGTGCCGGTTATTCGGACTGGATAAAAGTCTGACAGTTTCTTTGCTGCCGAAATCCGTAACAACCCCGATTGCCGTGAGCATATCAGAACCGGCAGGCGGCGTCGTTCCGATTACGGTTGCCGCCGTTATCGGAACAGGAATACTAGGGGGGATATTTGCGCCCCTTCTTATAAAATTATTTAAGGTATCTGATCCGGTTGCGGCAGGACTTGCCATAGGGGCATCCAGCCATGCGGTAGGAACATCGAAAGCGATTGAGATCGGGGAAGTGGAAGGCGCGATGAGCGGACTTGCAATCGGTATATGCGGTATTGTCACTGTGATTGTGTCTATATTTCTGGTGTGAAATATTTTCGGGAAGATCTTCGATGATCTTTACGGCTTTTTGTCGGAACTGTAGAAAAAAGGAATGGAAGAAATGAGGATAAAATGAAAAGAAATACATCGCATACAATAAAAAGAGCGCAGCGTTTTCCTGTTATATTGATCGGGGAAGGACTTCTCGTAGGAGCTGTCGGAGGGTTGATCGTGCTCCTTTACAGAATCGCGCTTACTTGTGCGGGAAAATGGCTTGGTGAAGCGCTGGCGTTTATAAAAGGAAATCCACTGCGGATTGCGGGATGGTTTGCTGTTTTGATGCTGCTTGCAGTGCTTGTCGGGAAACTGATAAAATGGGAACCGATGATATCGGGGAGCGGAATACCGCAGGTTGAAGGTGAAATACTTGGAAAATTGAATCAAAACTGGCTTAAAGTTCTGCCCGCTAAGTTTGCGGGAGGATTTCTTTGTCTGTTCGGCGGACTGTCTCTTGGCAGGGAAGGTCCGTCTATACAGCTTGGAGTGATGAGCGGACAGGGAATATCACGGATTTTAAGCAGAGGGAAAACAGAAGAACGGTATTTGATGACGTGTGGGGCGAGCGCCGGACTGGCTGCGGCATTTCACGCTCCTTTGGCAGGCGTTATGTTTGCGTTGGAAGAACTGCACAAAGGGTTTTCGACAAGTCTGCTTATTTCGGTTATGACAGCTTCGGTTACGGCAGATTATATATCGTCTCATATTATGGGGCTTGATCCGGTGTTCCGATTTCAGTTGGAACAGACGCTTCCCCAGAATTATTATTGGATGATCCTTGTGTTGGGAGTGATTTTAGGTCTGATGGGAGCGCTCTATAATAAGGTAATGCTAAAAGCGCAGGAACTTTATAAAAGACCGAAATTTTTAAACGAGACGACTCGTCTTATGATCGCGTTTTCGGCGGCGGGAGTGCTTGGACTTTGCATGCCTTCGGTACTTGGAAGCGGAGGGGATCTGATCGTTGCTTTGACGGATAAAGAGATGGTGTTGAAAGTTGCGATCATTACGTTTCTTGTGAAATTTCTGTTTTCGGCAGTCAGTTTCGGATCCGGCGCTCCTGGCGGAATTTTTTTTCCGCTTCTGATATTAGGCGCAATGGTCGGCGGAATCTTCTCTATGACAGGAACGGAAATCTTCGGTTTAGATCCGATGTATATGAATAATTTCGTTTTACTGGCAATGGCCGGATTTTTCACGGCGATCGTTCGTGCGCCGATCACAGGGATCATACTTCTGTTTGAGATGTCCGGCTCGGTAAGTCAGATGCTTTCTCTTGCACTTGTTTCGGTGACTGCATATGTCACTGCAACTTTGGTAAGATCTGAACCGATTTATGAAAGCCTTCTGGCAAATCTGCTGCAAAGAGAAAAAGAGGAAGAACAGCCGGTTTATGCGGGCGGGCAGAAAGTGCTGAGCGAGTTTGTGATCATGGGAGGTTCTGCTCTTGAAAACCGCACCGTCATGGAAATAGATCTGCCGGACAACTGCCTTCTTGTCGCGGTAGACAGAGGCGGAAAAGAGTTTATCCGAAAGGAAAACATGCCTTATGGCAGGCGATAAACTGACGGTTATGGCAGATGAACGAGATGCGGGATATGTACATGACAAAATGAAAAACTTATGTTATACTTCATTTTAGGTCAGCATTGATTTTAAATAGTTAATGTGAAGAAAACAAAGGAGAGTACGATATGAAAAGAGTACTGTTAAAGCTGAGCGGAGAAGCGCTCGCGGGAGATAAAAAAACAGGTTTTGACGAGGCAACCTGTATTAAAGTTGCAGAGCAGGTAAAGAAACTGACTGAGGATGGCATTCAGGTGGCGATCGTGACCGGAGGAGGCAACTTCTGGAGGGGAAGGACGAGCGAGACGATCGACCGGACAAAAGCAGATCAGATCGGAATGCTGGCAACGGTGATGAACTGTATTTATGTATCTGATATTTTCCGTTATGTCGGGATGAAAACAGAAGTGTTTACGCCGTTTGTATGCGGTTCGTTTACGTCATTATTCTCAAAAGATGCGGCAGTAGCGGCGCTGGAAGAAGGAAAAGTGATCTTTTTCGCAGGAGGAACGGGACATCCGTATTTTTCAACAGATACAGGGGCGGTATTAAGAGCGATCGAGATTGAAGCGGACGCGATGCTGCTTGCAAAGGCGATAGACGGTATTTATGACAGCGATCCGAAAGTGAATCCGGAAGCGGTCAAATATGACGAGATATCCATACAGGAAGTGATCGATCAGAAACTTGCCGCGGTGGATCTTACAGCATCGATTCTCTGCCTTGAAAATAAGATGCCGATGCTTGTATTCGGTTTGAACGAGGAAAACAGTATTGTGGAAACGATGAGCGGAAACTTTACGGGAACGAAAGTGACTGTATAAGCGTTATAAAAAATTTGCAGGAGGATATAAATATGAATGAAAGATTGACGACATATGATTCAAAGATGACAAAAACGATCAATAATCTTGACGGAGAATTAGCTACGATCAGAGCCGGTCGCGCAAATCCACATGTTCTTGATAAATTGACAGTTGATTATTACGGATCGCCGACACCGATCCAACAGGTGGCAAACGTATCTGTCCCGGAAGCAAGGATGATTCAGATCCAGCCGTGGGAAAAGAGCATGCTCAAAGAGATTGAGAAAGCGATCCTTATGTCAGATCTCGGCATCAATCCGACTAATGACGGTTCGACGGTTCGCCTCGTATTCCCTGAACTTACGGAGGATCGGAGAAAAGAACTGGCAAAAGATGTGAAGAAAAAAGGAGAGGCTGCGAAAGTGGCTGTCAGAAATATCCGTCGTGACGGAAATGTAGCGTTTAAGAAGTTAAAAGGAACGGAAGTTTCGGAAGATGAGATCAAAGATCTGGAAGACGATCTTCAGAAGATTACGGATAAATATATCGAAAAGATTGATAAGATGGTCGAGGTAAAGACAAAAGAGATTATGACTGTGTAATCGGATTCTTAACGCCGTTACAAAAACTGGGGGCTTTGATTGTAAGCCCCCTTTCGTATAGAGAGGAAGAAAAGATGAACGTACCGCAGCATATAGCAATTATTTTAGACGGAAATGGCAGATGGGCGAAAGCAAAGGGGATGCCGCGAAACTACGGACACGCACAGGGAAGCAAAAATGTGGAGAAAATCTGTGAAGAGGCATGGCGTATGGGAATTAAATATCTGACGGTTTATGCATTTTCAACAGAAAATTGGAGCCGCCCGGAAAATGAAGTTGCGGCTCTTATGAAACTGCTTCGTAATTATATGAAAACATGCTTGAAAACAGCGGCCAAGAATGATATGAAGATCCGTGTGATCGGAGATATTGAGCCGTTGGATGACGATATCAAAAGCAGGATTCGCGAGCTAGAAGCTGCTACCACAGACAACGGCGGTCTGAATTTTACGATTGCCTTGAATTACGGAAGCAGAGATGAGCTGACACGGGCAGCGCAAAAAATGGCGAAAGACTGTGCAGAAGGAAAGATAAAAGCAGAAGAGATTGATGAATCGGTGTTTGAGACATATTTAGATACTCATGGGATTCCGGATCCAGATATGATGATCCGAACGAGTGGGGAGCAGAGATTGTCGAATTATCTTCTTTGGCAGCTTGCATATTCGGAATTTTATTTTACGGATGTGCCCTGGCCGGATTTTACAAAAGAAGAACTTGTAAAAGCAATCGAAGAATATAACCACAGACACAGAAGATTCGGCAAAGTTGAGGAGGCGTAATCTATGTTTAAAACACGGTTGTTGAGCGGCATTATGCTGATGATCATTGCATTGACGACAGTGATTGCCGGAGGGCAAGTTTTATTTACGGTTCTTTTCGCGATCAGCCTGATCGGAATGTCAGAACTTTATAAAGTGTTTGGCATTGAGAAAAAAGCGCCGGGAATTGTCGGTTATATTTTTGCTTTCGGGTATTATGCGCTTATTTATATGGAAGAATATCTCCCGGGAGAAAAACATACATGGTTTATGCTGCTTTTTATGGCGTATTTGATCTGCCAGATGGCAGTGCTTGTATTTTCTTATCCGAAATATAATACACAGCAGATCATGGCGGCATTTTTCGGAGTATTTTATGTAGCGGTAATGCTGTCTTACATTTACCTTACAAGAATGCTTCCGGGAGGAGTGTTTACCGTATGGCTTGTGTTTATCTGTTCGTGGGGATGCGATACATGTGCATACTGTGTAGGCATGCTCATCGGAAAGCATAAGATGGCTCCGGTTCTGAGTCCGAAAAAATCCGTAGAAGGCGGGATAGGAGGAATTGCAGGCGCAGCCCTGATTGGTGTGCTTTATGCATTAGCTGTGAACCACTGGGGAAATGCAGGGGCGAGTATCGTTTCTTATGCAGTGATCGGTGCAGTCGGCGGCGCAATTTCCCAGATCGGCGATCTGGCGGCATCGGCGATCAAACGTTATCATAATATTAAAGATTACGGGAAACTGATTCCGGGTCATGGAGGAATTCTGGATCGTTTTGACAGTGTCATTTTTACTGCTCCGATCATATATTATCTTGCGGTTTTATTGTAAGACATAAGGGCATTATGAAGCCGGAAGATAAGTTTACGGGCGATATGTTACAGGACAGATGCAGAAGTGAGGTACAAAGATATGAAAAGAATCGCTGTCTTAGGGTCTACCGGCTCGATCGGAACCCAGACGCTTGAAATTGTAAGAACAAACAAAGATATAAAAATCACGGCGCTTGCTGCGGGAAATAACATTGAACTTCTGGAAAAACAGATCCGGGAATTCAAACCGTCGATTGCCGCAGTGTGGAATGAGGAAAAAGCCGCAGAGCTGAAAATAAAGACTGCGGATCTGGATGTGGAGATCTTATCCGGGATGGACGGATT
>ENA-OQKD01000075-OQKD01000075.1-human-gut-metagenome-genome-assembly--contig:-NODE-75-length-26048-cov-4.065198_pt1 | contig 26048 bp, 28 predicted proteins | sample MGYA00242775_ERZ504792 | MGnify/ENA primary metagenome ERZ504792 (study PRJEB26092, sample SAMD00036401) | human gut metagenome | host: Homo sapiens | study: EMG produced TPA metagenomics assembly of...
TCAACCGCACAGGCATCTACGCCAATATATCTTTGTGAGTATGCTTTTCATGGATTGCTGTTCGTGACCAGACATCCGTATGGCCCCATCATAAAACGTCCAAGCTCGGTATAGACTTGCCACATCTCCCATTCCTGCCGGAACAAGAACCTCTTCATAGACACGGCGAACCCCTTCTCCGATGACACGGATATCGTTCGGCTCCTGATCCGGTGTATACGGAATTCCGATTCCTCCCGAGAGATTGATAAATTTAATGTGAACTCCTGTCTCCTTCTGAAGCTTTACAGCCTGCTCAAACAATACTTTTGCCAGCATTGGGTAATAGTCATTTGTCACTGTGTTACTTGCCAGAAATGCATGGATTCCAAATTCTTTTGCTCCTTTGCTTTTGAGGACTTTAAACGCCTCAAACAACTGCTCTGTTGTCATTCCGTACTTGGCATCTCCCGGATTGTCCATAATATCATTGCTGATCTTAAATAATCCGCCCGGATTGTAGCGGCAACTGATCGTCTCCGGAATATATCCGATCGTTTTCTCCAGAAAATCAATGTGTGTGAAATCATCCAGATTGATGATCGCCCCTAATTTTTCCGCCAGAACATAATCCTCGGCAGGAGTATCATTCGAAGAAAACATAATATCCTGTCCCTTTACTCCGATGGCATCTGACAACATCAGCTCCGTGTAGGAAGAACAATCACATCCACAGTCATACTCTCTTAAAATGTCGATCAGAAATGGATTCGGACACGCTTTTACCGCAAAGTATTCCTTATATCCTTCGTTCCAGGAAAACGCCTCCCGAAGAGCCTTTACATTCTCGCGAATTCCCTTTTCATCATAAAGATGAAACGGTGTCGGATAGGTTTTCATAATTTCATCCAGCTGTTCTTTTGTTACAAATGGTGTTTTATTCATAATACAGTTCCTCCTTTTTGTAATTGAATCAATTTTATCTCATTTGCCATTGCATTTTTAAATACAGTTACAAAATTCTTCTGTCCGGAATACAGACAGGTATTCAGGCTCCCCTTTCCATACTCCCCTGAAAGCACGCTCTTAGAATCCACGATCAACCCGATCTGCTGTCCTTTTTCCTCTGTCTGATAGAAAATTGCGTCTTTCAATTCATACGGGGCATCTGTCAGGATCACAACTTTCCGCTTCTTTTTCACAAGCTCTTCCAACGCCTGACGGAATGCGTCAAGATATCCTGCTGTACAGGAAAGATACACTCTTTCCCCCGCCTGTGCGATCAGATTCTTCGCCTTATCCAGAATATTCTGTTCTCCTTCAATGGTGATATATCCTTCTGTCTCCGCTTTCTTCTGTGGAAGGTTTCTCTCCATCCACTCCTGCTCCTCCTGCATCCTGCGGATACAGTTCCCGCAAAACTCCTCTACTTTTACCGGAATATAGCGCTTTGCAGACTCTTCGATCACATAGGCCGCTCCTTTTTCTGCCAGCGCTGCCAGAACAGAATACACATTGGACCGGGAAATCCCTGTCTCCTTTGCAATCTCATATCCTGTCTGCTTTCCTTTTACAAGTAATTCCACATAAATCAGAGCCTCCTGCCTTGTCAGTCCGAAATGAAGCAAGTATTCCACATACTGATTCTGTTCCATAGTTTTCTCCCGATCATGTTAGTAGTTCTTTCAAGAAACACTATATAAGAATCGAGAATGCTTGTCAATACAAAAATGCCGTTCACAGAAAAATTCTATGAACGGCATGTGTTATCCTGCCAATTTTATTCAATTGTCGCGATTCTCATCATATTACTGATTCCCTCACAGGCAGCATTTACATCCAGCGCAGGGATTCCGGCTGTCAATACAACAACATCTCCTGTCTCTACACATCGTTTTACTTTTGAAATCTCAATTGCCTCACTGCAGATATCATCTGTTGTATGACATTCCATTGATTTAAGAGCCTGTACGCCCCAGTAAATGGACATTCTTCTCAGTGCTCTTTCACTCGGAGTCACTCCGATGATCGGCTGGATTGGTTTTAAGTTTGACATCACTCTTGCTGTCGCTCCGGAAACTGTCGGTGTAATGATTGCTTTTGCTTTCAGATTCGCAGCTGCCAAAACAGAAGAATATCCGATTGCACTGGAGATTCCTCTCTTTAAGTGATCTCCTGCCTTATCCAGGATCATATCATAATCCAGGTGCTGCTCTGTATTTTCGATAATGTGTACCATCATCTGCAATGCTTCTACCGGGTATTTTCCCTGTGCAGTCTCTCCGGACAGCATCACTGCATCTGTTCCGTCATAAACAGCATTTGCAACGTCTGTCACTTCCGCTCTTGTCGGACGTGGATTACGGATCATGGAATCCAGCATCTGAGTTGCTGTAATAACAGTCTTGAAGTTATTATTACACTTCTGAATCAGCATCTTCTGCAGGTATGGCACTTCCTCTGCCGGAATCTCAACACCCATATCTCCTCTTGCTACCATGATACCATCTGCAGCACGGATAATCTCATCAATATTGCGAATTCCTTCTGCATTCTCAATCTTCGCAATGATCGGAATATAAGGTGCATCCAGTTCTTTCAAAAATGCGCGGATCTCAAGGACGCACTCTGCATTGCGCACAAAGGATGCAGCGATAAAATCAATATCCTGTTCTACACCAAATTTGATGTCTTCTTTATCTTTTTCTGTGATTGCAGGAAGTCTTACCGGAACGTTCGGTACATTGACCCCTTTTCTCTCACCAAGCTCACCGCCGTTTACGATCTCACAAACAATATCCTGATCTACGATTTCTTTTACTTTCAGTCCGATCAGACCGTCATCGATCAAAATTACTGTTCCCTGCTGTACATCTTCTGCAAGACCTTTATAAGAAAGAGACACTTTTGTATCATCTCCTACGATATCTTCCATTGTAAGTACAAATGTATTCCCTTCCTGGAGGGTTACTTTCTTTCCGTCTTTCAAAAGACCTGTACGGATTTCCGGTCCCTTTGTGTCCAGAAGAATCGCTGTGTGCGCATGTTCTTCCTCGCGAAGCTCTTTCAGAAGATCCATACGGAATTTCTGCTCTTCGTGATCACCGTGTGAAAAGTTGAAACGCGCAACATCCATTCCGTTTTGAATCAACTTTCTCATAACTTCTTTGTCATTTGTATTAGGACCCATTGTGCAGACTACTTTTGTTTTTTTCATGTCATAACTCTCCTTCTAACTTATCCTTAATTCTTATTTCACATGCTGGTGTGTAAATAAATGATCCTGACAATACTCGTAATTTCCATTACACTTGGAACAGAATCGAAATTCCAGACTTGAATCATCCAACTCTGTTCTCCCACAGACAGCACAACGGTGTTTTGCACCATTTGCATAAGTCATATGCGGTCTTGTCTGTTGTCTGAATTTTGCTTTGCGCACCTGTTCTTTTGGTGTATACGGTTTTAAATTCCTGCTGGATAAAAAGAACACGACAAAATTTAAAAGTGATGAAATGATCACTATGCGCGATGCGGGATTGCCGGTTGCCAACTGGTACAGGATGTATACTCCATACACCAGTCCCATCCACTTGATCTTGATCGGAAGGATGAAATACAACAAAAGTTCCATATCCGGATAGCTTGCAGCAAATGCAAGAAAAATTGAGAGGTTGATATAATACGTACTGAAATATCCACCCAGGAAATCTGCCCCCGAGCCATACAGGATGTACAGCACAAACGCTCCCAGTACCGTAAATAAAATACCCGAAAAGATATATACATTATAGCGGAATGCTCCCCAGGTCCTCTCCAGCGTAGTACCGAGAGAATAGTAAAGCATCAGCATAATGACGATTTCCAGAAGACTGCCCTGCGGCGGTACCAGAATCCAGGATACGATCCTCCAGATCTGTCCGTGCAGAATCGCTCCCGGCTGCAGATACAGCCAAATCATCATATCGGGTATAAACAGACGGATTGCATATCCGATAATGTATGTCCCGATCAGGTACGTCGTCAGATTGTGAACGGCGTATCGTCCAAATTTTCTTTCCAGCTTGTTTAACCAGTTCAATGACAATCTCTCCTTATATATTTATTCCCTTACAGAGAGTAATTGTACAGTGAGCATTACTGTTTGTCAAATAATTGTTTTATTTTTTGCGTTAGGATTGTGTTAAATTTTATGAGATTTTCTATTTTTTCCTTAAAATCTTTTGTATATTTATGGTGAACACTCATAATTGTGTTTTTAGACTACTTGTCGTATAATATAAAATGTTGTAAAATAACGACTGCATTTAAATAAGTAATAACTACTATAGCAAAAGATGAGGAATTACTATGAAAAAGAACGAATTATATACTTTAGGGATCGATATTGGTTCCACCACGGTAAAAATCGCAGTCCTGGGAGCAGATAATGAAGTTCTGTTCTCCGATTACGAACGCCATTTTGCAAATATACAGGAAACACTGTCTGATCTTCTCGGACGTGCCATCTATAAACTGGGACCGATCCATGTTTCTCCTGTTATCACCGGATCCGGAGGGCTGACTCTTGCCACCCACCTGCATGTTCCGTTTGTACAGGAAGTGATTGCGGTTTCCACCGCTTTGCAGGATTATGCACCTCAGACTGATGTGGCAATTGAACTCGGCGGTGAGGATGCAAAGATCATTTATTTTGAAGATGGAAATGTAGAACAGCGTATGAACGGTGTCTGCGCAGGAGGTACCGGTTCCTTCATCGATCAGATGGCTTCCCTTCTTCAGACAGACGCCAGTGGGCTGAATGAATATGCAAAAAATTATACTTCTTTATATTCCATCGCAGCACGCTGCGGTGTTTTTGCGAAATCTGATATTCAGCCTCTGATCAATGAAGGAGCTTCCAAAGAGAATTTAGCTGCTTCTATTTTTCAGGCAGTAGTCAATCAGACGATCAGCGGACTGGCCTGCGGAAAGCCAATCCGCGGACATGTAGCCTTCTTAGGCGGACCACTTCACTTTTTATCGGAATTAAAAGAGGCCTTTATCCGTACTTTAAAACTGGACGATGAGCATATTATCGCTCCTAATCATTCTCATTTGTTTGCAGCAATCGGTTCCGCGCTGAATTCCAAACGGAATGTGGATATTCCTCTGCAGACACTTCAGAGCCGTCTGGCAAATAAAATCGAACTGGAATTTGAAGTGGAGCGTCTGGAACCCCTGTTTGCATCTTCTGCAGATTACGAGGAATTCACTTTCCGCCATGCAAAACATCAGGTTCCGGTCAAAGACCTTGCTTCTTACCAGGGAAAGGCTTTTCTTGGAATCGATGCAGGTTCCACTACAACAAAGGCAGCATTGGTAGGTGAAGATGGAACGCTGTTGTATTCCTTCTATCATAACAATGACGGAGATCCTCTGGGAACAACGATCCGGGCAATCAAGGAGATCTACAGTCAGCTTCCGGAAGGTGTCGAGATCGTTCACTCCTGCTCCACCGGATACGGCGAAGCACTGATCAAGGCTGCACTGCTTCTGGATGAAGGAGAAGTAGAGACGGTTTCCCATTATTATGCGGCCGCAGTTTTTCGAACCGGATGTAGACTGTATTCTCGACATCGGCGGACAGGATATGAAATGTATCAAAATCAAGAATCAGACGGTAGACAGTGTTCAGTTAAACGAAGCATGCTCTTCCGGATGTGGTTCTTTTATTGAGACCTTTGCAAAATCACTGAATTATACAGTCGAAGATTTTGCACAGGAAGCCCTCTATGCCAAAAATCCGATCGATCTGGGAACACGCTGTACTGTATTTATGAACTCCAAAGTAAAACAGGCACAGAAAGAAGGCGCTTCTGTTGCAGATATCTCCGCAGGACTTGCCTATTCCGTGATCAAAAACGCACTGTTTAAGGTCATCAAGGTGTCCGACGCCTCTGAACTTGGAAAACATATCGTCGTACAGGGAGGAACCTTCTATAATAATGCCGTTCTGCGCAGTTTTGAAAAAATCGCAGACTGTGAGGCAATCCGTCCTGATATCGCCGGTATCATGGGGGCTTTTGGAGCTGCCCTGATTGCAAGGGAACGTTATCAGGATTGTGAAGGCACTACCATGCTCCCAATTGAAGAGATTGAAGCACTGGAATACAAGACTACCATGACAAAATGCCGCGGTTGTACGAACAACTGCCGTCTGACAATCAATCATTTCAGCGGCGGAAGAAAGTTTATCACCGGAAACCGCTGTGAACGAGGACTTGGCAAGGAAAAATCAAAAAATCACCTGCCAAACCTGTTTGAATATAAGATGCAGCGGTATTTCGGATACACCTCGCTTTCAGAAGAAGAGGCTTCCAGAGGAACGATCGGCCTTCCAAGAGTTTTGAACATGTATGAGAATTATCCGTTCTGGCATACATTCTTTACAACGCTTGGATTCCGTGTCGTACTCTCTCCGTCTTCTACCCGAAAGATTTACGAGCTGGGAATCGAATCCATTCCGAGTGAATCCGAATGTTATCCGGCAAAGCTGGCACACGGACATGTACAGTGGCTTATCAACGAAGGGATCAAACATATTTTTTATCCTTGTATCCCTTACGAACGAAATGAATTTGAAAAAGCCAACAACCACTACAACTGTCCGATCGTAACTTCCTATCCGGAAAATATCAAAAATAACATGGATCCGATCGTAACCGGAGAAATTGATTTTATGCATCCGTTTATGTCTTTCCAGAGTGAAGAGACGCTTTCTTCCAGACTGATTGAAGAGCTTGGTGAAAAATTTTCTGTTTCCGCAGATGAGATCCGCACTGCTGTTCACAAAGCATGGCTGGAACTTGCTGCATGCAGAGAAGATATGCGTCGTAAAGGTGAAGAGACGATCAAGTTTCTGGATGAAACCGGCAATCGCGGAATTGTTCTTGCCGGACGTCCTTATCACACGGACCCTGAGGTCAATCACGGACTGCCGGAGCTGATCAACTCCTATAATATTGCCGTCCTGACAGAAGATTCTATCTCTCATCTGCACGAAGTAGAACGACCTCTCAATGTCATGGATCAGTGGATGTATCACTCCAGACTGTATGCCGCTGCAAACTATGTCAAGACAAAAGAAAACCTGGATCTGATCCAGCTGAATTCTTTCGGATGCGGACTGGATGCCGTCACAACGGATCAGGTGGCAGATATCCTGACCCGTTCCGGTAAGATCTATACCTCGCTGAAAATCGATGAGGTCAACAATCTGGGAGCTGCCCGTATCCGTGTCCGCTCCCTGCTTGCTGCCATCCGGGTGAGAGAACAGCAAAAGACCGAGCGCATCATCCAGCCATCTTCTATTGAGAAGATTCCATTTACAAAAGAGATGCGCAAGGAATACACGATCCTCTGCCCACAGATGTCACCGATGCATTTTGAGATTCTGGAACCGGCATTTCGTGCATCCGGATATAAGGTTGAAATTCTGCCAAATGACAACAAACAGGCTGTCAACATGGGATTAAAATATGTAAACAATGATGCCTGCTATCCTTCCCTGATCGTAGTCGGTCAGATTATGGATGCGATTTTATCCGGAAAATATGACACCGATCATCTGGCTGTCATTATCACACAGACCGGAGGAGGATGCCGTGCTTCCAACTATATCGGGTTTATCCGGCGTGCACTGAAAAAAGCAGGATATTCTCATATCCCTGTGATTTCACTGAATCTAAGCGGACTGGAAAGCAATTCTGGATTTAAGATCACGCCGCTCCTGGCGCTGCGTGGTTTGTATGGCGTCGTATTTGGCGATATCTTTATGAAATGTGTTTACCGGATGCGCCCATATGAAAAAGTGCCGGGAACAACCGATGCACTTCATGAAAAATGGAAAAAGAGATGTAAAGATTTTGTATCCAACGGATATCCTCACCGCCATACATTTAAAAAACTGTGCCGTCAGATGATTCAGGAATTCGACCAGATTGAAACACTGGATGTGAAAAAACCAAGAGTCGGAATCGTTGGAGAAATCCTTGTAAAGTTCCTGCCGGCAGCCAACAACCACCTGGTCGAGCTTTTAGAAAAAGAAGGCGCCGAAGCAGTCGTTCCGGATCTTCTGGACTTTTTACTCTACTGCTTCTACAACCAGAATTTCAAGGTATCCCACCTTGGCATGAAAAAATCCAAGGCTGTACTCGGAAATCTTGGTATTCGTGCTCTTGAATGGTTCCGTGCACCTGCAAGCAAAGCATTTGAAGAAAGCACGCATTTTGAAGGACCTGCCAAGATCGAAAAACTGGCAGAAATGGCATCTGAGATTGTTTCCATCGGAAACCAGACCGGTGAAGGATGGTTTTTAACCGGAGAGATGCTGGAGCTGATCCACGGAGGCGCTGCAAATATTGTCTGCACACAGCCATTTGCCTGCCTGCCGAACCACGTGGTAGGAAAAGGTGTCATCAAAGAGCTCAGAAGAAGATATCCGACTTCCAATGTCGTAGCAATCGACTTTGATCCGGGAGCCAGCGAAGTCAACCAGCTCAATCGGATCAAGCTGATGCTTTCTACTGCAAATAAAAATCTGGAACATCAGCGCTGATAAAAAATACCACATACGCTTCCGGCTTTCAATCTTCAGGCAATTTCTGGACATATTTTCTATCTCTGCGTATAATAATAACAGGGATAGAGAAATCTATCATCGAAAATATTGTTCGCTTACCGGAAGCGTCTAATAAATGTCCGGCTCGAAAATCCAGCCCTATCGCAAGGTAGGGCTATTTTTATCTAAATGGTGGTGAAATTATGATTTATCAAGAAAGCTATGTTTATCATATCAAAGACGAATATTTAAAAAAAGTACAATCTGAACCATTGAAATTCCCCTAAAAAACAATCACATATTTTACTCTATGTTTTCATATGATAACACTGTAAACTTATCACAAGGAGTTCTCTATGAATAACGATTTAACCTGCAGCTGTAGCTGCACCCCCGATTCCACACCCACAGACACTTCTCCCGATTTTTTATATGCCCATCAATCTCCCTATCCACCCGTCTGCATCAAAGAACAAAATCCTTTATATGGAAGAATGATGCTGGATAACATGGGTGGACAGGAGTCCGAAATGTCCACGATTGGTCTTTATATTTACAACAGTATTTTTCTGACTTCCGATACTGCCCGCATAGCAGAAATCTTTAAGAACATCAGTATTGTAGAAATGCACCATCTCAAAATATTCGGTCAACTTGCCGATCAGCTGGGTGAATCCCCACGCCTGTGGACACATCGGCAAAATCGCATGTTCTACTGGACAGCCGGATATATCAATTATTTTACGGATCTTCCAAAAATTCTGCTCAGTGCGTTAAATGGTGAAAAGCAGGCAGTCCGCAAATATCGGGAACAATGTCAGCGAATTCAGGATGAAGACATCCAAAAATGCCTGAAACGCATTATTCTGGATGAAGAACTTCATATTGAAATTCTGGAATCCCTCTGCAAGAAATACCCTATTTAAAAAACAGCAGGTGCATCTTCTGGTTTTCTGATCAGAAGTACACTTGCTGCCCTTTTCTAAAATTCTGATGCATGCTTTTTAAAAAAATCATAATATGCCCGTACATTTTCCAGTTCTGTCCATCGTTTCACATCCACAGGCTCCTCATCCAGATCATAAATCTTTGCTCCTCTGATTGCCAGCACGAAAGGAGAATGTGTTGCGATCACAAACTGGCATCCAAAAAACCTTGCGGAATCTTCGATAAATTTTACCAGCTCTTGCTGTTTTGCCGGAGAAAGACTGTTTTCCGGCTCGTCCAATAAAAACAATGCATTTTCTGTCACCTTTTCTGTGAAATATAGAAATGCACTTTCTCCATTGGAATACTCTCGTACATTATCCATGAGTTCCGAACGGATAAACTGTGACTGTGTTTTTCTTCTCGCGTTATTCACTCGTTTCAACTGCTCATAATCATCCAGACTTTTCATCCGGAACTTTGCAAACTTCGTATCCAGATACTCTTCAAACAACATCTCCCTCTTCCGGTCAATCCCTTCATTCAGATTCCGGATATTTAACATGTAATCAAATACATCATCACTTGTAATAATCCTGCTGTCTTTCGGCAAATGCGCTGCACTCTCAAAAGAGCAAAGTTCCAGATAGTCTTCATAAAAGCTGGACTGGTTAAATGGTGCTTCCCTCAACAAATGCAGTTTTTGCGCGATAATATTTAACACGGTGGACTTTCCCGTTCCATTTCCGCCATATAAAATCGTAACAGGCTCAAAATCAATCTGCTCAAAACGATGCTTTGACAGAATTTGAAATGGATAATACGTATCATAACAGGTACGTTTCTGCCTGAGAAAAAAATCAAATTCCACTTCCGCGTCAGGAAATCTAAATTGCTCTAAATATACCATCGTAAGTCTCCATTCTACAGTTCCCGCTTCATACAGACTGCAATATACCCGTCATTTTGCACTTCTTTCCCTGTTCTCACAAATCCATTCTTCTGCCAGAATGCCTCACTCTGGAGATTTCCTTTGGCAAATGCCAGTTGGATCGTTTTCTTTCCCAGCGTACGTATATACTCTGCATATTCTTCTATGATAATAGAACCAATCCCATATCCTTGTACATCATGATCTACCATAAACAATCCAATATAAACTGTTTCATCATCTGGAAATGCAAACACCATATCCATAATCGCAATCAACTTCTGCCCTTCAAAAAAACCAATATAATATTTTTCTGCGTCTGTCTTTCCCTGTGGTAAAGCTTTCATATCATTTAAAATACTCTCTCGTGTTACAAACGGAGGACAATATTCATAAAACATCGGATTACTTTCACTTAATCGTAAAATATCATCCATGTCCGTTTCCTGAAGGAGTCTGATTCTGTATCTGCGTGATACTTTCTGTAGTTCCATTTTATTTCACCCTCCCATAATCTTTTTCAACTCTTTTCGGCTGATAAATCTCCGATCCGATGGCTCCCACAACAATGATCACTGCACCTAAAATCTGAAGCATAGTCATATGCTCATGAAATACCACAAACCCGACCAGAGTTCCTACAACAACTTCCAGTGCAGAAAGGATACTGGTTGTAGTTGCTTCCACATATTGTGTAGATTTGACGCAGGATACATTCGCCACCATGGTACACAGAATTCCGATTCCAAATAAATTCCAGAGCAACACTCCTGTTGGTGTACTGCTCATATGGGAAGATACTGCACCAAAATCCATACCAAACATCAATACAACAGCTGCCCCGAGAAATCCATACACCAACAGTGTATCCCTCTCATAGTCTTTTGCAAAATATTTCGGGAGCAGAATCTGAAGTGCTACTCCGACACCATTGATCACTCCAGCTAAAATTCCGATTCCATCCAGCTTGATATCTCCACCTCCGATGAGATTTGCTACAAATACTGCGCCGATCAGACAAATCAAAATCGTCACCATCTTGCTTTTTGGCAGTTTTTCTCCAAACATAAACCGTCCCAGGATTGCCACCCAGATCGGACTCATAAACATCAGCACAGTTGCCACACCCACCGGAATTCTGGAAACTGCCACACTATAGCTCACAAAGCTGATACTGTATGCCACCGCTCCGTAAAGAAGACAAATCACCAGCCCCTTCAAATTAATCTTTAGAGCCGAGGGTTTTGTAAACAGCAAAAACAGGAAATAGGCGCCACCTGCCAGTGCGCAGAGGAAAAATGAGATTTCAAAAGTTGTAAACGCATACCCGGTCAGTCCTCTTACAAACATCCCCATGATTCCCCACATTACTGCAGTGATGATTGCCAAACTGATTCCTTTGGTACGATTATTCATGATTCGCTTCTCCACTTCTGTAAATTACTTCATTTTCTTTGATTGTCATCCAGACTTTGATCTCTGCCAATTCTTCCTTTGGAGTTTTCAGAGGATTTTTCTCCAACACTACAAAATCCGCATATTTTCCACATTCAATGCTTCCTTTTTCATGTTCTTCAAAGTACTGATACGCCGCATAAATCGTAACTGCCTTCAATGCATCCAATACTGAAATCTTCTGATTTTCACCGATGACCCTTCCACCTCTTGAAATACGATTGACTGCGCTGCTTATCGTACGCATCATGTCCGGCGGGATCACAGGTGTATCCTGATGGAACGTATATTTCATTCCGTAATCTATAGCATCTTTCACCGGTGAAATCTGGCTGCCTCTTTTTTCTCCGAAATTTTGAAGATGGATATCTCCCCAGTAATACGTATGAGCCACAAAAAAGCTTGGGATCATCCCGATTGCCGCCATTCTCTGCAGCTGGTCTTTTCTCACAAGCTGTGCATGTACCATGACTGCCCGATGCAGATCTTTATCCGTTCTCTTTGACAGTGCTTTTTCAAACTGTCCGATATACTGCTCTGCTGCCGCATCTCCATTACAGTGTGCCAAAAGCTGCTGTTTTTTCTCTAAGGCAAGCTCAATATAGTGATTCAATTCCTCATCTGTATGGATCGGATAGCCGCAATAATTCTCTTCCCCTTCATAGGGCTTTGTCATCCACGCAGTCCTTCCCTGCGGTGAGCCATCCAGAAAAATTTTATATCCTCCCATTTTTAAATGACCGGTATACCGGTTTGCGTATGCCCTTTCTTCCTCAAAAAGATCTGCCGCCGTCATAATATCCGCATACCCTACTACATCCAGCTTCAACAGTCCATTGGCAGAGGCATATTTTAACAGCTCAAACAACGGTTTTCCTACCATTCCATCCTGAACCGTAGTCACGCCATAACTCGCATACATTTTCTGCGCTTCCCCGATAAGCTGCATCAGCTCCTCCATAGATGTCATCGGCAGTTTTGACTGAAACGCAAGAAACGCTTTTTCTTCCATATACCCGTCCGGGATTCTTGTCCCTGCGATTCTCCCATATTTTCCTCCCGGACAATCTTCTGTCTTTTCATCAATCTGCTGAATTTCTAATCCTTTGCTGTTTACCACTCCCATATGAGAGGAAGCATGGATCAGCAATACCGGATTTGTATGGCTGATCTCATCCAATACATATCTGTCCGGATGTCGTTTTTCCTCCAGAAAATTCTGGTCATAATTACAGCCTACGATCCATGCATCTTTGGATAAATTTCTTTTTTCGGCAAACATTTTCATGGCATCTACAATCTCCGAAAAATTTCCACACTCTGACAAGTCGCATTGTGTCATTGCATTGGCAGCTCCTACAAAATGAGAATGTGCATCCAAAAATCCCGGAAGCATCGTTTTTCCCTGCAAATCCACCATCTCGTCTCCATCTGTTTTATACTGCATCACATCATCCAGAGTACCTACTGCCTGAATACGTCCATTTTCCACGCAGACTGCTTCCGCATACAAGGCAGGCTCTCTCATCGTGATGATTGTTCCGTTATAATAAAAAGTTTTCATTGCATTTCCTCCCTGACATTCAAGATTTTTTATTGTATCGCAACAACATAATTGAATCTGTCAATTCTTTTATATACTACCCTTTTTTCATACTGTTCCACTTCTTTTATCAAAAGATGCAAATAAGAATAATACTCTCCGTTTAGCTCCTTTATCTGTTCAGGCGACAAAGTGCTTCGAATTTTCTGTTCTTCAGCCTTATTCTGAAACATCAAATCCCCCAAAATGATCCTTCCATCTTTCTTTAACACCCGCATCATCTCTGCTATTGCAACTCTTTTTTCTTCTTCATTCAAATGGTGAAATGCATAAGTAGAGACAATCACGTCAAATGTCTGATTTTCATATGGTATTTTCAAAAACTCTCCTAACCGTACATGCAGCTTCGGATATTTTTCTTTTGCAACTGCCAGCATCTGCCTGGATTGATCAATTCCAATGATATGATATTTATTTTGTAAAAATTTACCCTCCAAGTTTCCTGTTCCGACACCAATTTCAAGTATCTTTCCATCTTTTCTCTGAAAATTTTCCACTTCCTCAAAAACCATTTGTAATACTGTCTCATAATTCTCATAGATTTTTAATGCACCTGTGTCCCTTTTCACATCCTCATCATATGCCCTTGCCCAGCCATCAAAATCCCACTGGTCTTTCCACTCATTTTTCACCTGACAAAGCAGATTGCTCTGTTCAATGATCTTCAAAAAATCTTTTTCTAATTCCTGTTCTTCAGACTCTTCATATACTTTGTCTAGAACCGTTTCCAGAGATTTTCTAATTTCACTCAATCTGTGGATCTCATTATTGACTGCCATCCATTGGTTTTGCATATGTGTCAGATAATTTTCTTTCTTATTGCATTGTAATATATTCTGAATGGCTTCAATACTCAATCCCAACGAGCGATAAAGCAGAATCGTCTCCAAACGGAAAATATCCTCTTCGCCAAATTTCCGATACCTATTCTGCGACTCTCCCATCGGAGTCAGAAGTCCTTTCTTTTCATAAAATCTGATCTTGTTTGTTGTAATATGCAGTTTTTCTGCAATTTGACTGATTGTATATTCTGTTTTCATACTGTGATCTCTCCTTTTTTATACTACACTCATTCTAAGTCTTCACCTTGGGCAAAGGTCAAGAGATCTTTCAGCCAAATTCTATTTCACTCCTGAAAACATATAAAACTGCTCTGTATCGATCAAAATATCGATGCTAAAACAAGTCTCCCATAGACGGCTCTCTTCTTTTGCAGACAACAGACCGGACGTAATCTCTTTTGGCACATTCGTGTGACAACCATTTATTTTCTCCCTGCATGCTCCATGTGCCACGATAAATCTCCCGCCTGGATTTAACAGCTCTGCCACCTTCTGTACTACCTTGTCTTTCTCCATAAAATGAGGGTATGCATTATAGATGATAATCCTGTCAAATGTCTCCTGCGTCATCTCGAACAGATCCCGGCACTGCAATTCAAACAAGGAGTCCCCCTCTACTTTGCGGGCAGCGATCTCGATCATCTTTTCTGACAGATCGACTGCTGTGATATGAGAAGGTTTTCGTTCCCGCAGCGCCTCAAACATCGCCCCTGTACCACAGGCAACATCCAAAACACTCATTCCCTCCTGAATATCACTTAAAAATGCGATCATACGTCTGATCTGATCGACCGATTGCTCCCCGTCATCCCAATGTGCGGCTCTTTGATTAAAATATGTTCTGATATCCATGGTAACTATCTCCTTTTCGGCTCTGCAATCCCTGCTTTCTGTAATGCCAGCACAATGACCGGAATAAAAATCAACTGAATCAGAATTCCTGGTATTCCTGTCAGAAAACTGGATGTAATAAAGATCTTGAAGCTATATTCTCCCACATTGAAAATAAGTGCTTTTAAAATACCGCTGACAATTCTCCCTGCCAGCATCGCTGTGATCAGCGAACCATATATTTTTACAATTTGCTTTTCTGTATGAATGCCGTACACACAGATCCCCGTAATCAATCCATAGACTGCCAGTTCACAAAGCATTGCCGGAAGGATTGCAGCCGGAGGCATTCCTGTAAACAGACTGGATAATACAGGCGCTAAAATCCCACATATCAGCCCATACTGCCATCCACAGAGCAGACCGCAGATCAATACCGGAATGTGCATAGGCAAAAAAAATACTTCCCGCATTCTGAATCGTATGGAATGCCATCGGAAGAACGATCCCCAAGGCCACACACATTGCCGCCATCACTAATTTCTTCACTTGATTTTCTTTCATCTTGTTTCCCTCTCTTTTCTTTTGTTCTGATCTATTATATTTGTTTTCTATACACAATTTCCCCATTTTCTAAGGACTTCTGTGTGGTCTTCTGAAATCCTTTTCTCAGATAAAATAAGATTGCATCTTTTGCCGGTGTAATGTCTATGTATTTTCCATTTTGTTGTTTTAACTCTCTTTCAATCTGCTCATATGCTGCACTTCCATATCCCTTATTTCGATGCTCTGCATAGACAAAGAAATTTCCAATCAAACACTTTCCATCTTCATCTGCATAACAAATATAGTCACAAAATCCGATCTGTATTTTCTGTTTCATAATCTTACATATAACAAACGGATTCTGTTTTCGATTTTGACAGACACAAAATCTGCTTTTTATACTCTATACTTTCGATTTCCGGTAATATCTGTGACAATTCTTCCAAGGAACATACAGTCTTTAAACACTCCCGATAATCTTGGAGATAGTGCTCCCATTCTTCTTCCACATTATATCTGTTTATATAAATCATATATTTCCTCTTATTTATGATATGGCTCACCATTCATAATCCGATAACTTCGATACACCTGCTCCAACAGTATCACTCGCATCAGCTGATGCGGAAATGTCATCTTTGAAAAACTAAGTGCGTAATCTGAGCGTTTCAACACCTCTTTCCCGAGGCCAATGGAGCCACCGATCACAAATGCAATGCTGCTCTTTCCCTGAATTCCCAGTTTTTCTATTCTTTCTGCCAGTTCTTCTGATGTCAGCATCTTCCCTGCGATTTCCAGTGTGATCACATACATATCATCCTTGATATACCTTAAGATTTTTTCTCCCTCTTTGCTGCGAATTCCCTCTTCCACAGTCTCACTTGCCTGATCCGGGGTCTTCTCATCCGATACTTCAATTATATCCAGCTTACAATATTTGCTCAGACGCTTGGAATATTCTGCGATGGCATCCTTTAAATATTTCTCTTTGATTTTTCCTACTGTAATCAATGTAATTTTCATGCTGTCTGTCCTTTTTTCTCTCTGTGTTTTCCTGTAAATTCCGAAACCTCAATGCAATACACTGCAACCCGCTGCAGCATATGCGGAAGAAATTCAATTTCGGCGCCCGCTTCTACGTGCTGCATTAAAAGCGTAAGTCCGTGTCTCTTTTCCTCCTCGTTCTCCACCATACGAATTCGTCCGTTTCCCATGATACTGGAAAATGCAAAAGAATAACTGCATGTATAATCTCCACGGATCACCTCATGGCCACAGTCCATTTCAATTGCTACGTTCGGGTTTTCTGCAAATGCTTCCGCTTTCCGTCCTTCCTTTGCACTGTGGATATACAATTTTAAGCCGCGCTCTTTCTGACAAAATTCATATCCGAAATTTACAGGAACAATAAACATCCCCTCCGCATCCATTGTTCCTATACGCACCACTTTACATGCATCCAACACTTTTTCCAGCTCTGCCGGATCCTTAATCTCTCTTTTTTCTAAACGCATCTGACGCATCACACATTCCTCCTGTCGCTTCTATCGTTTTAACCGATTCAATTCCACTTTTTCTTCTCTGCTCACTCGATAGGATTCCCGGATTTTCTGGATCGCTTTATTATGTGTAAAATCATCCATCTCATTTGCCAGCAGCAGTCTCTTTGTCTGAATCGGAAATTTGACATAACAGACTGATACAGCCCATGCCACTGCCATTTTCACATAATACCCCTCATGACTGGTATGATTCAGAATCTCAAGCACCTGCTCAATATAGGCTTCGTTAATGTAATGCGCCAGCAGGGATACGATAAAAAAACGGACTTCAAACTCCCTGCTGCTGTTCTGATACTTCCGGAGATAAGAAAACCACACTTCCTGCTCTTTTTCCATGAACTTATATCCCATACAACAGCTGTCGCAGACTGCCCAGTTATGAATCTTCGGAACAAACATATCAAGCGCCTGCATTCTCTGTTCGGTACTCATCTTTGCATACCCCAGAACAAGTCCGTATAACATAATTTCTTCATGCGCAGACCGTTCATCTATTTCTGTCTGTGCTTCTTCCAGATACTGTTTCGAATCTGTTTTTGCAATTCCTTTTGCCAGCTTTCGAAGAGCCGGCATACGAACACCGATCACATGATCGGTCCCTGGGATCAGCTTCTGATTAAACTGCTTATAGCTCTCTTCCCCAAGTTGATCTAACTCTTCTCTGATTTCTTTTATCATGTTGTACTCCTGTCATTTTTTGTCCCTTTTACTATACCATGCCACCCTAGAAACCTCCACATGAAAATAAGGAGCCCCTTCGGACTCCTCATTGCTTTTTTATTAATTTTTCAGGACGACTTTACCTGATGTCCTCCAAAAATTTTTCTTCCGCCCAACAAAACTGCAAGAACCCCTGCCGCTGTCAGAAGAAGGTTGATGCTCCACATCGGAATTTCATTTCCAGTCACAGAAATACCCTGCATCGCCAACAACATTGCCACATTAAAATCTCCGCTCGGCATGATTGCTAAAAACTGATCAAACGAAAGTAAGCCAAAACGAAAGATCAAAACAATCGGCAGCACATAGATTAAAATAGAAATCAAAACACTGACAAACGAGGACGAAACTGCTGCGGAGACAAGAAGTACAAGACTGCTCAATAGAACTGCTCCTGCAATGCCAAATCCTACCACCAGTAAAAATCCATGAAAACAGCTCACCTCCCATGGAACTTCCCAAAACAATCCTCTGCTTCCAAACTGAAGTGAGGCTTCAAATCCTTCTGTTCCATACTGCCAGAGCATAGAAACCATAGAGCTGAAAACTGTCAGAATCGTCAGCACAACAGAGAATGTAAAAGAAGCCATGATTTTCGCTGTAATACATTTTGTTTTCCCGTACTTTCCGGTCAAAAGCAAGGCATCCATTCCACACCCATATTCCTCGGAAAATACCGGAGAAACTGCCACAATGATCAAAAATCCCATGATAAGGAACAAGGATTCTATCGAAAGGAGTGTTGTTTCCCACCCTCTGGTATATCCGATTTGTAACGAATTTTGAAGCTCAGGATTTGACAGAGGCGCTTCCTCCCAGATTACACCTGCAGTTCCTGTGATCCAGTCCGTCCGCAGCCGGTATTCCGCTTCATTCATTCCGGCATTTTTCGCTCCCTGCTTTTCCTGTGCAAGCAACGCATCTACCTTTTCTTCTGTTACCGGACCACGGTATTGCTCCGCCATCTTCAACTCGTATTCCAAAGCTTCTTTTCCATGCAGATGCCTGCCATTCTGATCAAAAATATCCAGAAAATCCACTCTGGAATTACTAAGAATAATCAGTATCAAAACTCCATATGCCAGCAGACCGACCCGAATCAGTTTACGTCCCACGATCTTCTGAAACTCAAAACTCCATAATTGCCCCATTTCCATCCTCCTTAAAATAATACAGATACATATCTTCCAGAGTCGCATCCACGGATATTGCCGCTTCGTCAGGCTTCGTATCCGACACAATCCGCAGTTCGATCGCTCCGTTTTTTTTCTTCATATTTACAATCGTATGCCGGCATTCTAATTCTGTCGCTCTCTTTTCATCCACTTCACATTCCCATACAAGTCCGTTCATCTGTGCTGTGATTTCCTCTGGAGTTCCTTCTTGCAGGATCTGTCCCTCTTTCATCAAAAAAATCTCGTCTGCAATATACTCCACATCCGAAACAATGTGCGTCGAAAGAAGTACGATCTTATCCTTGGAAAATGAACTGATCAGATTTCGAAACCGCACTCTTTCTTTGGGATCCAGACCTGCTGTCGGTTCATCCAGGATCAGAATTTCCGGTTCATTCAGCATCGCCTGTGCAATCCCGAGCCTTCGCTTCATTCCACCGGAAAATGTTTTAATCTTTTTCCTGTGTTCTTTCTCCAATCCCACCAGTCTCAATAATTCTTCGGTTCTGTTTTTTGCAAACGAACGGTTCAGACCTTTCAGCGCTGCCATATAAAGCATAAATTTTTCCGCTGTAAACTCGGGATAATATCCGAAATTCTGCGGCAGATATCCCAAAAGGCTTCGATATTCTTCTCCCATAACGTGAATGTTCTGTCCATCGTACCGGATTTCCCCGGATGTCGGATTCAAAATATCGCATAACAGGCGCATCAATGTCGTCTTTCCTGCTCCGTTAGCGCCAAGCAGACCGTATACTCCTGCTTTCATAGAAAGATTCATACGATCTACTGCCAGCTTCGTTCCATATTGTTTTGTCACTCTGTCTAATTGAAGCTCCATAATTCATCCCATCCTTTTTTCTTTTTTCCAATGAACTGCAGATACTGTCTTGCTCCCGCCACAGTCAGAAACAATGCTCCCAAAAAAGCCAAAGATAATACGTTTTCCTTCTGAATCCATAAAATCTCCGGATGCATCTCACAGAATGTTTTCAGCTGCATGCACCCGATACACAGCATTACCGCTGCACCTGCCAGAATACTGTACACAGCCTTTGTCGAAACATGACGGATGATCCAAAAATAGACCGCTGTAGAAAACAGAAACGGAACAAACACTTTCAAAACGCTTTCCATCATGCTTCCCTCTTTTAACTCTCCAATTCCCAAAACAATAACAAGTACCACTGCCTCTGTTACTCCTGTCAGTAAAATACGCATCCCAAAAATTTCCCTCAAATTATAGCGACAGGACTGTTCCAGTTCCCCAACTCCATTTGAAAAACTTTTCAGTACGGCCGGAAATCCGATCATCGCAAGGAGTGGAGAAAGTACATACCCAAATGTAATATACGATTCCTTATCTGCTGTCTGAGTCAATACGATTCCTGCCACAAGAAGGATTCCTTCCGTAATCCAAAACCAGATTGACAGATATTCTGCCTGGATCCAGATTCTCTCAAACAAATGCAGTCGTGGTAAAATTTTTTCCTTTGCGATTTCTTCCTGTGCTTTTTTTTGCATTTCAAAGTATTTCTCCGCCTCCACATCCGGTGGCTGATATTGCCGCATCTGCTCATAAAGCTTCTTTTCTTTTCGTGTCATCTACCATACCTCCTCTCCCAAAGCCCTCTTCATTTTTTCCATCCCTTGCCGCAGCCTAGATTTTACGGTTGCATTTCCTGTGTTTGTGATCTGCGCGATCTCTTTGATCTTTAGTTCATGATAAAACCGAAGAATCAAAACATCTCTCTGCATATCCGGAAGCTGAGACAGGGCATCTCTTACTCTTTCCGACATCTGCTTTGCCTGCATATATTTCTCCGGTGTTTCCAGAGATTCTCCCCGTACAAACTCTTTGGAAATTCCCGAAGGAATCTCCTTTTCTCTACGAAAACCGTCATAGCAGACATTCCTTGCAATCTGGAACAACCATGCTTTAAATTTCTGCATTTCTTTATATTGTCCGATATATCGTATCATTTTCAGAAAAGTTTCCTGTGTGCAGTCATATGCGTCTTCTTTATTTCCTGTCATGTAATAAGAAAACCGGAAAATTTCCTGATAATATTTTTCAATCAGAATCTGACTGTCCTCTGCCTCTCCGGACTGAATCCTACGGATTACTTTTTTGTCTTCTATTGAGTTTTTATCAAGCATTTTTGCACCCGCTCTCCTTTCAGATTCTCAATTTGTAAAACCGTTCTACATAAATATAACGCAGTTTCTTTCAAAAAGGTTTTAAATTCAAGAAAAAAACTGTTTAAAAATTTCTGTCGCGGAGGATGGTAATGGCATCAATGAAACAAATCTGCCTCATCTTTTTGAACGATGCTACAAAGGCAAAGAAGGAGCAGTCTTTACTCTGATCATTCCATACATATCGGACTGACCGGTACCTGCTCCTTCTTTCACTCTGCTCTATTCTGTTAAATTATAGAATCTCTCATTCTCTGTTATATTTCCATACCGGCAGCAGCCCCAAAAGGGCTCCAACTGCTGCCGGTATGATCCATCCCAGCCGCAAATCATAAAATGGAAGCTTGTTACATATTTCTGTCACAACTCCAAGAGAGATTCCTGCACTCTGCATTCCATCTACAAATGCCACACAGAATGCAAACAACATCCCCAGTACATATGCCATCCGTTTTGAACCAATCCATTTTTTAAAGAAAGACAAAATTACAAGTACTACCGTTACAGGATAGAACATCATCAAAACTGGAAGAGAAACCTTTACAAGCATATCCAATCCGATGTTGCTGATCACAAAACTGAACACACAAACAATTGCTGTAATCTTTTTATAAGACACATTCGGAAACAGTTCATGGAAATAATCTGCAAAGGAGGTTGTAAGACCGATGGAGGTCGTCATACATGCAAACAGTACTGCAACTCCCAGTATGATTCCTCCTGCAGGTCCTAACAGGTCACTTGTCACTGCATGAAGCAGACTTCCTCCGTTGGAGAACGGAGTACGCGTCACTGCTCCGACATAAGTGAGCATATAATACACAACCGAAAGGATCAGCGCTGCACCAGCCCCGCAGATCAGTGTGTATTTAATGATGTTTCTCTTTGTTTTTACCTGATGTCCCCGCACTGCATTGATGATAATAATCGCAAATACCAGACCTGCCGGACCATCCAGTGCATAATACCCTTCTATCATTCCCTGGAAGAACGGAATCTCTTTGTATACTCCCTGCGGAACTCCGACGCTTCCATACTGAACTGAACTGTTCGGCGATTTTTCCATAAAAACGCAGGCCAGAAAGATCAATACGATACAAATCAAAAGTATCGGTGTCAGATATTTTCCGATCACATTGACTACCTTCTTCGGATTACCGCTCAGATAATATGTGAGCCAGAAGAAAACAGCCGTCACGAGCAAAGATACCCACCATACATTTGATTCTGATAAATACGGACGAACCGCCAACTCAAATGAAACACTTCCTGTTCGTGGAAGTGCAAACAAAGGACCTATCAACAGATAAATACAAACAGACAAAAAGACTGCAAATCTTCTGCTGACCAGTTCTCCCAGATTACTGACCTCCGTTCCTACTAAAACAACTGCAATCATACCCAGAAGTGCGATTCCCGCATCTGTCAGAATAAATCCGGCCAGCGCCTGTATATAGTTTTCACCTGCCTGTTGTCCCATGGCCGGCGGGAAGATCATATTTCCTGCACCAAAAAATACTGCAAATAAGGTTAATGTGATTGACAGAAGCTGTCTTGCTTTTATCTTTTCCATCTTAGTTCTCTTTCAGGAACTGCTCTGCGAGCTCCACAGCATCCAGGATACATTTATCACATGGTGCAAGGATTTTTCCTGTTTCTACTCCTTTTAATTCTTTACAATAAACAGATCCGTTGATCTCCTTAAATTTCGCAGCATACTCTCTTGTCTTCTTATAGGTGTCTGCTTTGTTTTTCCGGCCTGCTCAACTCCGCCGCTGTTTTTCATCCCAATCAGCATAAACAGACCTGTCAGGGCTCCGCAGGTATCCATCATACCCATGCCAAGACCAAAGCCTTCTGCAATTTTATACATCTCTTCTTCACTTACGCCAAATTCCCCGCAAAACGCACACGCTACAGCCTGTGTGCAGTTATACCCTTTTTTATGGTATTCCAAGGCAAGTTCTTTTTTTTTCATTCTTTTTCTCTCCTTATACATACAAAACACTCCGCATATCATCAGGTCCCGAATATTCGGAAGAAGAATCCATGCGGAGTTCTCTTTTACAGGTCTTGCCTGCTAGTTTGCTCTGTTTCTATTTTTCTTTGTTTTTCAGATACTCGTCAATTCCTTTTGCTCCTGCTTTTCCTGCACCCATTGCGAGAATAACTGTTGCAGCGCCAGTTACAGCATCTCCGCCGGCATATACGCCTTCTTTGGAGGTCTGTCCACTTTCTTCCTCTGCAACGATACATTTTCTGCGATTTACTTCCAGGCCTTTTGTGGTAGAAGAAATCAATGGGTTTGGAGAAGTTCCAAGGGACATGATCACAGTATCTACATCAATGTCATACTCAGATCCAGGAATCTCAACCGGACGTCTTCTTCCGGATGCATCCGGTTCTCCAAGTTCCATTTTGATGACTGTCATGCTCTTGACATTTCCATTCTCATCTACATTGATCTGCTTTGGATTTGTCAGAAGGTCAAAGATCACACCTTCTTCTTTCGCATGATGTACTTCTTCTACTCGTGCAGGGAGCTCTGCTTCGCTTCGTCTGTATACAACATGTACTTCTGCTCCCAGTCTGAGTGCAGTTCTTGCAGCATCCATCGCGACATTTCCACCGCCGACAACTGCAACTTTTTTACCTGCAGCAATCGGTGTATCATAAGAAGAATCAAACGCTTTCATCAGGTTGCTTCTTGTCAGATATTCATTTGCAGAGAATACTTCGTTTGCGTTTTCTCCCGGGATTCCCATAAACATCGGAAGTCCAGCTCCGGAACCAATGAATACTGCTTCAAATCCTTCTTCTTCAATCAGCTGATCGATCGTTGTTGACTTTCCGATCACAACGTTTGTCTCAAATTTTACGCCGAGTTCTTTTACTTTTTCGATCTCTTTTGCTAACGTACTTTCTGTTTTGGAAGACGGAATTCCGGAATACCATAACAGTACTCCTCCAGTTCATGAAGTGCTTCAAATACCGTCACATCATATCCCATCTTTGCCAGATCGCCTGCGCAGGTGAGTCCGGACGGTCCGGAACCGATCACAGCTACCTTATGACCGTTCTGTTCTTTTGCACCTTCTGGTTTGATGTCATGCTCCAGTGCATAATCTGCCACAAAACGCTCCAGTTTTCCGATGGATACCGGATCTCCTTTGATACCACGGATACACTTTCCTTCACACTGAGACTCCTGCGGGCAGACACGTCCACAGATTGCCGGAAGTGCGGAAGACTGTCCGATGATCTTGTATGCTTCCTCGATATTTCCTTCCTTTACTTCCTGAACAAATGCCGGAATATTGATCGATACCGGACATCCTTCGATACATTTTGCATTTTTACAATTCAGGCATCTTGTTGCCTCTTCCATTGCCTCTTCCTGATTATATCCAAGACAAACTTCTTCAAAATTTGTTGCACGTACTTTTGGATCCTGTTCTCTGACAGGTACTCTCACCATTCCTTTTGCCATTACTCGTCACCTCCACAATGTCCGCATCCGCCGTGATGAGTATCGCCTTCCTGTAATTTCAGCATTGCTCTTCCCTCTACTGATCTGTACATCTGGCTTCTCTTCATCGCCTGATCAAAATCTACAAGATGGCCATCAAATTCCGGCCCGTCTACACATGCAAACTTAATCTCATCTCCAACCTGAAGACGGCATGCTCCGCACATTCCGGTACCATCTACCATAACCGGGTTCATGCTGACGATCGTTGGAAGATTCAGTTCCTTTGTCAGCAGACAGACAAATTTCATCATAATCATCGGTCCGATCGCAACACACTTGTCATAATGTTTTCCTTCTTTTTCTACCAGATCTTTGATCACCTGCGTCACCATACCGGAGCGTCCATAAGAGCCGTCATCCGTTGTCACATAGAGATTTCCGGCAACTTCTTCCATCTCTTTCTCCATGATCACAAGATCCTTCGTTTTTGCTCCGATGATCACATCGGCGTCTATTCCTCTCTCATGAAGCCATTTCACCTGAGGATATACAGGAGCTGTACCAAGTCCTCCCGCAACAAATAAAATCTTCTGTTTTTTCAATTCTTCGATATCTTCCTCAACAAACTCAGAGGCACATCCAAGCGGACCTACAAAGTCACGGAAAGAATCTCCGGCTTTGAGTTCAGACATCTTCACAGTAGAAGCTCCGACTTCCTGAACCACGATCGTGATCGTTCCGGCTTCTCTGTCATAATCACAAATAGTAAGCGGGATACGCTCCCCCTTCTCGTCCATCTTTACGATAACAAACTGCCCCGGCTCACAATGACTCGCAACCCTTGGTGCATGCACATCCATCAGAAAAATATTCTCAGACAATTTTTCTGCTTTTAAAAATCTTATACATGTTCTTCCTCCTTGTAATAAATCACCTTTTTTAATAATACGCCAAAAATGGCATAATGGCAATAGTTCTTTCCGTGATTTTTCTCTTCTGTCTGCAAAAAGGACAGGCACCGCTTTTGTACTGTGCCTGTCCCTTTCCCGTTCATCCACAAGCGGACAGCCTGATTAGAAATCAACTTCTGTTCCGTAATATGTACATGTGAATAATTTTTCCATTGTTGCAGGATCGATTGCACGAGGATTAGATCCTGTACATGCATCACCTACTGCCAGTTCTGCAATCTTGGCAACTTTTT
>ENA-OQKD01000077-OQKD01000077.1-human-gut-metagenome-genome-assembly--contig:-NODE-77-length-25832-cov-4.341451_pt1 | contig 25832 bp, 29 predicted proteins | sample MGYA00242775_ERZ504792 | MGnify/ENA primary metagenome ERZ504792 (study PRJEB26092, sample SAMD00036401) | human gut metagenome | host: Homo sapiens | study: EMG produced TPA metagenomics assembly of...
CGGTCATAACCAGCTTTCCAAGATGCTGCAGATCTCTTTCTTTATTTCGTTCTTTCCACTCTGATCTGGCTTTTAGTTTTCTGTGTCTCAACAACTTCTTCTGTCTTTTTCGTCACTGCTCCTGCTGTTTCTGTAATTCGTTTTCCTAAATCTTCAAAAAAGTCTCCCATGTTTCATTTCTCCCTTCATGTGTCAAATACGCCTGATTGCATCAAATGCATCATATAGATTCAAAGCTCCGTATCCCCACTCTCGGTTGGGATATGTCTCGCCGGGCTTGCAATCTGTTCCCAGAACTAAAAGATTGCGAATCTGTATGGAATCAATCCTGCTCTCCCCGAGCTGGTACACAATCCACTCCAGCATAAGTGCAACTGCTCCTGCCGTAATCCCGACAGCAACACTGGAACCTGTACGCTCTGTAAATTGATTCCGCATTGCTGCTCCCGTTACATTTACTCCGGGAGCCACAAAATCAGGTTTGATTTTTTCACTTCTAGTATATCCTCTTCCCGATCGAATAGCAATACTATTATCATCTCCATTATAATATCCAACTGTCATCCCGGAAACCGTACTTCCAGGCTCCGTGATCGTATAATCCGGATTTGACTGCAGAAAATAAACTTCTCCTTCCAAAAGTTCTGTGATCGGAAGCCACATATGGAACACGCCATCTGCCAACTCCACAGGCTCTATAAAAATCGTCCATATTCCGGGGGCCGGATCTTTTACTCTAAAAAATATCAATTCCGAATTTGATTTTTCCACAAGTAATTTGTAATTGATAAAAATAGTCGTTCCCTCAAACACAAAACGATATACCTCCATCACTCCCCGACGGATTGGCACCCGTGGAATTCTTTCTCCCGAAGGCGATATAATGGAGACTGCCACAATATTGGGGATGTCCGTCCACAGTTCCATCGTAAATCCTTTCATTCCGCCGTCCACACGGACTTCTGCCTTTTTGATATCGTTTACATTCTCGGCTTTTCCATAAAAATGGTGCCGTTGATTCGCTTCATTTCCTCCCCCGATCACAACTGCCCGATTTGCTATATTGGCATACATCTCTAAAAGTCCTGTGATTGGAAGTGTCGCATTATGTCCTCCCATATTCGAGCCAAGTGCAATACAGATGACTAGCGGCATATCATATCGATTCGCCAGTTCATTCAGATACCTCATTCCAAGCATGATATCATTTTCCTGATAACACTCTTTTTCTTCTGTGATCAGGTAAAACTCTTTCAGATATTTTTTTGCCGGTTTTAACTTTACAATCGCAAGCTTCGACTCCGGCGCTGCTCCCAAAAACTGATTTTCCACATCAGCTCCGCCTGCTGCAACACTTGCAAGAAAAGTCCCATGCCCGCTTTCATCCTGAGTTGGAACAAGCGCTTTTGGATTATCACTACTAAGAGCCGCATCAATCATCTCCTTCGTGTATTCTGTTCCATACAAAAAGTTTTGCGGCGGCTGTCCATCCTGAATACTCTGATCCCAGATTCCCAAAATTCTGGTACTTCCGTCAATATTTCGAAAAACAGGATTTTCATAATCAATTCCGGTATCTATAAATCCGACCAGCACTCCATTTCCTTTCAGTCCCAATGTGGGATAATTCTGTATCTGTAAGATTCCAGACTGGCTTAACGCCTCTGTATCAATCAGGGTAAAGCACTTCGGCACCGAATTGTACGTATATTTTTCAAAATTAATGGGATCTGCCATCGTTCCATCTACATAGATTGTTTTATATAAGTATTCCATACTCTGTTCGCAAAGTTCTTCTGAAGAAATAGAGTCAAATATATTTCCTCTGAGCTGGTTCACAATAAAATCCCGATAATTTTCGGATATGATTCGATTTCTGCAAATCTCTTCCTGCGGCATAATCGCTCCATCATTTTTTATCTAATATATGAAACACTTTGTGATTCATGCAAAAAGCCGACATATTTCTATGCCGGCTTCCAACCTATTTTCGTTCTTCTCCACGGGATTTCATCACCTGTTCCAACTCTTTTGCCAGACTTTCTGACTCCGTAATCGTCTCACTTACCGGAATCGGAGGTGCCTTTTTAAATACAATTTTCAGCAACACCGGTGTGATAATGGTCGTAAAAATTACAACGATGACAACCGGTCCAAGGAAATTGCCCCCGAGAAGTCCAAGCGCCGTTCCCTTACTTGCAACGATCAGCGCCACTTCACCACGGGAAAGTACATACCAACTCCGATTCTTTTTGTCCTGATAATTCTGGTAACCACATACCTTTGCTCCAATTCCACAGCCGATTACTTTTGTTAACGATTGCCACAATGACAAGCACCACTGAGAACCAGATAATCGCCGGTGTCATCTCTGGCAGCACTACTTTCAATCCAATACTTGCAAAGAATACCGGCGACAACAACATATAAGAAATCGTATCAAACTTAATTCGCACAACATCGATTTGTTTGTATTCGAGATAATCAATCCTGCAATAAATGCACCTGTAATATCAGCTACTCCAAATACAACTTCCGCAATATATGCCATCAGCAAACAGAACACAAACGCAATAATCGCATGTCTTTGCAATCCCTTCTCGGAAGATTCTGTCCATCGTTTGTATACTTTGTAAAAAATCACTCCGATAATTCCCGAAAATACGAAGAAACCTAAAATCTTTAACAGCACTACCGTAACATTTACAGAAGAATCTGCCATGCTTGTCACGATTGTCAGCGCAATGATTCCAAGAATATCATCTATGATGGCAGCTCCTAAAATTGCATTTCCCGAACGTGTCTTTAACTTTCCAAGCTCTTTTAATGTCTCAACCGTAATACTTACCGATGTTGCCGTTAAAATGATACCGATAAAAATATTCTGTAAAAAGATTGAGCAGGATGCATCTGATGCGATCAAGTCAGGTCTATTGAAGAACCAAGCTGCCGCGAATCCCCCAATAAGCGGAACAACCACACCAAATAATGCAATTATAAAAGAAGCTTTCCCACTTTCTTTTAACTCCTTGATATCTGTCTCCATACCGGCGCAGAACATCAATACAATAACACCTATCTCTGCTACCTCATGAATAAAGTTGGTCTCTGTGATCCATCCCAATGCCGCCGGTCCTAACAGCAATCCTGCCAATAGTGCTCCCACGACCTGTGGCATCTGTACTTTACGTGTAGCAAGTCCTAGCACTTTCGTCGAAAGCAAAATAATTGCCAGATCTAACAAATAACTGTAACCTTCCATAAACTCCACACTCCTTTTCTCTTTCTGTCTTTCTTTTTTGCCAAATCTAAACTACACTTTACACCTGTTTTGAACATTTTACAACCACTTTTTTCACTTTTTTTGTGCACTTTTTTCTTTTTCAGGCAACCGTAAATCAGGGGCAGAAAATTTATTTTTCCACCCCTGAATCTTAGCCGGTAATCAGCTCCTGTCCTCTCATCGCAATAAGTGGACCGCCCGTTCCTTCTATATATTCTTTTGTGATAGTAACCTGACCAATATTGTCATCTTTCGGAATCTCATACATAATATCGAGCATAAATTCCTCAATGATTGAGCGAAGCGCTCTCGCTCCGGTATCTTTCTTCATCGCCTTTCTTGCAATCGCATGCAATGCTTCCTCATCAAAGTTCAATTTTACTTCATCAAGTTCCAAAAGCTTCTGATACTGTTTTAAAATTGCATTCTTTGGCTCTTTTAAAATCTTGACAAGCATGTCTTCATCCAATCCCTGAAGGGTAAAGATAATCGGAAGTCGCCCGATAAATTCCGGAATCATTCCGAAATTGCGAATATCCTCCACTGTTACTTTCGACAAAATATCTTTATCATTGTTGTATTTATCCTTCAAATCTGCAATAAATCCCATCGATGCCTGTTTATTCAATCTCTCTTTGATGATCTGTTCCAAATCCGGGAACGCTCCCCCACAGATAAACAGAATATTTTTCGTGTTGACCGTCGTGAGCGGCACCATTGCGTTCTTGCTGTTCGCGCCTACCGGCACCTCCACGTCACTTCCTTCCAACAATTTTAACATTCCCTGCTGTACGGATTCTCCGCTGACATCTCTCTGGTTCGTATTTTTCTTCTTTGCAATCTTGTCAATCTCATCAATAAAGATAATTCCACGCTCTGCTTTTTCCACATCATTGTCCGCTGCCGCTAACAATTTGGAAACCACGCTTTCAATATCATCACCAATATATCCTGCCTCTGTCAATGATGTCGCATCTGTGATCGCAAGCGGTACATCTAAAAGTCTCGCGAGTGTCTTTACAAGATATGTCTTACCGCTTCCGGTTGGTCCGATCATCAACATATTGGATTTTTCAATCTCAATCTCATCCATCGTATTTGTCGCAACTCGCTTGTAGTGGTTATAAACAGCCACTGAGATTGCCTTTTTTGCATATTCCTGTCCAATCACATAATCGTCTAACTGTGCTTTAATCTTATGCGGTGCCGGAATGTCACGGATATTAAACACAGGTTCCGCCTTCTTTTCTTCCGGCTTTTTCTTCTTCACCTGCTGCCTTTTTGGTATCATATTCTCCATGTCCGACAAATTTAAAAACTGTACGCCCGGCATATTCATCAGCTGACTTAAATCAAACTTATTATTGTTCATCATATCAAAACTTTTCTGCATACAGTCTGAACAAACGCAAATATCATTCGGGAGATCGATCATCTTTCCTGCAACACTCTCCGGTCTGTGGCACATAAAACAGAATTTCTCATACTCTTCATTCTCTTTTTTCTCTTCCTTCACTACTTCCGGAACTTCTTTTTTCTCGCTGTCTATATCTATATCCATCTCATTTATATTATCTTTTTCTGCCATAGTTATCCCTTCTTTCCTACATATGATTTTATTATATATGAGATATTCTTATCACACAAGTGAACTTTTTATAAACTAAAAACGGTGAGAGCTATTCTCCCACCGCAATGTATTCCTCAATATACTTCGATGCCACCGCACCGTCCGCCACCGCCGTCACAATCTGCCGGAGCGGTTTCTTTCTCAAATCTCCAACCGCATACACTCCCGGAATATTGGTCCGTGTCGTCTCGTCTGCGAGCACATACCCTCCTTCATCGAGGTCAATCTGTCCTTTGACAAGCTCTGTGTTTGGCACATTTCCAATTGCAACAAACACTCCGTCACAATCAATTTCAGACACTTCGCAATTTTCCTATTTTTCACTTTCACTCCGGTGACAAGATCATCTGCAAGCACTTCCACCACTTCTGAATTCCAGATAAATTCCAGATTTTCTGCCTCGTTCAGGGAATCCATATATGTCTTGGATGCTCTCAACTCATCTCTTCTGTGCACCAGATATACTTTTTTACAGATTTTAGATAAAAACAAAGCATCTGCAACCGCAGTATTTCCACCACCTACGATCACAACTGTCTTTCCTCTGTAAAACATTCCATCACAGGTTGCGCAGTAAGATACGCCGCGACCTCTCAGTTCTCTTTCATTTGGAAGTCCAAGCTCTCTCGGATAAGCTCCCATTGCAAGAATAACCGTCTTCGCCTCGTATGTTCCATCTGATGTAACGATAACTTTCGGCTGTTTTTCTAAATCCACACTCTGCACTTCCGCGATCTTTGTCTCCACGCCGAACCGCTCTGCGCCCTGCTTCATCTGCATTCCAAGTTCAAATCCATTGATTCCTTCTGTAAAGCCCGGATAATTTTCTACGATCTCTGTCGTCCCCATCTGTCCGCCCGGAGCGAATTTTTCTACTACAAGCGTGGTTAAGTTTGCCCTTGATGTGTAAAGCGCAGCCCCGTATCCTCCGGGACCGCCTCCGATGACAATCACATCATAAAAACTTTTTATTTTCCATCTCACATCTCCTACAGTTGTACACCGTGTCCGAGCAGCCAGCTCTCAAGCTCTGCTTTTGACATCGCTCCTACATTGGTTCCTTTCACTTCTTTTGCATCCACAAGCTTCAATGTCGGAATGCTCATCACACGATACTCCTGAGCCAGTTCCGGATCATCATCGATGTTGATTTTTACGACCTTTACTTTTCCTTCATGTGCTGCTGCCACCTCATCTACAATTGGCGCAAACATCTTGCAAGGCATGCACCAGTCTGCGAAAAGTCAATTAATACCGGACATTTGACTCCAAAACCTCTTGTGTATAGTTGCTGTTTGTTACTTTCATTACTGACATATCTATTTCCTCCTACAATATAATTTTCTGTTTCTTGATGACTCTATCATACAAGATATGACATTCTCTTTCTGTGACATTGTCACACTTTATCTTCTACTGTCTTTCGCAAGTTCATACAGACGATCTTCATCTATGATTTCAATGCTCCCGCGCGACAGGCTGACAAGCTGTTCTTTCTGAAAATACTTCAGCATTCTGGTAATCACCTCTCTTGCCGTTCCCAGATGGTGAGCGATCTCTTCATGTGTCATTTTCAGCATGCTCTCTCCTGTAATCTCCATCTCTTCCACAAGCAGTGCGGCAAGTCTCACATCCACACTTTTATTTAAAATCTGTTCCATCACCCACATCACATCTGAAAATCTCGACGCCATGAGGTCGTTTGTAAAATTTGCAACCGGAAGAGAGGTATGTATCAAATTCTGATAAACAGAGGTCGGTATTGTCAGCACCTTAGAATCTTCTCTCGCCTCTATAATCACCTCGAACTGAATATTATTCATAATACAGGATGCCGCAAAAAGACATGCATCTCTTTGAAACATTCTGTATAATGTGATCTCTTTCCCGTCTTCCGACAGCGTATATGCACGAAGTTGTCCTTCTTCCACAATGATCAGCCCTGTACAGTCCTCCGAACCATTGTGTATAATGGTTCCTTTTTTCACATTCTGTACCAGTATCCTGTTTTTCAGTTCTTCTTGTTCTTCTTTTGTAAGTTTCGCCCAAAATGGAACGAGTTCTTCTATCTGCATTCTTTATTCACCTTCCAGCATTTTTAAAAATGTCTCTTCTGAGATAATCGGAACCCCCAGCTCTCTCGCTTTTTTATTTTTTGAAGAGGTTGACTCTATATCATTATTAATCAGATAGTTTGTCTTAGAAGTGACAGAGCCCGTCACCTTTCCTCCTTTACTTTCAATTACAGCCTTTACTTCATTTCGATTTGCAAAATGTTCCACACTTCCTGTAATTACAAAGTTCATATTTTCAAAAATCTGAGCCTCTTTGCTCTCTTCTTCCTTTGGTATCTCCAATTCTGTTAAAAGTCTTCGGAATTCTTCCACATGCTGCTCTTTTGCAAAATAGGAAACAAACGCTTTCGCAATCACGGGACCGATTCCCGATATTTCACTCAATTCTTCCTCTGTAACATGAAGCATTTTCTCTATATCAAAGTTCAGTTCTTTACAGATTACCTTTGCGTTGGCAAGTCCGATATTCGCTATTCCAAGACTGTAAATGAGTTTTGGCAGTGTTGTCACACGTGCTTTTTCAATACTTTTTTGTAGATTTACATAAGATTTTTCGCCAAATCCTTCCATGGATTTAATCGCATCTTTATACTGCTCAAGATGAAAAATATCTGAATAATGATTGATAAATCCCTTTGCGATAAATTTCTCTAATGTCGCCTCTGAAAGTCCATCAATATTAAGTGCATCTCTGCTCACAAACAGCGCAAATGATTTCAGATGCTTTGCCCCGCACTCTTCGTTCGTACAGTAGAGCGCCTTTGCATCACTGACTTTTCGGATCTCTGTCTTACCATGACAGACCGGACATTCCTCAGGAATATCTTTCACACCGCTTCGTGTCAGGTTTTCTGCAATCTGCGGAATGATCATGTTTGCTTTATAGACTGCGATCGTATCGCCAATGCCAAGCTCTAATTCTTCCATAATGCTGATATTGTGAACACTCGCACGGCTCACCGTCGTCCCTTCCAGTTCCACCGGTTCAAAAAACTTGCAACCGGATTAACTAAGCCCTGTTCTTGACGGACTCCACTCAATCTCTAAAAGAGTTGTCTCCCTGATTTCATCTGCCCATTTAAACGCAAAGGAATCTCTCGGGAACTTGGAGTTGTACCAAGCGACTGCCCATATGCAATGTCATCATATACAAGCACCAGGCCATCTGACGGAAAATCATTGTCTGCAATCTTCTCCGAAAAGAATTTCACACGCTCTTCAATCGTACCGGCTGTGACCTCATATCCTTCCACCACTTCAAATCCTTGTTCTTTTAACCATTCCATCTGATAAATTCTGGAATTCTTAAAGTCCACATCATCTGCTTTTACAAGTGAAAATGCGAAGAACTTCACATTTCTTTTTGCAGTAATCTCATTATTCAACTGGCGTACTGAACCGCTGCACAGATTTCTTGGATTTTTATATTTTGCATCTACATCTTCAATCTCTTCATTGATTTTTTCAAAATCACGATAGCCGATGATCGCCTCTCCACGCAGAATCAATTCTCCCTGATAAGAGATATGAAGCGGCAGGTTCTTAAATACCTTCGCATTGTTAGTGATAACCTCTCCGACCTCTCCATTTCCCCTTGTTACTGCTTTTTGTAAAGTTCCATTCTGATATGTCAGCACTATGGTCAACCCATCTAATTTCCAGGAAATCCTTGCCTTCTGGCTTCCCAGAAATTCTTTTAATTTCGACACTTCCTTCGTTTTATCTAAAGAAAGCATCGGTTTTTCATGCCGTCTCCTTCGGCAGCTCACTGAGCACCTCATATCCCACATTAACCGTAGGACTGGATGCAAGAGTCGTCCCCAGCTCCCGCTCCAGTCCTTCCAGTTCGTCATATAATCTGTCATACTCATAGTTGCTCATGATCTCCGTGTCTTCCTGCTCATATGCACGTCTGGCACGGTTCAGAAGTTCTACGAGTTCCTGCATTCTTTTCTTTTTTGCTTCCATATTTAGAGTCCCTTTACTTTTTATATCACAGTTTCATTGGAAGAATCCTTAATCTGATCATACAATTCATTCAATTCTGCATCTGTCAGCTTCCGGTATTCTCCCTCTTTCAGACGCCCCAGATGGATATTCATGATCCTCACCCGGATCAGCTCTCTCACCTGATATCCAAGTGCCTCACACATCCTGCGTATCTGGCGGTTCAGCCCCTGTGTCAAAATGATCGAAAACGTATATTTTCCGATTTTTTCTATTTTACACGGACGTGTCACCGTATCTAAGATCGGTACACCGGATGCCATTTTTTCCAGAAACTCCTGCGTGATTTCTTTATCCACCGTCACCTTATACTCTTTCTCATGCCGGTTTCCCGCACGCATCATCTTATTGATGATATCACCATTGTTGGTCATCAGAAGCAGTCCCTTAGAGTCTTTATCCAGACGCCCTACATACGTGATCCGGATCGGGTAATCCAGAAAACGCACAATACTGTTTCTTTCCCTGCGCTCTTCTGTACAGACGATTCCCGCCGGTTTGTTCACTGCCAGCACGACCATCTCATCCTGCTTTGAAACTACTTTCTTTCCGACTTTTACGACCTGCCCCGGAACAATCTTCATTCCGGTCTGTGCACGCTTTCCGTCCACACTCACCCGGCCGCTCTCGATCAGCCTGTCCGCTTCTCTGCGGGAACATACCCCCGCTTCGCTTAAATATTTATTCAGGCGAACCTCTTCCTTCGTCTTTTGATATTCCTGCAAAATCCGATTATTCACTGCTCAATACCCCGCTTATATTATTGTCCTGTAGAAATATGTTGGCACTGTATAAAAACAATGTATCTGTAATTTCATACGTATCCATAATATCCCCGATCGTACCGGAATAATACCTCGGATCTACCATCACGATCTCCCGGAAATACGGTGTAAGGAACGGAACAAATGAATTCGCATAAGAATCTTTGATCAGTAAAAGTCTTCGATTGCTCTCCGATACCGTGCGGATATCCACTACAGAAAAGTTGCCTCCCAGGTACACTGCATATTTATCTCTGCTGTTTAATTTCGATGAATCATACAAAGACGCTGTTTTCTTCTGCTCATCCACATAGTTGACGACAACATCATTGTCTTCTGTCTTTGGTACATAAATATCAATCTGCTCTTTCTCATTCAGACGGCATCCGCTCTTAGATGCCAATGAACCATTAAAATCCGTTGTGATCGGATAAGAAGCATATTCTGTCTCCTGTTCTTCCAGGTTCAATGTCCTGGCTGCTTCCTGAAAAACGTAGTATGCCCCTTTTGCCGTCCAGTGATGGTCTGTTTTATAATAAATCTTCTCATCACTGTGTCTGGTCAATGGCTTTACCGCATCGATCCACTGTACACTGTCCCCCAGTTCTTTTTTCACCTGTGCGATATACTGGCTCTGATTGGCAACTGTAGCGGTAAACGGAAGCCTGTCACTTAAAATATTCGCCGCATCCGGAACTAACAGCATATTCACCGGAATATCAGAATATTTCTGACTAAAACTCTGGATGGCTTTCATATTTGCTTTCAATACATCCTGATCGGGAACTGCAATGTCTTCCAAAAGCTGTCCTTTTTTCCCGATAAAAACACCATTTTCCTCTTTACTTCCTGCCAGTCTGCTGAATCCGACTTTCAGACTGCGCCACATATTTCTTCCCATAAACTGATCGGCCTGATACTTCTCATACTGATCCATATAGCTCCCGGAAGTAACCGCGCTGACTGAAAGCTCCGGCTTTTGCTGCAATCCGCGGTTTTCCTCTTCTGAGATTTTTTTTGACGGAAGAAGCAGATTAATGATCCCGATCCCGAATACACAGATAAGGAATCCGATCCCGATCACATATTCGATTCTTTTTCTTTTCCTTGTTTTTCTTCTTTCTGACATATGCTCACCTAAAATCTAAAATATAAAAACGGATTAAATGACTGTGTCACCAGAAATGCCAGCGAAAGTGCAAACATGACCAGATACATCACACCTGTCATTGTATATTTTCCAACTCTGCTTCCAGGAGCCCTCTGAATATTTCTCATCAGTCTGTATCCAATGGAAGAGGATCCCAACACTGCCATCAGATAGATCAGCCAGTTGGAGAGCAGATAAAACCAGCCCAGCTTGTCCATAAGCCCGCTGGCACCGATTCCAAACATCACACCTACATACTTCAGGGCATAACCAAGTGACGGGCTAAAGAACAGTACCCATCCGATCAGTATCAGCACCATCGCATAAATATGCCGTACTGCACCCGGCCACTTTTCCACATATTGTCCCCATACAAATTTTTCCAGAATCAATATAATTCCATAATACAGTCCCCATGCGACAAAATTCCATGCCGCACCATGCCAGAATCCGGTCAGCATCCAGACGATCAGAAGATTGGTGATCGTTCTGGAGTCTCCTTTGCGGTTTCCTCCCAGTGGAATATACACATACTCACGGAACCAGGTACTCAGAGATATATGCCATCTTCTCCAGAATTCTGTCACACTCGTAGATACATACGGGTAATGGAAGTTCTCCAAAAACTCAAATCCGAACATCTTTCCAAGACCGATCGCCATATCCGAATATCCGCCGAAATCAAAATAAATCTGGAATGCATAAGAAATACATCCGATCCACGCAGTCATCACCGAATAGCTGCCCAGATGCATCGCTGCGATCTGCTCAAAAACCGCTCCTGTCGTATTTGCAAGAATTACCTTTTTGGCAAGTCCCCGCATAAAATACATGGCTCCCTGTCCGAACTTGGTCACGTTCATAGATCTGTGCTCCAACTGCTCCTCAATATCCACATACCGCACGATCGGTCCTGCGATCAGCTGCGGGAACATAGAAATATAAAGTGCAAAATACATCAGCTTTTTCTGCGGCTTTACCTCCCCCCGATATACATCGATAATGTAGGAAAGCGCCTGAAATGTATAAAAAGAAATCCCGATCGGAAGCGGCAGTTCTCTGTATGGAATATCAAACGGAAGAACTGCATTCACGGATTCCATCAAAAAGCCGTAATATTTGAAAAAGCCAAGAAGCAGCAGGTTTACAACCACCGCAAAAATCAGACTGTTTCGTTTTTTTCTGTCATCATCTGCCTTTTCGGCAATATCCAGACCGCACACATAGTTCAGACAAATGGATAGAATCATCAAAATGACATAAACAGGCTCTCCCCATGCATAAAAGAAAAGGCTTGCGATCAGCATGACCAGATTCTTGAACCGATACGGAACAAGAAAATATACTGCCAGTACAATCGGCAGAAATACAAATAAAAATGTTATACTGCTAAACAGCATCTTTTGTTCCCCCTGCGTTTCTATAAACTTTTTGAAAAAACAGACTTATAAGTCTCTGCTTTTGGAGAGACTGCGTAAAATACGAACTTCCCTCTTACAGAAATCTGAGCTTCATCCAAAAGCTGCACCTGGTCAGGCGCATAACCGTCAAAGTCATTCCTTCTGTTCGCACGGCGCTGTTCTACAGCTGCCTTTACCTCTTCTGCCTGTTCCGTGGTCTTTGTTTTGACCAGTAAGATCTCCTGTGCTGACATACTGGATTCTGCCGTGTAGAGCATTACACCTTCATAATCTGCACTGTTGAGCCCATAATAACGCTTCAGCCCCTGCACTCCTGCTTTTTTCATAGCCTTCGTATCCAGAGATGCCTCTACTTTTTTCTCTACCGCAGCAAAGCTCTTCGTACTGCCGCTGGTGAAAATCAATAACAGTGCCACGTAAACAACGATCACTGCCACCAGTGCATACTTGATCACCACTGTTTTTTTGAGATTTTTTATCTTATCTGTCATAAAGTTGCTACCTCCGCCATACGTTTGAGCCAGATTGGATAAAAATCCGCCTTGAAATGAATTCCATCCTCTTCATAATAAGTATCTGAAACCAGCGAAGTATTATCTAAAAATGCAATCTGATTCTCATCACACATCTTCTGCAGTGCCGCATTGTACTCCGGAATCTTCTGAAATACAGGCTTTTCTTCCTGCTTCGCCGCACTGACCGGGAAGATAGAATTCACATACAAAGTTGTATCCGGCAATTTTTTACGCAGCTGGTCGATCACTGCTTTATACTCTTTGATAAATAAATCCGTATCCCCATTTGTTGCAATCACGTCATTCATCCCATAGGAAAGAAAAATAACCTGAGGGTTAATGTCTGCCACTGTTTTTATCTGATCATCCAGCTCATCCAATTCTACTCCGATCTTGGCAACCACACTGGATGCATTCAAAAGATCATACTCTGTAAATGCCTCAGAAATCGAATCTCCCATCACGACCGAACTGGAAAATAAGCTCTTATAGTTGATCTCACCACTTGCTTCCTGACTTTCCAGCTTGTCTTTCGTGTCCAGCTTGTTGATCTTTTTTTCAATATCTTTTACATTTTCTTTTTCTGTCGCTTTTATGATCGCAAGTCCCTCCTTCGTATCCACTGTTTCAGCGGAAAAATAGCTGATTCCTTCCGCGATCAGGGTAACTGCAGCAAGCACTGCGACTGCACCGACTCCGATTATCACTATGTTTTTTTTTTACTGTCTCTTCATCCGTATCTTTTGTCCCCTTATTCTTACCATCTTATCTTATTTTATAATACGTTTTCCATGCTTAAAAGTCAACGTTCCTGATGATAGATTCTCTCGCTGATCTCTTGCATTTTCATGTCGATCGTATGGAGCTGTTCTGCGCAGATTCCCAGATCTTCTGAAACAGAATCCGGAAATCCGTCCGTCTGTTTCTTATAATACAGTTTATGTTCTATACTTGCCCAAAAATCCATCGCGATCGTACGCATCTGCACTTCTACCTTCATCGGTTTTTTCTCATTCATAAAAAATACCGGTACTTCCAAAATCAGATGCAGACTTCTGTAACCGTTTGGTTTTGGATTCTTGATATAGTCCTTTCTCTCGATCAGTCTGATATCATCCTGCTCACATATTTTTTCCGCAAGCGTATAGATATCTTTCGGAAAACAGCAGATCACACGGATACCTGCAATATCACAGATATTTTCTTCTATGGCCTGTACACTGATCTCTATATTTTTTCTTTTCATCTTCTCCAGGATACTAATCGGTTTCTTGATTCTGCTTTCAATTGATAAGATTGGATTCTGATCAGAATTGATCGATAATTCGTGATTCAACACTTCAAATTTTGTCTTAACTTCCAGCAGTGCACACTGATACTGCATGATCAGCTTCTGAAACGGCATCGCTGATTCTAAAAGCCTCTCCGGTTCTTTCAACTCTGTCAATTCTTCAAATTTCATTTCTTCCATATTAACTGCCCTTCTCTTCTGTACTGATTCCATATAAAATAATATCCAATAACTCTGATATCTTCAGATTATGTTCTTCTATAAATCGGGAAAAATCTCCTGTACGGCTTGCTTTATTCTGGTAATATCCATTGTACATATTCTGAAACAGACTCAGATATTCTACTGCCATTTCCATACTGATTCCCTCTCTTAAACGAATCTTGGACAGCAAATGCCGGTATTGCTCTCTTATATAGGCATCATATCTTTCCATCACACCAAAAAGTGCTTCTTTTAAATGCTCTGCCGGATATAACATCACATTAAAAAATATATTTCTGTCATACGGATTTTCAGCAAAAAACACTTCCCGTCTCTCCAAAAAAATACGGATTTCTTCCCTTGCTGTTTTTGCCTCTTCTTTCCCTTCTTCCATATAACTCATCAACTTTTCGAAGCTTTTCTTCACACAGTACAGATATAGCTCATCCTTATTTTTAAAACTTATGGTAGATCAGCCCTTTTGCAATCTGATACTTACCGCATATCGCATTCAGCGAAACCGCATCGTAAGATCTGCTTCCAAACTCGATCGTAGCTGCATGTACAATTTTTTCACAAGTCTGTTTTGTCTTTTCTTCTTTTTTCATGCTGTTATCCTTTCTTTTTGACTATACAGTCTATAATAGGATACTATACAATTTTCTTACAATCAATATTTTTGCCTGTGTTTTTTTCTCTTTTTTATGGTATGATAGAGAAATCAATACTTATAGTTTTTTATCAGGAGGACATCCTTATGATCGCGTTAAAACTGACGAATGTCAAAGCCTGTATGTCTCATCTTCTTCTGATGGACACCTTCGATTCATTCCTTCTGATCGAAGGAGAGATCATGACATTCAATACGTTCAAAATAGACGGTTTTATTCAAAAAAACTTTTATACTTCTGAAGAACTGGAACAAATGGGCACACTCCCTGAATACGCTTACTGGAAGCAGCTTCGGGAATACTGCTTCTCCCTGATCAAAGGGAAAAAGACTCCGCTTGGATTTCGTTTTGTATTCAGTCTGTCTCCGAAAAATATTGCCCGCCTTATCGAGCAGAATGAACTCGGCCTGAATGCCGATGACATTCAGGGACTCTATTTGAATCTCCGCTATGATTCCACCGGACTTCAATGCATTACCGGTACATCTTTCAAATCCTTCTCCATGGACAAGTCGCTGGAACACGCCTGGGACAACATGGTACAGAAGTTTTTCCAGAAAAAAGGACTGGATTTCGAAATTTTGTAATCTGTAATTTTAGTTCAACGAATACCATTATATAAGACAGATCCACATTTTAATCTTAAAAATTATGAAAGTTTTTCTTAAGATTACAAAGTGATTTTATTGCCTTTTTCGTAAATGACATCTACGGTTTCATCAACTGGCATCGGATGGGACAAAGACAGGGAAGCGAAGCTTTCTAAACAATATAAAAGGGAGTCCGAAAAAGAAATGGTTCTAATCCCTTTCTTTTTCGGACTCCCTATATTTTTTATTTTGTCAAAAGCATCATAATCTGATTACTTCTCTGTACAAATGCTGTCATCTCTTGTGGACTCAGTGGTTTGTGGGCAAGCAGCGCCAGATCATACAGCTGCTTACAGATCAGCTCTACATTCTCACCTTCTTTGTTCTCTACCACATACTGCACCAGTGGATGATCTGCATTCAGGATCAAGGACGCCTGTCCGCCGAACATACCGGTATCCATACCACCCATTCCATACATCTTCATCATCTCTTCCATACGTCTAGACTCTTCAGACAACACGGCCATGGAAGCAATATTCTCATCTTTTAATTTTTCTACTTTGACATCCAGTTTCTCATTATTCAGCACTTTTCTGAAGATTTCTGTCAGACTGTCTGCATTCTTCTGGAATGTCTCTTTTTCTTCTTCTGCAACTTCTGCTTTCAGAGACTCATGAACATCTGCATCGATTCTCTGGAATTTTACATTGTCATGCTTCTGCTCCAGATAGGTAATGAATGCAGAATCAATATTATGTGCCAGGATCACTGCATCCTGCCCCTGCTCTTTGAACATATTGATGTACTGACTCTGCTGCTGTTCATTCGTCACGTAGAAAATATTAGTCTTTGGTGTCTCTTTTGTCTCTTCTGAATCCGTTGTCTCCTCTGCCTTTGTCTCTTCTGCTGTTTCTCCGCCATTGGCCTTGATACAGTCTTCCAGAGTGAGATATTTGTGGTCAAGATTCTTAAACAGCATCGAATCTTTTACTTTTTCTCCGAATTTTTCATCTTTCAGACATCCAAACTTGATAAACGGACTGATATCATCCCAGTATTTTTCATAATTTTCTCTGTCTGTTTTGAACATACCGTTCAGTTTGTCTGCAACCTTCTTAGAAATATAGTCTGCAACTTTTGTTACAAATCCATCATTCTGCAGTGCACTTCTGGATACATTCAGAGGCAGATCCGGACAGTCGATCACACCTTTTAATACCATCAAAAATTCCGGAATCACTTCTTTGATGTTATCTGCAATAAATACCTGATTGTTATACAGTTTGATCTTTCCTTCAATGGAATCATACTCTGTATTGATCTTCGGGAAGTACAGGATTCCTTTCAGATTAAACGGATAATCCATATTCAGGTGAATCCAGAACAGTGGCTCCTTGTAATCCATAAATACTTTTCTGTAGAACTCGATATAATCATCCTTTGTGCAGTCACTTGGATTTTTTGTCCAGAGTGGATGAATATCGCTTAAGGAAACCGGACGCTTTACAATTTTAGCTTTCTGTTTCGGCTCACCTTCTTCACCTTCTTTTGGCTCTTCTGTGATATGTTCTACCACTTCATCCGTATCCAGAACATCTGCCTCATCGATTGTCTCATACTCCGGCTCTGCATTGGCCTTGGAGAGGAAAATCTCTACCGGCATGAATGAGCAGTATTTTTCCAGCACTTCTCTTGCGCGGTATTCATTTGCAAATGCAAGACTGTCCTCGTTCAGATATAATGTAATCTCTGTACCAACCTCTGTACGGTTTCCTTCCTGCATCTCATACTCTGTACCACCTTCACTTACCCAGTGTACTGCGGCTGCACCCTCTTTATAAGACAGCGTATCAATCTGCACTTCGTCCGCTACCATAAACGCAGAATAGAATCCCAGACCAAAATGTCCGATCATTTCATCCTCTGTCGTCTTGTCTTTATATTTCTCCAAAAACTGTGTGGCACCGGAAAATGCGATCTGTGTAATATACTCTTCCACTTCTTCTGCTGTCATACCGATCCCGTTGTCAATGAACTTCAGCGTCTTTTCTTCCGGATTGACAATGACCTGAATCTTTCCTTTATAATCATCGGGAAGCTCACACTCACCCATCATATCCAGCTTTTTATATTTTGTGATCGCATCGCATCCGTTGGACACTAATTCACGAATGAAAATATCATGGTCAGAATATACCCATTTTTTAATGATCGGAAATATATTCTCGCTGTCGATAGATAAATTACCTTTTTTTGTTCCCATATCTAAACACTCCTCTTTCTTTACAAACTCACCCGTCCTGCGGGTTTTCTTCTGTCTATGAAGTATTTTAGTACACCATGTTTTAAAAGTCAACAGAAAATTAGCACTCTTTTCAGTTGAGTGCTAATAAAATTGTGAACTCTATAAACTTTTTATAAACAAGAAACAAATACAAAATGCTCCTGTCAAGTGGTATAATCAATTCTGTCAGCTTATTCACTCTTTCCAAAGAAAAGGAGGTTTTCAAAATGGAACAGAATTTTTCACTTACTCCGGTGCATACTGACAAACAGATTCAGGAAATTTCCAATCTTGCTTCTGTTATCTGGCATGAGCACTTCACTCCCATTATCGGCATACAGCAGGTAGAATATATGCTGGAAAAATTCCAGTCTTTTCATGCCCTGAAAGAACAGATGGAAACCGGATATGAATATTTTCAGATTTTTGACAATACAGAGTTTTGCGGGTACTGCGGGATTCATCAAGAAGAAACTACAATGTTTCTAAGCAAACTCTATTTAAAAAAAGAGGCGCGAAACCGACACCTCTCTACAAAAACGATCCAGTATTTAAAAACTCTCTGTCAAAAACGCGGTCTCTCTTCCATCTGGCTTACGTGCAACAAATACAATACGAATACCCTTGCGGTCTATCATCATCTTGGATTTGAGACGGTTCGTTCACAGGTAGCGGATATTGGAAACGGATATGTCATGGACGATTATATCCTGGAATGCAGAGTCTGACCGTACTCTGCATTTTTCTTTTGTCTATTCTTTATAAAACTCTCCATAATCAGTAGAACCAATTTTCTCACTCGGCTCAAGCGTAACGGCCGCCCCTGTTGTCTGTATTTCTGTTCCTTTTGGAATCGGTACATTCTCATAACTGAGTTCCAATTCTTTTGGTGCAAACGAAATCACCTCTACTCTGTGTTCTTCATCTGCTGCAAATTCTGATAAAAATGAATCCGGAAGTGTCATCATAAGATCATTCCAGTCCGGTTCAGACTTCACATTATAAAGCCCCTCTGGAAAATCACGCCCCGCAGTCATTGTCTGTCCTACTTCTACTCGCACTGAATCCTGCAGTGGATTTGTCTCTCCATGAAGCCTTTCTGTCTGCGCACAATCCGAACGGAATTGAAGTGCTGCCCCGCTTTTCACTTCCAAAAGAGCTCCATCGTATAAACGCAGATCATCCATCACAGCTGCCTGATTCGGATTTTCAGGGTCATTTCCAATCTGTTGCCAGATGTAAATTCCATTCTCATCATCGATCAAATAAATCGCACTTTCCCCATCCTGCGCCTCTACTGTATAAATTCCCTCTGGAATATGAACGCCAACCTCATAATATCCTCCGGTAAGAACTTCATCGTATGCTTCGCCTGTCTCAGAAAGCTGTCTCTTTGCAAACTGATATTCATCATATTCCTCTCCCGACTGACTCTGCCCCTTCTCTTGTTCCTCGAAATAACTGTTCAGTGCAACGGCACCAACTGCTGCCACAAGCAGGATTACGCTTCCGATCGCCAGACCCTTCCCGATCTTCTGCACCGCATCACGCGGCTGTGAATCCTGCATCTTTACGCTTTCATTAAGATGATAGACTTTCTTTGTGTTTTTTTCATTATCAAGCCCGCATTCCACGCACCGTCCGTTTACCAGTTTTCCACCACACAGATAACATCTCTTTCCCCCAAGCATAAGCCCTCCCATTCCTGCTGCTTTTTCAGCTTTGCAGACACATCATTTCCTGTTATCATTTACTTTTTACAACATCCAGCGCTTTCTGCAGCTGATTGTCACTGGTCGGATTCGACGCATCGTAGGTATATTCTACCTCCACATCCGGCTGAATTCCTTTTTTATGGATGTTTTCTCCACTCGGTGTAAAATACTCCGCCGTCGTGATCTTGATCATCGTATCATCCTCAAAACTAAATAATTCCTGCACGATTCCCTTTCCGTACGTCGTGGTTCCCACAAGGGTACCAATTCCGTAGTCTTTTACGGCACCGGCAAAAATCTCTGACGCGCTGGCACTGTAGCCATTTACAAGCACTGCCAATGGTTTCTGAAATTCATGCTTTCCATCGCAGTCGTAGGTTTCTTCATTCCCGTATTTGTCTTTAACAGAAACGATTCTTCCTTCCGGAAGGATCAGTTTCAGCATCTCTACAACAGTATCCAGGTTTCCTCCCGGATTATTCCGAAGATCGATAACAAGTCCTTCCATCCCCTGAGCTTCCAGATCTTCCAGTGCGGACTTGAACTGTTCGTAAGTCACATCTTCAAACCCCTGCACAGAAATATATCCTATCTTATCTTCCTTCATCTCATGCTCGACTGTCTGTGACTGAATTTTTTCTCTCACAGCTGTCAGCGTGTGCTCTTCCCGGTCTTCTCCTCGATAAACGGAGAGTTTCACCTCTGTTCCTTCTTCACCTTTAATCCAGGATACAACCTCAGACGTATCCTGATCTTCGATCTTATGGTCATCGACCTGATACAGGATATCTCCTTCTAAAAGCCCTGCCTTTTCTGCCGGACTGTCTTCATAGACCGTTGTAATCGTGATCTCCCCGGTCTGTACATTCTGCATCATAGCGGCTCCGATCCCCGAATATTCTCCCGAGGTGCTCTCTTTGATCTCTTTTGTCTCTTCCTCATTGTAATATACCGTATACGGATCATTGAGTGCACTCAAAAATCCGGCATACACTGCATCTTCCAGATCCTCCTGCTTTACATCATCACTGTAGAGATAATACTGATCGATCATTTTTTCAATTTTTTTAAATTTTGCTTCGGTCTTTTTCTCTGCCCGCTCCTGCTTGGCAGTCACGCTGTCCTTTTGCAAAAGCAATCCGGAAAGCTCCGGTACCTTTGTGCAGACTCCTACTGCAAATAACATAATAAGGGCGCCTGTGAGCGCCCCTTTTATAAAACTTTTATGTCTGTTCATACTCTGTTACCAACTTTCGGTATTTTAGAAATACTGATCCGGACTGACTGCAACTCCATTTAACTCTACCTGGAAATGCAGATGTGGTCCTGTAGACTGTCCTGTAGAACCAACCGCACCAATCTGCTGGCCTCTTTCCACATACTGTCCCGCACTTACACAAATACTGCTGTGGTGCATATATTTTGTCACCAGACCGTTTCCGTGATCGATAACTACCCAGTTACCGGCGCTGCTGCTGTATCCGGCGATGATCACACGACCGGCTGCCGCGGCATATGTAGGTGTTCCGGTCGGCGCAGCATAATCGTTTCCTTTGTGTCCGCCGACTTCAAACTCACGGATTTCTCCAAAATAACTGGACTGGTAACTCATTCCCGGACACGGATGTGTGAAATAACCACTTCCGCTGGATACATTGCCGGATGACGGAGGTGTCACTGTGGAACCGCCTCCTGTACCACTGCCTGTATTATTATTGGAATTATTCTGATTCTGCTGCTCTTGCTGCTGTAACTGCTGCTGTCTTGCTGCCTCAGCCGCTTCTTCCTGGCGTCTCTTCTCTTCCTCCACCAGCTTCTGCAGTGTCTCCATCTTGCTGCCGAGCTGACTGCTTAAATCTGCCAGCTGAACATCCTTTTCTTTTAACAATGTCTGCGCCTGTGTCTGCTGGTTCACAAGATCCGTCTGAAGTGTATTTAATTCCTCATACTCTTTCTGCAGCGCCGCTTCCTGCTCTTCCACTGCCTTTACTGTCTTCTGGAATTCTTTTAACTTATCTCTATCATATTCAGACAGCTTGGAAATATACTCTGTTTTATTCAAAAAATCACTGATATTTTCACTGTCAGCAAGAACTTCAATAAATTCCATATTTCCATTCTCGTACATATATTTGATGCGGATCTTCATACTCTGGTACTGTGTATTTTCTTCTACTTTAGCCTGCACCAGATTTTCTTCTGCTTCTGTGATCTCCGCCTGCTTTGCATCCAGCTTGGACTGTGTCTTTTCCATCTCTTCTGCAATCTTTTTCAACTCTGTCTCAACAGTCGTCTTCTCTGCCTGCACACTGTCCTTTTGCTGCTGCAGCTGATCTACTGCATTCTGTGCATCCTGTACAGTCTCCGCATGTACCGGAAGTACCGTTCCGACAGAAAGCGCCGCTGCCAGACATAATGCTGTCACTTTTTTCATACGTTCTTTCATATGTTCACCTATACTTTCAAATGCTTGCGTACTGTAAAGAAACTTCCCAGAAATCCGATTCCTACTCCAAGCAGAAGTCCGATTGGAAGCAGGTAGCGATATACATCTCCTACCGGCAGGAATTCCACGATATTTTTCAGGATCTGGAATTTTGTCATCACATATCCCACTGCTCTTCCATAAAGTGCATACAATAATGCCAATGGAAGTACCGCTCCGACAATTCCGATGATCAGACCTTCCAGCACAAATGGAGAACGTACTACAAAGTCCTTTGCACCGATATATTTCATAATTGCAATTTCTTCTTTACGAACCGTAATACCCATGGTTACGGTATTGCTGATCAGGAAGATCGAAACTCCAAACAGGATCAAAATGATCGCGATTGACACATATCCAACCAGTACATTGACACTGGAAAGTGTATTCGCCACAACATCTGATTTATTGACCTTTCTGACTCCGTCCAGTCCCTCCGCAAACTTTACCAGTTCCTTCTGTGTTGCAGAAAGTGATTTGCTCTTGGAGATCATATTGCTGTCCTTGTCCTCCTGCGGTTTCATATAAACCGCATAACTGCTGGAGCCTGCAAGCGGATTGTCATCCTTAAATCCATCTGCCAGTTCCGGATTGTCTCCAAAGTACTCTTCTTTAAAACTGTTCCATGCATCATCTTCCGAAACATACTCTACTTTCAGAACATCATCCCTGCTGCGAAGCTCCTTGCCAATCTCCTCGATCTGACTTTCTGTTGCATCCTCATCAAAGAATACTGTAATCGCCACGCCTTCCTCTGCAGTCTTTACAAAATGCTGCAGATTCAGCACGATAGAAAAGAACAGTCCGAACAGAAAAATACAAGCTGACATTGTCGCAATAGATGCGATAGAGAACATTTTATTTCTCCCGATGTTCTTAACTCCCTGTTTTCCTACGTATCCTAATGTACTAATCCTCATCTATATACCCACCTTTTTGTTCATCACTCACGATCACGCCCTGTTTCATCGTAATAACTCGTTCGTTCATCTCGTTTACGATCTCCTGGTTATGTGTAACAACAAGTACTGTCGTTCCTCTGTCATTCGCCTCTTTGAGAAGACTCATGATTTCCCACGAATTGGTAGGATCCAGGTTACCGGTCGGCTCGTCGGCCAACAAAATTGCAGGTTCATTTACGATTGCTCTGGCAATCGCCACTCTCTGCTGCTCTCCACCGGAAAGCTCCTTCGGGAAAGCTTTATATTTTTGCGCCAGACCTACAAGAGAAAGTGCTGCCGGCACTTTTCGCTTGATCACTCTTGTCGGTGTTTCTGTCACACGAAGTGCAAACGCGATATTCTCATAAATATTCCGGTCCTTCAACAGACGGAAATCCTGAAAGACAACCCCGATGCCTCTTCTGTATTTTGCAATGTTCCGATGTTTCATCCGTTTTAAATTCTGCCCGTTTACAATGATCGTGCCTTCTGTAGGCTCCAGTTCCTTCATGATCAGACGAATCAATGTGGATTTTCCGGAACCGCTGTCTCCTACGATAAAAACGAACTCTCCCTGTTCGATCTTAACAGACACACCGTTTAACGCAGCATTCCCTTTGGAATACTCCTTCGTTACATCTCTTAATTCAATCATCATGCTCCTCCTAATTATTCATACTTTATCGGACGAAGTCCGCCCGCCGCAGGCATACATTGCGGGATGCCCGGATGGGTATACTTTATCGGGCGTAAATCCGCCTGCTTAATATTCCAGCGTCTCCATGTATTTCATATATTTTACGACCATCAGTGCAATCTTGAATGTGATCGCATCTTCAAATACACGCAGATCCAACCCTGTACTTTTCTGAAGCTTATCCAGTCTGTACACGAGTGTATTTCTGTGAATATAAAGCTGTCTGGATGTCTCTGATACATTGAGACTGTTCTCAAAGAACTTGTTGATCGTAGTCAGTGTCTCCTCATCAAATTCATCCGGTGATTTCCCCTCAAAAATCTCTTTGATAAACATCTTGCAAAGCGGAATCGGCAGCTGGTAGATCAGACGTCCAATTCCAAGTGTGCTGTATGCTACAATGTCTTTCTCATCAAAGAAGATCTTGCCGACATCCAACGCCAGTTTTTGCTTCTTTGTAGGACTTGGAAACTTCCTTGATGTCGTTGACAACCGTTCCATAGGCAATGTGGATTTTGTCATCCTCGGACTCAGCCCGCAGGATCTCCATCATTTCTTTGGCCATCTTTTCAAGCTCTCTGCTTCCGGCCTTATCAGCCAGCTCTTTGACAACAATGATATTTTTCTCATCTACTGCTGTCACGAAGTCTCTCGACTTTCCGCCAAGCAGGTTTCTGACATTATCCAGAGCAACACTGTCTTTTTCGTGTGATGCCTCAATAATAAAGATAACACGTTTTGCTTCTGTGTCAATATGTAATTTTTTTGCGCGATTATAAATATCTACAAGAAGCAGGTTGTCAAGAAGCAGATTTTTGATGAAATTATCCTTGTCAAAACGCTCCTTATATGCTACCAGAAGACTCTGAACCTGGAACGCTGCGATCTTACCCAGCATGTAGACATCTTCGCTCTCTCCGCCTGCCAGCAGAACATACTCAAGCTGCTGCTCATCAAAGATCTTGAAGAACTGACATCCCTGGATCACCTGGCTGTCTGCCGGAGATTCTACAAAAGACAACACCGCGCTTTCATAATTCCATGTATCCTCAAATGTCGTAGCAAGCGCCTTTCCTTCTGTATCCAGAACGCAAAAGTCAATTCTGGAAATTCCTTTTAATCCTTCGATTGTGTTTTGAAGTATCTGATTTGAAATCATACCTTTTTTCCTCCGCTTATCTACTCGTTTCCATGTGCATATTTCACAATTTTTTTACTCTTTCACTTTTGTCTGCACAACCCATATTTTATATACTAAGGCAAAACATCAAAAAAAGAAAGAGGAAATCCACTTTTTTTATGCATTTCCTCATAGTTTTTACAAAAATTCATATTTATACGGCTATACATAGTATACAAACCGAAGCTTTTTTATTCTTCACTTCTCTGCTGCCGTCCCACCTGGTAACGGAACACTTTCCTGCGCAGAAATCTCTGAAGCTTTCCTTTTTTCTGCTTTTTCATATAGATTTCTTTCAGAACGCTCCCGCACCCAAACCACACTCTTGCATTTAACAATGCGCTGTTCCGCTGTATCAAAAGCTCCTGCTCCGGTGATGGAAGCAGGGAAAAAACTGCAATCTGTCTCAGCACCATTGACCGCATTGATCACCTGCTCTATTCCCGCACCATCCGGCGGCAGAACGCCTCTTCCTGCCAGGATCAGCTTTCTGTCATGTTCCCGGATCGCGGATTCCATCTCTAAAAGCTCTGTTTCTGACTGTGCCACAAGAAATACACGCTTTTTGTTTCTCTGTATATAGCGGAGAAACATCTTTAAAAACACCTGTCCCGCCGTATCACGCAGCAGCGTCTTTTCTCTGACTCCTGCCGCCTCCAGAATCTCCGTCTCTCCCGGCAGCACCAGATTCAGTGATTCCACTGCTTCTTTCCAGCCCGGCATATCTTTCCCTTTCAGCAGCATGTCCATCGTGATGATCTCAACTGTGTTAATGGAATCACTTTCCATATACTGCACCACTTTCTGCATCGCTGCTTTTGCACTCGTCTGATAGAGTTCTATATTCAAGATATTGATCTTCTCATTCATCTGTCTCACCTGTACTTTTTTCCCAGTCGTAAAATTGTATCAAAAACAAGAAG
>ENA-OQKD01000081-OQKD01000081.1-human-gut-metagenome-genome-assembly--contig:-NODE-81-length-25394-cov-4.285748_pt1 | contig 25394 bp, 22 predicted proteins | sample MGYA00242775_ERZ504792 | MGnify/ENA primary metagenome ERZ504792 (study PRJEB26092, sample SAMD00036401) | human gut metagenome | host: Homo sapiens | study: EMG produced TPA metagenomics assembly of...
CGATAGACAGCTGACCCAACTTCGGTGACCCCGTCTACCAGAACGTGCGACTTCTCTCCAAAGTTCTCTTGTCGATATCCTCACTCGTCATCTCACGTATCTTCACCGTATCATCGGAGCATCCCTGCCACGATCGTCTCTTTATCCATCTCCAAATCAGCCAGAATGATCCCCACCCAGAGCGGATGGATGATATAGGGCTCTCCGGACTTTCGCACCTGCTCCTTGTGAGCCTCTCTGGAAAGCTGATAAGCTTTCTCGATCAGAGAAATATCCGCAGACGGATGATATTTTCTCACCCTTGCAATCAATGCGTCATATAACTGCTCAGGGTTTTGATAATCTTCAGGTGCTTTCACGGCGTGCCCATCCACCATCTCCAGATTTTTGTTCAGAAGTTCATATTCCAGCGTACCTGCCATATCAAATCCCCCTTTTTCTTTTCCATCGTAAAAATTCCATATGGATTAGTATATCATCATTATTGATAATTTACCACTGTAATCTGTATGGTTTTATTCCCCCGGTATTCATTGACCGATGGGTAAAATGTCAGAGATACCTTTTCTTTTGTCTGCAGATACTCCATACACTCCTGTACCTCTCCAAAATAAATGGCTTCCATTTTCCGCCCGGCCTGATCCAAAACCTGAAATTTCAGGACGTTCTGATTCTTCCCGATGATCCGGAGATTCTGTACTTTTAAGTTTTTTTCCGCAAACAACGGCTTTGTATTTCCTTTCCCGAAAGGCTCCAGAAGTTCCAGTTCTTCAATCAGCTCTTCTGTTACATACGCAAGAGGAAGCTGCATGTCAATGGATACTTTCGGCATCAGATCCTGACTGGTCAGCTCACAGAGTTCATTGATCGTTCTGCGGAAACGTTCCACATTCTTCTCTTCCAGAGATAGCCCTGCCGCCAGCTTATGGCCTCCGAATTTTGTGAATAACGCCCTGCATTTGCACATTTCCTCAAACATATGGTAGCTTTCAATAGAACGCCCGGACCCTTTGACGCCATGTTCTCCCTGCGTCAGAACAAACACCGGTTTATAATATTTTTCTTTCAGTCTTCCGGCAATGATTCCCGCAATACTCTCATGACAGTCCGGCAGATACACAACCAGCACTCGATCCTCTTTCAAATCCGTTGTCTCGATCTGTTCGACTGCCTGCCCTACCCCTTTTTCTGTCATTTCCTTACGGCTGTCATTCAATGCTTTTAAATCTTCTGCCATCATGACAGCTTCTCTTCTGTTCTTCACCTCAAGGAGCTCCAATGCCCGCTTTGCCGTATCTAACCGTCCACTGGCGTTAATGCACGGTCCAATGACAAATCCGATGTGATAAGCCGAAAGTCGCTCTGTCGGTACCTGGGTACATTCCATCAGCGCTTTGAGTCCTTCGTTTTGAGTGCGTTTCAGCATTTCAAGTCCCTGTTTTACAAAAATCCGGTTCTCATCCACCAGATCCATTACATCCCCCACGGTCGCAATCGCCACATTTTCCATCAGAAAATCTACATCATCTGCATCCTGCCCCATGACATTATATAACGCTTCCACCACTTTATACACAACTGCCGCACCGCACAGACCTTTAAACGGATAAGGATCTCCCGGTAAATGCGGGTTGACCACTGCATCTGCATCGGGAATCAGATATTCTTTCTCTCCTCCTGCTTCTAGATAAGGTACTTCATGGTGATCTGTCACAATGATCGTCATCCCCTGCGCTTTCCCGTAAGCAATCTCTGAAGCGGCTGCGATCCCATTGTCACAGGTAATGATCGTATCTACACCGTCCTCCAATGCCCTGTCAATGAGCATCTGATTGAGGCCGTATCCATCCTTCATCCGATCCGGAATATCCGTATCCACCAAAGCTCCCAGACTTTCTAATCCTGTTTTCAAAATATACGTCGCATTGACTCCGTCGATATCATAATCTCCGATCACACGGATTTTTTCGCCTTCCCGGATTTTTTCCTCCAGAATCTCCACTGCCGTATCCATATTTTTCATCAGCATCCCATCGTGCAGATCTGCAATCGTTCCATTTAAATAATAGTCAATATTCTGATCGCCTAAAATATCCCTGTTTCGGATCAGGCGCGCGATGATCGGGGAAATATGATATTTTTCCGCAATCTGCGTAAAATCCGCTTTCTTCATGGACACAAACCACTTTTCCATGTCAGTTCCTCCCAAGTATCTTTCTTGTTTTTCTAGCTGTTAATTTTTATTGTAGCATACTAAAAATTTTCTGTAAATCTGCCCAGAACTGGAGTGCGCAGGCACGACGATCGCGCATGGATAGGCGGGGAATAGTGTGAACAATAACAAGAACTGTTCTGCCAACAAATATTTCATTCAAAAATTTCCAAAAAACAAACAAATTTCCTGAATCACAAAACAGTGCCCCATACCTTCCGGCACGGAGCACTGCTATTTTATTTAGGAAGAATTTTTTGTTTGTTATTTATCTGCGTCTTTTCAGGAATGCCAGAAGCGCTGCTCCTCCTGCAAGAAGTCCGGATACTGCTCCGGCGATCGGAGTTGCATCTCCCGTCTTCACTGCTTTGTTTGGAGTTCCTGCTGACGGTTTCTGTGTGGAAGACTGATTATTGTTTCCATTGTTGTTTTGTCCGCCATTGTTTCCATTTCCCGGCTTGTTGTCTGGTTTGTTGTCCGGTTTATTGTTGTCTGGATTTTCCGGTTTCTCAGTCTGTGCTTTTTCCTCCAGTGCATCGATGGCAGTTCTTACTTTCTGTACTGCTGCATCAATGTCTGCCTGAGACGCCTCTTTGTCTGCAAGAATAAACTGCGCTGCCTCCACCTCTTTCTGAAGTGCTTTTACAGTCTCTTCTGTGTACTTATCTGCCTGTTCCAGACGTTCCTCTGCTTCTTTTATAACAGCTGTAAGCTGTGATTTATCTGTAGAAACAGCTGCTTTCTGGAAGAGCGCCGTAATATTGGCATCTGCATTCACATCACAGAATGTATACTCTGCCACTGCACCAACAGACTGTCCATTTACCAGTACATCACTGATCACATATCCTTCTTCCGGCTGGATCACAAATGTCTGGCTCATACCGCGTTCTACTTTTACAGTACCGCATGGAGTGATGCTTCCGCCCTCTCCTGCTGCTGCCATAATTGCAAACTCTTTCTGGATCGGTGCAATATTCATTGCTGCATCCAGTGCATTCTGTGCCGCATCTACTGTTTCCTGTGTCGCTGCCGGATCTGCTGCTACCGCTTTCGCTGCATCCAGTACTTCCATCAGATTCTGAACATCTTCCGGAACATAGTCCTCTGCATGTTTCAGAAGTTCTTCTGCTGCTGCAATGGACTCGTTGAGTTTTGTCTTGTCAGCCTGTACTGCTTCTTTTTCTGCGAAGAATACTTCAATGCTTGCATCTGCACGAACTGCCTCAAATTTGTACTCTGTAACAGCTCCAACGGATTCTCCATTTACAAATACTTCTTTTACTTCAAATCCTTCATATGGTTGGATTGTAAATACCTGATCTTTTCCTTCTTCTACTTTCACTGCACCGCTTGGATCAATGGTTCCACCGCCATGTGCAACTGCTGTGATCGTAAATTCTTTCTGTACCGGTGGTTTTTCCTGCAATTTTTCAATTGCATCTCGTACAGCTGTCACAGCTGCATCAACCTCTGTCTGGCTCGCATCCGAATTATCAAATACATTCTGCGCAAGATCTACTGCGTCTTTCAGCGCTTTTACAGATTCTTCTGTGTAAGCATCTGCTCCCGCAAGTTTCTGAGCCGCATCTGCAAGAACTGCTTTCAGGGCTGTCTTATCTGCTTCTGGTACTGCCGGTTTTTCTGCCAGACCTGCTACTGCATCCGCTACCTCTTTTACTGCTGCATCTACCGCTTCCTGTGTTGCTTTCTCATCTGCCATTACTTTTTCTGCTTCTGCTACTACATCTTTCAGGGCTTTGACAGACTCTTCTGTATACTTATCCTCTTCTTTCAGCGCTTCTTTGGCTGCATCGATTGCTGCTTTCAATGCATCTTTGTTCACTACAACTGGCGCTTTTTCTTCTACCAGAGTAATGTCAAATTTATCAAGCTGTGGCGCATTCTTTTCCGGTGCTGTAAATACCAGTGTTCCATCACCTGCTTCATTTACTACAAACTCGATATCTTGTGTGTGTGTTGCTTTTGCCTGATCTCCAGCTCCTATTTTCATAACTTCTGTCTGAGCCGCAATTTTATTATCAGCCTCAGACCAAGTCAATCCATTATTTGTATCACCGCTACGGAACTGTACAGTTGCTTTATATTTCCCCGGTTTTTCTGCATGATAGTGTAAAGTAATCTGATCACCACTATTCATTGCATTTACAAAGTATCCATTGCTTGCCCAATCGGCTGCAGACACCTGTAATGGCCATGCTTCACCTGTTCCTACATTCTTTAATGCAAAATGCTCTGCCTCTGCTGTGATTGCTGTTCCATTTACTTCTGTAGGGAAATTGAAACGGTTTTCTTCTGTATATGCTGCCGGAGCAAATTTAGCAACAACCGTTGCATTTTCCTTCACATCTTTTAATGTATAAGATGTGACAGCTCCTACAGATTCACCATTTACCAGAACATCCGCTACCTTATGTGTCTTGTCTGGTGTGATCTTGAATGTAACATCATTTCCTTCTGTAACTGTTGTAGCTCCATCTGGTGTAATTGTACCACCGTCTCCTTCTACGGAAGCATTCACAGTAAACTCTGCTCTCTGAATATCATCCCCAGGTGTGATTTCAAACATATCGAGCTGTGGAGCTTTTGCATCTCCTTTTAATGTCAGAACCCCACTTCCGGCTTTCGTTGCTTTCAGTGTGAAGTCAACTGTTTTTGTTTCTTTACTATTTGCATTTCCGGCTTCTACTGAACCATTCTCAAATACTCCTGCATCATCTGTCCAGGAAAGTTTATTTGTTGTAGAACCACTTCTGAATGTTAATTTTACATTGTAAGTTCCTGGCTTTTCTACTTTGTATGGAATTGTAATGGTATCTCCGTTCTCGAGAGCATTCACAAATTTCTGATTACTTGCCCAGTCACCAGTTCCAATCTTCAACGGATACTTCTCATTATCTCCGGTATTATGTAATTCCGCAAATTCAGCTTCCAATGTTGCATTGGCTTTTCTCTCCATGGGAATACAAATGGATCTTCTGCTGTGTATTTTTCACGTTTTACTAATCCATCTTTCGCTTTTTTCAGAACTGTTTCTGCTTCATTTCTCTTTTCCGGAGTTGCATTTTTATCTTCTAAAACAATCTTTGCCTGTTTCAGAGCTGACTCAAATTCATCCCATCCAGAAGTAAACCAGTCTTTCTTATACGATTCACATTCCTTTACAAGTGCAGCCAATGAGCCTTCGCTGCTTTCCATATCTTTGATGTTGATTTTTGCCTTTTTGTTAAATCCAAGGATTGCTCCTTCGCTAACATCTGTAATTTCAGCTGTGAATACTGATCACCTGTTTGTTTTGTTTCTCTTTGTCTGTACCTGCGCAGTCGTTTCTTTCTGCCCTGGCTCTAATGTAATCACTGGGTTCAACTCTGTATTATAGTCATCCTGAATTGCTGTTCCCGGATTTGGCTGCAATTTTGCAGTAATTTTCCCTTCTGTTCCACCTACACGTTTTACTTTCAGATCCTTTGTTTCATCTTCATTCATCGTGTATGAATCAGACTCCAGCTCAATCATACCTTTTCCGCCATTGTTGATAACAGCTGCTGCCTCAATTCCGATTGCCTGACTGCTTACTTTCAATTTAATTGTATGATCTCCATCTTGTAAGTCTGGAGTTTCAAACCATCTCTGTCCAACTGCACGTTTTGATGCTTTCGTATCTACTGTGATAGGGTCTCCGCCATCAATTGTAATTTCCGCTTTTCCATGGTTTGGATCTACCGTTCCAAAGAAATATGCCTTTGTACCATGGAATTTCAGTTCTAATTCTGCTCCCGCATTTGCCCACGTGTTAGTTCCGTTAATGTACTGCGGCTGGTTTTCATCATGCCATGTTCCCTTAAAGGTAAATCCTTTTCCATCTTCCACATTTTTATCTGTTACATCGATAACTTCCATTCCCTTTGGAATCGGATTTGGTTTTTCCATATCTTCTGTAGACTTGTATACGCCAACTTCACTGATCATCGGAACTTTGCCATCTTTTGTTTCAACTGTAATTTTAATCTGTTTTGCCGAAACTTCACTTGTTCTGCAAAGACGTTTTGCACCGATTGTCTGCCCTTCTTCTAACAGAGTCCATTCACCGCTGTCTCCCTCACGGTACTCTACTTTATATTTATTGATTCTCTGACCGTTCTGGATTGCTTCTTCAATGGATACCACATCAAAATTCTTTTTCTCTCCTAAATCGACCAGAATTTCACCCGATTTATTTCCATCGCTGGTTGTCCAATATGTCTCATCATTGTCATCAATCATATTGCCCGGTTTAAATGTTTCGTCATTTCCTCTTACTTCAGATACTTTTACAGATGCGCCTTCTGCTTTTGCCAAATTGGTTTTAAATGTCTCTTTGATATTGTTTCCGAATTCTGTCACACGATCCAGAATCGCTTTGTCTACTGTTCCCTGATTGTTCGGCGGTATATTTAAAAGCAATGTTGCATTATGCCCCACTGAATTAAAATACATATCACTCAATTCGTCCATTGTCTTTGGTGTATTCTTTTTTGTTCCCCAGAACCAACCAGAAGTAATACGAGCATCTGCTTCCGGAACGGTCCACTGGTTTCCATCTTCAAAACCAACTGTCGCATTTCCCTGCTTATTGCTGTTAATCGTATTCTTTTCTTTATCCACTGTGGATTTTGACCAGGTGTCTTTTCCGGCAATTCCTAATTCATTTCCAATCCAACGAACCGTTGTATATGCTTCTGCCCCAAATAGCATACAGTCTGCATCGTATCCTGCTTTTATTCCTTCGTTTTCCTGAATAGTGTTAAACCATCTTTTAAAATCATATTCCTGGGCATTCGCTCCGTTTCCTTTCGCACCATCCATCCAGACCTCTACGAAATGTCCTTTGTTTCCATATTTCTCATTTCCAAGAATTTCTTTTAATTGATTATCATAATATTCATTATAATCTAAATGATCATGCTCTTTATCCGTCGGTTTATGATTTTCATCATAATATCCATAACTTTCATCATGAATATCCCACGGAGACAGATATAATCCCATATCCATATTCTGATCTGTACATGCTTTGGATATCTCTGCCAAAATGTCTGACTGCCCATTTGCATCCTTATACCCAGATGCAGCAACATCATACTCTGTATGTTCACTATCCCAGATACAAAATCCATCATGATGTTTTGCTGTTACGATCAGCTTTTTAAATCCGGCATCTTTTAATGTCTTTACCAACGTCTCTGCATCAAAGTCCTGTTTCAATGTAAAAATCTCACTTGGCTTCTTATCCCCATAATGTTCGCCCCATTCAATCTCATTGAATGTATTCGGACCAAAATGACAGAACGCTGCAAGTTCTTCTTTCTGATAGCGGAACTGATTCTTGTCCGGCACTACCTTATCTTTTGCTGGAGCTTCCGCATTTCCTGTTAAATTTTCATCTCCAACCCAATTTGTTGTTTCTGCTGCCCGAAGTGTTACCGTTCCCCCCATGAAACCTGTTGTTGTCACTACACCGGCAAGCAGCATTGACATCCACTTTTTGTACAAAGCTTTCTTTTTCACCTTTTTTCTCCTTTCTGACATACCATATTTATATATGGGATTATACTCCCTCACTTAAATTTTTATCAATTTATTATTTTCCAATTTTTGGTTAAATTTTTCCAGTTCAGGGTAAATTTTTAACCATTTTCACCATGGCACACAAAAAACCCTTAGATTATGTGTCTGTTTTCCACATAAACCAAGGGTTCTCTCACTTACTTTTCGTTATTTTTCTTTTTTGATGTTCCAACTTTTGCAGGTTCTGCTTTTTTCCCGATCTTCGTCTTCATCACATACCACAGAGCACCTGTGATACATACGGAAGAATACGCTCCGCAGATAATACCTACCATCAGAGGGAGTGCAAATTCTTTAATAGAGCTTACCCCCATAATAAACAGTACCGCCACCATAACAAATGTTGTCAGAGATGTATAAATACTTCTTGTCAGAGTTCTTGTGACACATCTGTTTACCAGGACCTCCAACTCTTCTCCACGTTTCTTTGTCTTCATCTCCTCGCGGATTCGGTCAAAGATAACGATTGTTGCATTGATAGAATATCCGACAATTGTCAGCATACATGCAATAAATGTATTTCCTACTGAAATTCTTGCGATCACATAGAAAGCAAGTACGACCAGTACATCATGGATCAGTGCAACTACTGCACTTGTCGCAAACCGGATATCTTTAAACCGCAGCCAGATATAAAGCAGCATAAAGACTGTGGCAATGGCAACCGCAATGATTGCATCCACACGCATCTCGGAGCTTACGGTAGAACTGATGTTTTCAGTCGTAATATCTTTTTCTTCTACTCCGAATTCATCTGCCATATATTTCGCAAATGCTTCTCGTTTTTCCAGATCCAGCGTCTGTGTCTTGAAAATGACCTGATTACTGTTTGCAACGGTCTGTACCTGGATGTTTGGATCATCTGTCACCTTCTCCAGATCCGGAATCATTGTTTCATCAATCTCTTTCAACGTATATGCTTTGTCAAATGTTACATTTGTAGATGTACCACCCTTAAATTCCAGACTGTAATTGAGGGCGCCTTTTCCTGTTCCTGCATTCACTCCCATAAACACAAATCCAATCAGGATCACTGCGACCGATACCGCAAAGAAAATCTTACGTTTTCCAAGGAAATCAATCGGCGCACGCTCTTCTTTAATCCGTCCGTAAAGCTTTGTATTACGAATTCCAACTGCATAGAACGCATACACGATCATCCGGGTGATCACAAGTGCAGTAAACATGGATACGACAATACCAAGTGCCAGTGTCTGTGCAAATCCTTTGACTGTACCACTTCCTTTCAGCCAGAGCACTGCTGCCGCGATCAGTGTTGTAATATTTCCATCTAAAATCGCAGACATTGCTTTATGAAAACCTGCATTAAGCGCAGATTTTACAGATTTTCCAGCCGTCAGCTCCTCTTTTACACGCGCAAAGATAATGACATTCGCATCGACCGCCATACCGATACCAAGAATGATACCCGCGATACCCGGCAACGTCAGTGTGATATCAAATGCATTGAGCAACACCAGGATCAATCCGGTGTAGATTACCAGTGCAAGACTGGATGCAAGTCCCGGCAGCAGATATACCATGCACATAAATACAAATACAATCGCAAGTCCGATCGCACCTGCCATCAGACTGGTACTGATTGCTTCTTCACCAAGCTGCGCTCCAACTACATTAGAACGGATTTCTTCCAATTCTACACTCAGGCCACCGATACGGATCGTAGAAGCCAGCTGCTCTGCCTCTTCATATTCCATGGATCCTTCAATGATTGCCTGACCATCTGTAATTTCTGCATTTACTCTTGGGACACTGATCAATTCACCATCATAATAGATTGCGATCGTTTCTTCCGCCTCTTTTGCCGCTTTGGTTGCTTCTGCAAATTTTTCTGTACCTTCCTTTGTCATAGAAAGCTGAACAACATTTTTATTTGCTCCTGTTGTGGAATCCTGATAAGAACCGGACTTTGCACTCTTGATATCTGTTCCAGTCAAAACGACAGATCCTTCTTCCTTTAACTCATCCATACTTTTTGCAAGCACATAGTGTCCTGAGGTATCCAGTCCATAATTCGGATTTCCGTCACTGTCCTTCTCTTTGATAAAATACAGGGATCCCGGCTGACCAAGCTCGCTTAAAATCTCGTTGGCATCTGTCACACCTGGAATCTCTATGCTGATGCGGTCATCTCCCTCCTGGTAAACCGTTGCCTCTGTGCTGTACTGTTCCACACGCTTCTGCAGCTTATAGATCGTATCACTCATATCTTCTGCAGAAGGAGTCTCCCCTTTCACCTGATAGGTAATGCTGACTCCGCCTTCCAGGTCAAGTCCGAGCTTGATATTCTTTGCTGCCCCTGTCTGTCCTTTTCCGAATCCGACCACCGTTGTAAATCCAAGAAGTGCAATCAGCACCACGGTCAGAATCAGACTGATAATCCCTTTACTCTTCTTCATAATCTGCCGTCCTCTCCTGATCCGCCAGTGCCGCCTTGATCATAATCGCACATTCCACACGCCTGCGCTCCATCTCACAACTTACCTCGTATGTATCATTGATCGTATGATGGAATTTATAAGAATTCGCCATACATCCACCGCTGCAGTAAAATCTTGCAAAGCAGTTTCTGCAGCTGTCTTTGGAATACACACTGCATCCTCTGAATTCTTCCGGAATCTCCGGTTTTGTAATCCCTTCCTCTACATTTCCCAGCAGGAATTTTTCCTGACCAACGAACTGATGACACGGATACAGATCTCCCCAAGGCGTAACTGCCAGATATTCTGTTCCGGAACCACACCCTGACAGACGTTTTGCCACGCAAGGACCGCCTTCTAAATCCAGCATAAAGTGGAAGAACGTAAACCCTCTGCCTTCCCGTTCTCTGTCCACCATGATTTTTGCCAGCTTATCATACTCTGCAAAAATCTTCGGAAGATCTTTTTTTTGGATCGCATACGGATCTGTATCTTCCCCGACTACAGGCTCAATCGAAATCTGCTCAAATCCCAGATCTGCAAAATGCAGGACATCCTCTGAGAAGTCCAGATTTTCTCTTGTAAATGTTCCTCGTATATAATACTTTTCCTGATTTCTGCTCTCTGCCAGTTTTTGGAATTTCGGAACGATCAGATCATAACTTCCTTTTCCATTCCTAAACGGACGCATTCTGTCGTTGACTTCTTTTCTTCCATCCAGACTGAGCACCACATTGTCCATCTCTTTATTGACAAATTCCTGCACTTCATCATTGAGCAGAACTCCATTTGTTGTCAATGTGAAACGGAAATGCTTGTCGTTTGTCTTCTCCAGCTCTCTTCCATAGGCAACCAGATCTTTCACTACCTGCCAGTTCATCAACGGCTCTCCACCAAAGAAATCAACCTCGAGATTTCTTCTCTTTCCTGAATTTGCCACAAGGAAATCCAGCGCTTTCTTTCCAACTTCCAAAGACATCAGCGCACGGCGTCCATGATACTCACCCTCTTCCGCAAAGCAGTATTTGCAGGCAAGATTACAATCATGCGCAATGTGCAGGCAAAGTGCCTTAACAACTGTCTTTCTTTCTTTTACTTCTCCGATATAGCTCTCATAAACATCCTGTGTAAACAACTGACCTGCCGCTGTCAGCTCTGCCACTGCCTCCAGAAGATCTCTCAAATCTTCTTCTGCATAAATATCGCCAAGCTTTTCGAGCAGATATTCTGCCGTCTTCTCTTCTTTTAACGTTTCCGGCGTATGGGCAGGGTTCATGGCCTCCAGACAGCCGATCACATCATACGCAATCTTGTCCACGACATGCACAGATCCGCTGTTCACATCCAGGACAATATGATATCCATTATTCTGGTACTGATGAATCACAACAGTTACCCCTCTTTCATTTAAATTTTATATTTTTGCATAACACACGTAAGGCAGCGACCACGGCCGCTGCCCTCATGTCTAATATTCAGTTTCTTATTTTTTGTGTTCACAAACCTGATTTCCTACTGTACAGGATGTCTTACATGCTGACTGACAAGATGTCTGACATTCTCCGCATCCACCTTTTTTCACTGTATGATTCAATGTCTGAGTATTTAATGTTTTGATATGTTTCATTTCTATTCCTCCTAATGTGTATGCATAAGCATCTAGTTTTCTTAGAATTATAACACATCCTGATCACTTTTTAAAGTATTTTTTTACTGTTCCATCTGTCTGCCCAGAAATTCTGCTGCCACAGCTGCCATTTTTTCTTCCACTTCACTGAATTTTTTGTGTTCTTCTTTGTGTAAAAACACCACTGTTCCCATCACGTCCCCGCCACTGATAATCGGACAAATAATTTCCTGAGAATATTCCTCACCCCCGGCGAATATCGGAATATAGTCCGCTTTCCTTTTTTCTGTACGGATCTGCTTTCGAGCCTGTATTGCATACTCCAGTTCTTTACTGATATAACTGTTCAGCAGCTCCTTGCTCCCATTTCCCGATGCTGCTACAATCTGATCCATATCAGTAAGACACACAATACAGTTCATGGTATGTGCAAGGCTTTCTGCGTACAGTCCGGCAACAGCGCCGATTTCTCCGATCGGAGAATACTTTCTTAAAATCACGCTGCCTTCTCTCTCAGTAAAAATTTCCAGCGGATCTCCTTCCCGAATACGAAGTGTCCTTCGAATTTCTTTTGGAATCACCACCCTGCCAAGGTCATCAATTCTTCGTACAATTCCTGTCGCTTTCATCTTATCTTCTCCTTATATCTGGTTTTTATCGATAACAATCTGCTATTAGTATCGCTCATTTTTTAGAAATTATGAGTTATTTTACCAGTTTTATAAGAATTCATGAGGGATGTATTTTTTCCGAAAAGAGTAACTACAAGAGATTTTCTATCGTTCTCTCTGTACGTTTACTTCCTCACGAAATCATACCGCCGATCATTCCACCTCCTGTGCACAGAATACACACGATCAAAAGCTGAGGAAACGGCTCCTGAATACTGTGATAAATCCCAAATGAAATCAATACAAGAAGCAGAAAATACAGCACACCGATTCCAAGCCCCCAGACAAATTTCCTGACCCTTGCCATTTTCCCTGCTACAAAACCACCTGCCAGTGTAGACAAAATATACACAGTCAAAATCCCTGCTGAAACATGTTTTTCCTCCAGTCCGCATTTGTAAAGCAGTACTGTCAAAATCAAAAGGAGCACACCTGTTACAAGGTATGCACACAACAGGGATTTTAAAATCCAAAGTCCTTTTTTCTGCATTGAATTTTCAACATTTGCTTTCTTTTCCATATACGCTCTCCTCCCGGCTCATTTACAGCTAATACACTGTATGAGTCCGAAAAGCGTTTTATGTCCATCGTTCCATTGGTATCAGCTTTTTTTCTGTATCCAGCAGGCAACACATTGTTGTCTGTCACACTCACAATGTTCCCCTATCATTGTCTCTTTTCCCAACTCATGTAGCGGTGTGTCAATGATATGCATCAACTGACTAACAATATCATTCTCTAAAAATTTTATCATCTGCAATAGTTTGCCAATCTACCAGAAGGTATTTAAAAAGGAAAACCCCTCATTTACAATCCTTTTCCCGCTTGAAAATAAAATTTGTAAATGAAGGGTTTTCTATTTTTATTCGCTCATCTGCTTATACTGCTGTGCGATATTTTTCACATGGTCTCCCATTCTTTCAAAATCTGTCAGCATCTCTGTAAAAATGATTCCGCTCTGAGGTTTACATTTTCCTTTTTTCATACGCTGCATCTGTTTCTTAAAGTACTTATCTCTCAGATCATCGATCTTCTGCTCTGCCGCACTGGCTTCAAAAAGAACCTGCGTCATATCGCTGCCCTCTTCATTTTTCACGATATCAAGCGCTGTCAGACACTGTTTTTTCATCTCTTCGATTTCTTCCAATGCTACATCAGAAAATGACAGATTCCACTCTTTGAGATCTTTTGCATATCCCGCCAGATTCATGGCATGATCCCCGATACGCTCCAAGTTGCCGATCACGGCATAATATCCATTAATGATCTTGGAATCCTCTGTCGATTTCTCATTGGAGATCAGAGATACGATATACTCTGAAATCTCACGGTTTAAATAATCGATATAGGTCTCTCTTTCTGAAATCTTCTCCATATCTTTTTCATTATACTGAATCAGAACATCATATGCTTTTGCAATATTCTTAGATACCATATCGCGCATTCTCTCGATTTCATCCCGAACCTGTGAAAGTGCTACCGCACTGGAGCCGATCGCATAGTTGGATTCAAACCGTGTGATGTACTTGAGTCTGTAATCTTCATCGTCTTCCTTCTTGCTGTCCGGAAGGATCTGGGTTGCGATTCTTGCCATGACATTACCAAATGGAAGCAGGATCAATGTTGTTACGATATTGAATGTTGTATGAACATTGGCAATCTGTGCCACCGGATTTCCAGGTGTGAGCGCTTCCATCCAGGAGACAAACGGCGTTGTCATACAGATGACCGTAAACAGGATCGAACCGAAAATATTGAACATCAGATGGATCACGGTTGTACGCTTTGCATTGACTTTCATTCCGATTGATGCTAAAACCGCGGTAATACAGGTACCGATGTTCTGTCCAAACAAAATGTATACTGCGCTGGAAAGCGGAACCATTCCAGTTGCTGCAAGCGCCTGCAGGATTCCAACAGATGCAGATGAGGACTGAATGATTGCCGTAAAAATTGCACCGATCAGAATACCTACCAGCGGATTCTCAACTGTTGTCATAAAGTTGATAAATGTCTGTGAATCCTGAAGCGGAACCATTGCATCACCCATCATCTCCATTCCCATAAACAGGATTCCAAGACCAGAAAAAATTCCACTGATATGATGTACTTTTTCATTTTTAATAAACATCATCGCTGCCACACCACCGATTGCAAAAACCGGCGCAATCGCAGCGATATCCAGTGCGATCAACTGACCTGTGATCGTTGTACCGATATTTGCACCCATGATTACCCAGACTGCCTGACTTAATGTCATCAGACCGGAATTTACAAATCCAACCAGCATAACTGTGGTTGCGGAAGAAGACTGAATCACGGCTGTGATCACAGCTCCAACCAGAACTCCTTTAATACGGTTGGAAGTCAGCTTCTCCAAAATCGACTTCATTCTGTTTCCGGCAGCAGCTTCCAGGCCGTTGCTCATCATATGCATTCCGTACAGAAACAGTGCAAGTCCCCCCAGCAAGGAAAGTATATCTGTTATCCCCATTGTATCTTTCTCCTTTTTTCTTCTCTTTTTGTATTTTATTTTTTCGCTCGAAACGAGACTGCCGCAAATAGTATCACAGCAGTCTCGTTTTCTGGCAAATTTTACAATTTTGATTCTAGCACACCGCATTTTTCCAGGTCAACATTCTTTTACACTTTTTTAACAAGTTCTTAGCATAACCTTAACATAAGCCTTCACAGTTCAGTCTTTCCATCAAGTATTGAAAAGCCTCCCTGATTCTGTTAAAATCAAAGAAGATTCCGAAAACAACGGAATTTTAAGAAATTTTAAGGAGTGAATACGATGAGTAAGATTGATGAAGTAAGAAGCGCCATGATGGCTGCTATGAAAGCAAAAGATAAAGAAAGAAAGGATGCGCTTTCCGCACTGCTCACTGCATTGAAGAACAAAGCGATCGACAAACGTGCAGACCTGACGGAAGAAGAGGAAACACAGGTAATCTTAAAAGAGATTAAACAGCTCAAAGAAACCATTGAGATGACACCTGCAGACCGCACGGATATTCTCGCAGAATGCAACAGCCGTCTCGCAGTCCTCGAAGAATACGCTCCAAAGATGATGGATGAAGAGGAAATCAAAGCAGTGGTTTCAGAAGTACTTGCCTCTCTCGGTCTGGATGCGCCGACTGCAAAAGAAAAAGGAAAGATCATGAAAGAACTGATGCCGAAAGTCAAAGGAAAAGCCGACGGAAAATTAGTCAGTGAAGTCGTTGCTTCCTTCCTGTCCTGATTCACTATGAAAGTACTGATTTTATCCTGCAATACCGGAGAGGGACACAATTATGCCGGCAGGGCACTCAAAGAGTGTATCGAATCGCATCATGATACCGCAGATATGCTGGATATCATGATGCTTGCCGGTCCCAGAGTATCAAAACTGGTGGGGAACAGCTATGTCAACATTGTCCGGCATGCTCCCCGCCTTTTTCAGTGTTTATACAAACTGGGCGGACTTGTCAGTTCCGCCAGACATCATTCTCCGGTTTATTATGCCAATGCTCTTCTCGCCTAAAAAGCTAACGCGCTATCTGGATACACACCATTACGATGTAATCGTAACGCCCCATCTTTTTCCCGCCCAGACACTGACTTATATAAAGAAAAAGAACCTATTGTCCCAGAAAGTCGTGGCTGTAGAAACAGATTATACCTGTATTCCATTTTGGGAAGAGACAGACTGCGATTACTACATCATCCCTCACTATGAACTGATCGACGAATTTGCAGCAAAAGGAATTCCCAGAGAACGTCTGAAACCATACGGGATTCCGGTTCGTCCGGCATTTTCTGACCAATCTGACAGACAAAAAGCGCGCGTACGCTGTGGGATTCCAACGCATGCCCAGGTTTATCTGATCATGAGCGGCAGTATGGGATTTGGAAAGATTCAGCTCTTTGTTGCCGAACTGCTCCGTACCCGAAAGCCCGGAGAATATGTTGTTGTAATCTGCGGAAACAACCGTCGCCTGCAAAAAATCCTCCTTGCGGAATTTGGAAAACAAGAAGGTGTTCAGATTCTGGGATACACTGAAAAAATTGCAGATTTTATGGCTGCTGCCGATGTGCTTTTCACCAAACCCGGCGGTCTGACTACCACCGAAGCAGCTGTCAAAGGGATTCCGATCGTACACACACGCCCAATTCCCGGCTGTGAGCAAAAAATCTGGCTTTTTATACAGAACGGGGATTGTCCCTGACTTCCCAAAAACTGCACGGACAGATTCTTGCCGGCCGAAAACTGATGTCAAACGATGAACTGCGGCATTCCATGTGTACAGCGCAGCACACTGTCATCCCACCAAATGCTGCTGAGAAGACTTACCAGCTTCTCTGCCAGCTTTCTTCTGCGTATGCCGTCTCAGATGATACTGCAAAAAAGGAGACTTTATGAATGAGTTATTCTTTATTTTAGTCGGATATCTTTCGGGAAGTATTTTATATGCCTATCTGCTTCCCAAATATATTTGCCATATCGATATCATGAAAGACAGTGACGATCACAATCCCGGTACATTCAATGCTTTTGCACTGGCAGGTACACAGGTTGGTATTCTTGTGATTGCATTGGAGCTTTTGAAAGGATTTCTTCCGATCTGGCTGGCTTCACATATTCTGGATACAAGAAGATGGATGTTTGCATTTGTTCTCTGTGCACCTGTTGCAGGGCATGCGTTTCCCCTGTTTTATCCGAAACGTGGCGGAAAAGCCATCGCAGTTTCTTTTGGAGTATTATTGGGACTGCTGCCGCGATACCGCCCGGTGCTGCTTCTCATCTTCTTTTATCTGTTATTTTCTTTTTTGATCGTTGTAAAGCCGCATCTTTACAGAAGCATTCTTACGTTTACACTGTTTTCTCTGACCGGATTGTTTTATTTCCATGATGCGGTGATCAGCATGGGCACATTTTTCATTTCCTGCGTGGTCATCATCCGACATCTTGTACATCATCAGAAAGAGCCTTTCAGCATTCGCTTTTTACAGCGGAGCTGAAAGGCTCTCTTTTATTTTTTGATCATAGAAATCGCTTTTGATCGTTCCAGTGTTTTTGCAAGCACATAAAAGATTACGGAATCAATCGGAACGGAAACTACCTGTTTTATAAATCTCGCCGGAAGAATTGCCAGAAATCCTTTTCCATACAGGATCGTCAGCCACCAGGTACCGAGCAGAAGATTTACAAGTAAAGCAACCGTAATTTTGGCTGCCACGACTCTTCCCAATTGAATCGGACGATGATAGAAAAAAATTCCGTAAATAACAGGTCCCAGCATCGCATTCAGTGTATACCCAAAGAAATACGGTCCCGTCGGCTTGATCAGAAACTTCAGGATATCCCCGATTCCTCCCATGATCCCGCCAACCACCGGACCGAACAGCATCGATGCCAGCTCATTAGGAATACCGGAAAAACCAATCCGGATAAACTCCGTAAGCTGAACAGAGAAAAAGCCTAATATCACACCGATCGCGATCAACATGGCAGCCACTGCCATAACTTTTGTTTTCTTCAACTCATGCCAGGAGTCTTCAAACTGCTGTTTTAATTGTTTCATAAAAAAATACCTCCTTTGCAGTAGTCCTCAAGCTACGCACAGAAGGTATCCTTATATCAAACTGGTATATCTGTCTATGTGCAGCAGCGGGATGCGAAATATGTACCGCAAGCATTCACTTTTCGTCCTGCTGGCAACTCCCCGTCCAACCGGCACTTAACGCACATACTTCTACTCTGCTTTTGTTTTTATTTTCGTCGTGATTATAGCACAATTTCCAAAGACGGACAACTATTTTTTCTCCTGCGGTTCTTCCGGTCTCACGATCGGAATCTGAAGATTGACTCCGTACGGATTGATCACAACCCCTTTTGCCTCGTTTACCAACATCTTCGGAACATTTTTTGCTTCAATAGCCATCGTCTTAAACTGATCCTCTTTATTGAATTTTCGAAACTCCAGGATATCTGTGAAAATCGGCTGATATGCATCTCCGTTCTTCTGTTTGAGCATCGGCATTCCGTTTTCTTTATGAACAGCTACAATAAATCTGCCTCTTCCATAATTGACCAGTATCTCTTCCTGCAGACCTTTCAGCTCTTCTGTCAGTTCCGGCTTTTCCTGTCTGCGCATCTCCTGCATAAAATACAGAGATGTCAGGTGAAGCTGCGGATTCTCTACCCATACTTTTCCATCCGGAAGGTCCTCAGTATTTGGTCGTATCACCAGTTCTCCCAACTGAAGTCTTGCTTCACTTTCCATATTTTTATTGATCAAAAGCCCGTTGACGCCCATCGGATACAGGCTTGAGAAAAATCCAAGCAGCTGTTTCTTTTCAATCTTTGCGATCTGGATCGGAATCCGCTGTTCAATCAGCTTCTTTCCCTCTCTCTGTGCATCCTCCTCTGTATAATATAACAGCACTTCATCATCAAATGTCTCTTCATCACACAGGACATACGGCATCTTTGTACACAGAGACATAAAGACATACATCTCCTCTGCATTTCGCAGACTGCTCAAAAGCTGCTCTTTTTCCGGTAACTGTCCGTTTTTATTTTCCTCTTTCATGAAACTGATTCCTTTCTTCTGTTGATATTCCCTATCTTTTAATTATACCAAAATTTTACTCTGATACCAACAAGATTCTGGATTATTTTCCACTTTTCGAACTCTGGATCTCAAAGACAATCCGTGTCAGATACTCCTCTTCTTCAGACATGGTAAGGCTGTCAAACAGAATGTCTTCATAGCAATGTGCGCCCAACTGGATTTTATTCTCTTTCCCATATTCTAAAATTTTCTTATAGGTATCCTCCAGCGTCTGCCATTTTCCTTTATGATAGGCGATCAGATACATTCCCGCCGGTCTGATACTGTAGTTAACTTTTTGCGGTTTCTCATCCAAAAGCTCATAAAAAACAGAATACTGATCAAAAATACCATTTTGAATCTCCTTGGTATTTTGTCGGTATCCAATGGAATATGCACTTTTGATCCCATTCCTCGCACAATACTCAAACAATTCTCCGATTTTTTCTGCCCATACCCGTTCATTTGTATCCGTTGTACAGGACTGGATCATGTATCTGTCCGGTTCTTCCTCGATTCTGATTGCTTCCGTATCTGTCTGCATTGTCTTCTCAATAATCTCACTCTTCTTTACAATCCACTCTTCCATCTTTTTCAGCTGCTGCATCTGTTTCCTGATTATGCTCTGTTCTTTTTGAAACAACTTCAGCAGTCTCTTTGGACTTCTCTGATTCATATATCCTTTGATCTCCTCTAAAGACACATCCAGTTCTCTCAATGTCTGGATCACATCGAACACATCCAGCTGATCAAAGGAATAAAAGCGATAGCCATTCTCCAGCTTGATCTCCGGAGAAAACAATCCAATCTTATCGTAATAGAACAGCGTATGCTTTGTCACTCCAACCAGCTTTGCAAATTCTCCGGTTTTAATATATCTTTCCTGATTCATTGGTATTCCCCTCTTGACTATAGACTTACTCTATAGTTTATGATAACAGGAATTGTAAGAAAAAACAACTGACAGGAGCTTTTACCATGACAAATTGTTATCACTACCTCAAATAAACATACGAAAAATACCGCCGCATCTCCTGCATTTTCAGGTTGATGTGGCGGTATTTTTTCTTTTACGCTAAAAGATCATCTTTGTCAATCCGATTCAATAAAAGTGAACACAGAACTCCAAGTCCCAGGCAGATCACATTTACGATTGCCGCACTTAAAGATACTGTAAAACTTCCAAATGGTATGATCATAACCGTTGCCGCTACTACAATTCCGACAATGGCATGGAACACATAGGAATAAAATTTTTCCAGAAGAGCATCTATCATCTTCGCGAAACATATTACCGTAACAACTGCACCGATTCCACTTGGGATCATAATGCTCAGATTCAGATGTCCCAGCCCGTCAACAAACGGAGTATACAATCCCAGAGGCATCAGAAGGGTAGAAAAACTCATTCCCGGAACAATCACGCTCAATGCCAGACACACGCCGCAAAAAACGTACCATCCTACATTCGGCACAAGGCTGACTGACAGCAGGTTCAATGTTGTCAGTATGGCAAAGATCACCACTGCTGCTGCCACCATAGAGATCCATGATCCGTTGGTCCGTCCTTCTTTTCCCGCCTCACGCATCAGAGACGGCAGCATACCTGCGATCAATCCGACAAAAAGACACACGGATGGATCCGGATACTTTTCCAGGAAAAACGACAATATATTGGCAACTCCAAGGAAACCGACTGCGCCGCCCAAAATAACCGGAAGTAATTTACGGATATGGGTAAAAAAGTACTTTCGCGGATTGGACAATAACTCCATTACAGGTCTGTAAATTCCGAAAATGACGCACAGGACACCACCTGAAATTCCCGGAAGGACAGCTCCAAGGCCTATGAGCATCCCCTGAAGCATTCGAACTAGAAATGTGCACAAAGGCAAACTTCCCTCTTTGTGTTCTTTCATCATAATATCTTTCTCCTGTCTCTATCTCTTTTTTAGCTGTTTTTCATTGCAACGCTTCCTACGATATCTGCCACATGCTCACATGCATCTGCGCATTTTTCAAGATAAGTATAAATCTCTCTCCATGCAATGATATTTCTCACATCCTGTTCTTCCACGTGAAGTTTTCTCATACTGGAAATAAACAGTTCATCTTCTTTTTCTTCTAATGTATTCATCCGGATAATGCTTGGCTTCAGTTCTTTGGAATGTTTGAAATTCTTAAACTCCTTCAAAAGAGTCTGAAGTTCTTCACAGCATTCGATCACTACATCCAGCATAAGAAATACTTCCTGACACATTTCCTGTACATTGTTGATGTAAACACGGATCAGAACTTCTTCTATTTTATCCGTCACATCATCAATATGATGGCTGAGAGCAATAATATCCTCTCTTTCAATTGGAGTGATAAATGCTTTTGCCAGCTTATCTGTAATCTCGTGTCTCTGTGTATCTGCCTGACGCTCGATCTCATGAATCTCTTCCATCTTCTTTGAAATCTCTTCCGGCTGAAACTCTGTCAGTATCTCCTTTAATAAATATGCTGCTTTACATGAGTATTCTGCACATTTCATAAAGTTATCGAAATAATAATCATCCTGTTTTTTTGACATTGGTATTCCTCCTGTTATCCAAATATGTACATAAATATTTTTGCCATACAAAAACTAATCAGTCCGCAGCCCGGAAACGTAAAAATCCAGGTCAGCATCATATCTTTTACAACTCCAAAATTGATCGCAGAAACCCTTTTTACTGCGCCGACTCCCATGATCGCACTTGTCTTTGTGTGTGTCGTAGAAACCGGAACTCCCATCAGACTGGAGTACAGAAGACAGATTGCTCCGGCAAGATCCGCGGAAAATCCCTGGTAACGCTCCAGCTTTACCATGTTCATGCCCACTGATTTAATAATTTTTTCTCCTCCGATACTGGTTCCAACAGCCATAACAATACTGCACAGAAGCATCAGCCACACCGGAATTTCCATCCCGCTTACGGAATTGTGTCCTCCTGCAAATGCGATTCCCAAAAACAAAACGCCTATGAATTTCTGACCGTCCTGTGCTCCATGCATAAAACTCATGGCTGCCGCACCTGCAATCTGCGCACCTCCAAAAAAGCGATTCGTCTTGCGGCGGTCCATGGAACGGCAAAAGACGGTAATCAGTTTACATACCACCCATCCTGTTGCAAATCCAAGGATCAGGCTCAGTACAAGACCATACAGAACTTTGACCCATTCATCAAAGTTGATTCCGCCCACGCCCTGCTGAATTGCGATCGCGGCTCCGGAAAGCCCTGCAATCAGACTGTGACTTTCGCTGGTCGGAATTCCGAAAAATGAGGCTGCTGTACTGTATATCACAATGGACAACAACGCTGCACACAATGCGATCAGCGCCTCATCGGTATGGTTACCAAAATCCACCATATTGCTGATCGTAGATGCAACGGAGCTGTTGATCTGCGTCATCACAAAAACGCCAAGAAAATTAAACACTGCACTCATCATGATCGCGGCACGCACCGGCATACACCTGGTCGCCACACAGGTGGCGATTGCATTCGGTGCATCGGTCCAGCCATTTACAAAGATTACCCCCAGAGTGAGTAGGACTGTGATAAACAGCATCGGGTTACTTATAATATCCTGCCAGAAATTTACAAATGTCAATTCCATACTCTCTTCCTCCGGCCCTTAAACTTCATTCACGAACACATCAATGTTATCTACTTTTCCGATCACCACAATGATGTCTCCCTGACGCAGACGATATTCCGGCATCACTTCAATATTCGTCTCATCTCCGTTTTCAATTGCAATAATATTCAACCGGTATTTCTGACGGATCTCCGTCTCTTCTATGCTCTTCCCGATCAAATGGTTCGGGACCTCTATCTGACGGATCTCTACCTGGTTACATAAAGAAACATACTCCAGGAAGTTATTGGACAACAGTTTCTTCCCAAGTCTCAGAGCCATATCCCTCTCCGGATATACAACCTCTGCTCCGAGCTTGCTCAGCACCGCTCCCTGTTCCGGACTCAGCGCTTTTGCAATCACACGCGGCACTCCCATCTCTATCACACTCATGGTGGTCAATACACTGACGTCCACTTTTTCTCCGATACAAATAATCACAACATCACAATTCTGTATTCCAATTTCTTTTAATGTATCAGAGCTGAGATTGTCTGCCACAAATGCACAGTCTGTATACTGCCGCATCTCTTTTACCTTTTTTTCATCCTTATCAACTGCGATGACCTCATGCCCTGACTGTGCCAGCATCATTGCCAGCGCTTCTCCAAAACGCCCCAGCCCGATGACTCCATATGCTGTTTCTACTTTCTTTTTCATTTTTTTGAATTCTCCCTTTTTATTATCCTATTGAAACTTCTTCTTCTGAATACCTTGCTCTTGGTTCTGTACGGTTCACCCACATGGAAATTAAAGTAAATGCTCCGACTCTTCCTGTAAACATGACAAGAATGATCACCGCCTTTCCTGCCACACTGAGCGCCGGTGTGATACCGGTAGAAAGACCTACCGTTCCAAACGCAGAAACTACTTCAAACAACAGCTGCATAAAACTATATTCCGGTTCGAGTACACACATAAAGAACGTTGCAACACATACCACTGTTCCCGAAAGTATCGTAATCATAAATGCCTTTGAAATATTCTGCTCTGATATATTTCTATGGAACGCATGCACTGTTCCTTTCGTACATGTTCCTCTTATTTTCTGGAACATGATAAAAAATGTACTCGTCTTGATACCTCCACCTGTAGATCCTGGAGAAGCACCTATAAACATCAAAATACACAATACAAACAAACCGGCGTTTGTAAACTCTCCAATCGGGTATGTGGAAAATCCGGCTGTTCTTGCTGAAACACTTTGAAAGAACGCCCCAAGCCATGTCACATTTTCTGTCAACTTCAATATAACCGTTCCCGCAACCAGCAAAACTAAACTCGTGACAATAACCACCTTAGAATGCAAGGTCAGTTTGCGAAAACGCTTTTGTTTTAGTATATCCAAAATCACAAGGAATCCCAGTCCTCCAAAAATAATCAGGATACAGGTTGTCAGATTCAAAAGAACATTGTCCTGATAAATCGTAAGGTTCCTAAGCCCCCCAAAATATCAAACCCTGAGTTGTTAAATGCCGCAATTGAATGGAATATACTGATTCCCACTGCATGAACCGTATCGTAATCCTGTCTGAAAACAAAAAAACTTAAGATAGCGCCTCCGGCTTCAAAGCACAGCGTCATTAGCAATACCGCTTTCACCAGCTTAACAATACCCTTATAACTGTCGATATTCAATGCTTCTTTTACCAACATTCGGCTCTTGATTCCGACTCTTTTTCTTGCCACAAGCATAAGCCCCACACCAAGCGAGGTCACTCCAAGCCCGCCAATCTGTATTAATGCTGCCACAATCCCCTGACCAAAGGCAGTGAAATGATCTGCTGTATCAATCGCGATCAAACCTGTTACGCACACTGCGCTGGTAGAGGTGAATAACGCGTCGATGGCAGATACTTCTGCTCCATCTTTTACAGATATCGGAAGGAGCAGCAGAATCATACCAAACAGTATGACACCTGCAAATCCTCCCACAATCATTCTGCCTGGAGGCTGATTTCTTAAAAACATACTTATCTTTTTCATTTTCCTTTTCGTCCTGTCTTTCTTTTCTGAATCCTTTCTTTATGTTCTTCCCACCATACCCATAGTGGTCCGGCTATACAAATGGAAGAATAACATCCCGAAATGAGTCCTGCTAAAAGTGGAAGTGAAAAATTCGTGATGGATTCCATTCCATACACTACGGAAACTACAAAAATAACAAATGCGCACAGAACCACAGTAAATGCTGTGTTTATAGAGCGTTGCAAGGTCTCTGTCGTACTGATATCCACCAGCTCTGCCAGTGTGCTTTTATTTTTTGCACCATTTCTGTGTTCCCTAATTCTATCATATAACACGATTGTATCGTTGATCGAATATCCGATAATCGTCAAAGTAACAGCCACAAATGCATCGTTCACAGGAATCTTGAAAATTCCAAAGATAAACACACAATAAGTATATCGTGAAGCAGCGCAATCACCGCCGTAACTCCTGACGCCAGTCCTCCTAATGCTGAAAAACCGCACTCGGATATACACTACAATAAACAGGAATGACAAAACATCGCAATCGCTGAGTTTTTCAATGCCTTCGCACCAATCT
>ENA-OQKD01000084-OQKD01000084.1-human-gut-metagenome-genome-assembly--contig:-NODE-84-length-25275-cov-4.643630_pt1 | contig 25275 bp, 23 predicted proteins | sample MGYA00242775_ERZ504792 | MGnify/ENA primary metagenome ERZ504792 (study PRJEB26092, sample SAMD00036401) | human gut metagenome | host: Homo sapiens | study: EMG produced TPA metagenomics assembly of...
TCAATAAGCCATAAAGACCTTTGATCGTACTGTGTGCCAGTCCTTCATCTGACAATGCGGAAAAGAACGTCCTTACGTGAGATGTCTTAAAATCCACAACACGAATATTTCCCAAAGTATTTCGTATCCGGTAGTCCCACATACGGATATAATTCTTTTTCGTTCTTTCCTTGATATTCTTTGTTGCCATGTATCGCTCAAACAACGTATTTACAGTCAGCTTCTTGACTGATGCGTCTGTAATAAGCAGATCATCCATATCCTTATTGATCTTCTTTTCCATTTCTCGCAGACTCACCAGATCAGCTGCATAAACCGAATTACGCTTTCCGGTAATTTCATCCTTGTAACGATACTCATAACGTCCATCCGGGCGCTGGTATTCACCTGTTTTTAAATTTCTGCCTTTATTATCTTTTCTTGCCATATCAATCATTCCTTTCACTTCATTTTTCGTTATTCGGAATGATTTTTGTCCTGTCGGTATCAGTCATTTACTGCCTGATATCTGCTCACAGATTAACATAATATTTTATGATTTCCAAGGGTAAATTCCTGCAAAATGCTAATTTTTATTTGCCTTTTTTATAGGAATATTTTTCACTTTTCATTCCGAAGGAAAGTTGTTGTATTTTATCCTCTCATCTTTCATTACACTGCCATTGCATCAATATATTTTTTTATCTTATCCACGTTATAAAGAACACGTCTTCCAACAATCACTCTTGCTTCTGCATAGTCTGCAATTTTCTTTGCAGTTACTTCTCCGCAGGATAACATTGCCATTAATCCTTCAATATCTACCGTCAGACGGTTTTCAGCCTTATACTCTGTTGTTTTTCTCATGATGCACATACCTCCTTTCCTCCGTATTCTTCTGCATCACCTCCCAGACAGCGGTTATGCCCGTTGTCAGTACACTCTACTTTTTGTTTAGACTTCTTACAATGATTTTCCATTCCGTTCGACGTGTTGGCTTCCATTTGTATATGGCGGTGTCAACGTTACAATTGACCTCTATCAGAAATCTTTCTGAATACTGGCAGCTTCTTCTCAAGCATACCAGCCGTTGCCGGAGTATCTTCGGTTTCCACATACTACTCTCTGATACAGCGATGGAATCCTGTGTTACCTTTAAGCCCCGAAAGGCACCCATACAGCTCATTCAATTTTCAATGTTCAACAATCAAAAGTTTTGTAGGTATACATTTTTGTACCTATTTCGATTTAATGCCATTATATCCCCAGTTACTGCTAATGTCAATAGCACTTCATGTGTTTTAGGTTCTTTTTTGTACTCTTTTTCATTGATTTTCTGCCAGCTTGTGTTATAATATGGACAAATAGTTATTCATTTCTTGATTTCACTATCTTTAACGGATGTTTATCAGGACTAATGCAGAGGTGACTTTATGAATTTTAATCTGAAACTAAAAAAAATCCGGACATTCCGGAAAATGACACAAAAAGAACTGTCAGAGAAGATCGGACTGACCGATCAGCATAGAATTGTACAATATGAAAAAGGTGTTCGTGTTCCAAAAAAAGATCTGGTTGATAAAATGGCTAAGGCTCTTGATGTTAATCCTTATACCCTCTATGATACCGCTGGACGTGACGCTTCCGAAATGATGGAACTGCTTTTCTGGCTGGATGAATTTAACCCATCTGCCCTGCATCTGTTTCTACCTCGGAAATTTCCTGGTGAAAAATGCAATGAAGTAGCTGACACTTCCGTTTACTACCATGACAACGATAGTTGGCCTGCTCATGCACCTGTCTGTATGTGGTTTGACTATGGAGTTCTGAATGATTTTCTGAAAGAATGGGTGTTCGAATGGATGAACTGAAATCCGGTGTGATTACCAGAGATGAATATTTTGAATGGAAAATCAACTGGCCGTATACCTGTGATGATTGTGGAAAACGGAAACCCTCAAAACAGTGGCGGAAATCAAACGAATAGAATTTAGTGAAACTTAGCAAAACTTAAATTCACTGTATTTTTTCTCTTTGCTCAAAAAAGGCACTGCAAACCAATAATTCTATGGTTTTCAGTGCCTTTTGTTCTATACACTAAGTTTCCAATTTGCTGCTTCCGTCTGCAGATCAACCAGCTTACGATATAGACCATTTTTCTTCATAAGCGTATCATGGTTTCCTTTTTCTGCCACAACACCTTTATCCAGAACAACGATCTGATCCGCTGCTTCAATCGTTCTCATCCTATGAGCGATTACCAGAACTGTCTTCCCACTGACTAGTTCAGATATCGCTTCCTGTATCTGTGTTTCACTGTCCACATCTAAAGAAGCAGTTGCTTCATCCAGTAAAATAACAGGTGCATCTTTTAAAAGTGCACGGGCAATGGAAAGACGTTGGCACTCCCCGCCAGAAAGCGTAGAACCATTTTCTCCGATTACCGTCTGATAACCCTGCGGCAATTTTTCGATAAAATCATGACATTTTGCAGCCTTTGCTGCAGCAATAACATCCTCATCACTTGCACCTTTTCGTCCGACACGGATATTTTCCATAATTGTATTATTGAAAAGAACAACATCCTGAAAAACAATCGAAAAATCTTTCATCAATGCGACCGGATCAATTTTTGCGATATCTGCACCACCAAGTGTAATTTTCCCACCATCCACGTCATAGAATTTAGCTGCCAGTTTTGCTATGGTGCTCTTACCACCGCCGGATGGTCCTACTAATGCAGTCACCTGTCCCTGTTTTGCAGTAAAAGATACATCTTTTAAAACTGTTTTTCCTGTTTCATAAGAAAACTTCACATGGTCAAAAATCACATCATATCCTTTGGTGTGATACTCTGTCTGCCCGTTTTCTAACGGATATTCCTGGATTTCTTTCAAGCGTTTTACCTGTAAATTCACACCAAAAAGTTCTGCCATATTCGCCATAGCTCCAGAAAGTGGATCATACAGACGGGAGGCTGCGATCAAATATAGAATATAAGTAAACAGATCAATTTTTTCCTTTAAAATCAGCGAACTTCCCACAACAATAACCGTTGCCAGTCCAAGCCGTAAGACCATCTGACCGGTTGTAAGAAGACTCGCACTGACCATTTCACTGGAAATCTGCGCTTTTTCTGCTGCATCCAATTTCGCATCCAGTTTCTCCAGATAAGTTTTCTCCTGATTACATGCCTTAATATCCTGTACCGTTTCCAGACATTCCTGTATTCCTTCTGACAAATCAATTCTTGTTGTCATATATTTCTTTGCAAGCAGTTCCTGCCACTTGCGTGAAAGAAGAACAATTGCAAATGCCACCGGTGCAACCCACAAAAGAGCAATTCCCATTTTCCAGTTCATAACAAGAAGTACCAGACACACAATACTTGTAGAAATAAGTGCTCCAAAAAATTGCGGAACTGTATGGGAAAACGCATGCTCAAAACTGGCACAGTCGCCCATAATTGTACTTGTCAGATCAGCAAGGTCACGTTCATGGAAAAATCCAAGCGGTAACGTCCTGAGCTTTTCTGCAAGTGTAATGCGTCTACGTTCACTTTCCTCATAGGTACCAATATAGGCTTTTGTATACTGCAGATAATGAAGGACAAAAATAATCACTAAAATGATAATTCCAACAACTGTATATCCTGCAAATCCTGCCACTTTTTCTTCCATTCCAAGAGCCATAGGAAGCATCGTATTTAATACTATTGCAAGTAGGGCAACCGGGAGCATCAGACTGATATTTGCCAGTACAGAATAAACAATTGCTTTAAAAAGATCCTTTGCACCCTGGACACTCAGAGCGTATTTTTTCTGTAATCTGTTAATCATGATTTTCCTCCTTTCTCACAGTCGTTCCAACCTTCCAGATAATCTGTGTCTGATATTCTTTCCACATGGATGCGTAGACACCATTCTGTTTCAGCAATTCATCATGATTGCCTCGTTCTATTATTTTTCCATCACCAAAGACCAGAATCATATCTGCATCCTGAATCGTGGACAGACGATGTGCAATCATAAGTACTGTTTTTCCGCTGGTCAGTCCTTCAAAGGCAAGCTGGATCTGATGCTCATTTTCCGCATCTGCAAAAGCTGTCGCTTCATCAAGTATAATAATTGGTGCATCTTTCAGAATTGCACGTGCTAATGCAATCCGCTGATTTTCACCACCCGACAGATAGGTTCCTCCACTTCCAACTATAGTATCCAAACCATTTGGAAGTCTCTCTATGATATCCTGACATTGTGCTGCTTCTGCCGCTCTCATCACTTCTTCACGTGTGGCATCTGGCCTGGAAGCTCTAATATTTTCAAGTAAGGTATCATTGAAAAGACGGGTGTTCTGGAACACAAATGCAATCTGATCCATGAGGTCATTTTTAGCAATCTCACGAACATCCACACCACCCACTAAGACGTCTCCTTCCTGCACATCATAAAAACGTGGAATCAGACTGGCCGCTGTAGATTTGCCACTACCGGAAGCTCCGACTAATGCAATTTTCTTACCATCAGGGACTTCGAAGCTTACATGATACAATGCTTTTTTCTTAGCACCTGGATAAGTAAAAGAAACATCCTCGAATACAACAGAAGCATCCTTTGGCTGTTTTTGTGTATTTGATTCTTTAAGCGGTTTTTCCTGCAAATTGCTTCTATTCTGCTTACTGCACTTTTTGCCGCCATTAACTGTTCGCTTGCAAACATGATTCGATTCATCATGTTGTACAAACTGGCGTAAACAGACTGTAAAACAGGAAATCTAAAAACAGTTTCTGACGATCCGCCTGTCCACTTGCTGCCGAAAAAAGCATCAGTGCAGTCGGGATCAACAAAATAAAAGTTCCATTTAAAGTAATGTTAAATCCCGTCAATGGGATACGACAGCAGATTGCATATCCACTGGCATATTTTTTGTATTCTTCAATCGCTGCATGAAAGTTTTTGAATGAGTAAATGGTTTGCTGGAATACCTTTACAACCGGGATTCCACGAACGAATTCTACCGCTTCTTTATTCATATTTTCCAGTGCGGTCATGTATCCCGACATAAAATCGGCATTATCTCCACCCATCATTTTCTTTAAGAAAAATACACTGATTGCCAGTGGAATCAAACAACAGATTCCAAGTCTCCAGTCAAAGACAAACAACAAACTGATGACTGCAACCGGCATAACAACTGCACCGGTCAGATCCGGCAACTGATGTGCCAGAAACCCTTCGGTCAGTCCAGCATTGTCATCAATAATTTTCCGAAGTCTGCCACTGGCATTCTGACTGAAATATCCAAGCGGTAACGTGACAATATGGTGCATTGCCTCTTTTTTCATATTGGTAGCTGTACGAAATGCTGCCAGATGCGAACAACATAATGCTACAAAATATAATAAAATACTAAGTAACGAAAATGCTACTGCAAGCCACGCATAATGCCCACTGGAAGCTGCCAGTGACAAATCTCCCTTTTTCATCGCATACAAGATATCCCGAATCACAAACCAGATACAGACAAATGGAATAATAGAAAGCACCGTGGATATTCCTGCCAGAATGCAGCTGGCAATAGTCAACCAATGACGTTTCCCTGCAAATCCCCACATCCGGGATAACTCGGCATTTTTCTTTTTGCTCATGACCTTATATCCTCCTCAAAAAGCCGGTGGCATCAGAATCTCTCCGATTTCCACCGACTCAAATTTATTTTCACTATTCAGACAGATTCTCTTTACAGAATAACTGTATACAGTTCTCAACATCGGCTTTCGTATAGTCAACAGAAATTCCTGCTGCCAGCCAATAAGCATATTCACCTGCATCATATTTTTCCAATGCATCCAGGTCACTTCCATATCTGAACTCAATGTGCCATGTAGTTTTCATCGTATCCGGAGCGATACAGAAATAGGTAAACTCGCCGGAATCAGCATCATCACTTTCGTAGATGTACAGACCACGCGTTTCTTCCATACCTACGTAATGATAAGAATGACTGAATACATCATTCCCCTCTTCATCCACACCAGATATTGTTGTTCCGTCAAACGTGAACTGATCTATATTCTGTAAAAATTCACAGTCGTATGCCATATTTCCATCCTTGTAGGTTTCCACTGCTTCTTCACCGGTGACTGTTCCAGTTACCATAGAAGACATTTTTTCAACAGCCGCCTGAGCATTATCCTCTCCTACAATTGCAGCACTGTCATCGAGCCACAGCTGATCGTATTCATCTGCCAGAATAACCGGCCACAGTTCCTGATAAGTACCTTTCAGATCGCATAAAAGCTGATCTGCTGCATCCTGATTCTCATCAGTTTCACTTTCCTTCTGTACGCTTGTAGTCTGTTCTTCTGTAGCACTGTTTTCTGTTTGCTTTGTTTCAGATGTGCTACTGCTTGTATTTCCACATCCCGTCAATAAAGAAATAGACAAAGTTGCTGCTAAAAACAAACTTGTTAATAATTTTCTCTGTTTCATTATAATCCTCCTAAATAAAAAATATGCATTAGTTAGTATTATCTAACCAATACATATTTTATCTGGTACTAATATGAAACTCAATGACCTGGCAGACTAGTTTCTATCCAATCAGACATTCTTTTTATACTCCGTTGGTGTCATTCCATATTCACCTCGAAATGCCGAAGTAAATTTATTGGGATTTGTATATCCGATTTCTGTTGCGATTTCACCTACAGATAAATTCCCCTCCCGTAATAATTTTTCAGCAATTTGTAAACGATAAGTCCGGAGATACGCATAAACAGGTGCACCATACATTCCCTTAAAACAACGTTTCATTGCCGTAGGTGATATTTCAAAACGCTCTGCCAACTCCTCAATTGTATAATGTTCTTTGATATGTCCTACAATAAAATCATGAATCTGTCTGGTACAGTTCCTTTGCGATTTTGAGAAATAAACATAGTCGTTCTTAATCCTGTCAAAATCCATTTCTGTTAGTATCAATAAAAGCTCCAGAAGCTTTATTCTGATATAACTAGGCTTTATATGTTCCTGAACAGTATATAATTCCGAAAATATATGTTGGACAGTTTCATTTGCACGAACCATATAAAAATCCTGTTTTCCTGCAAACTCTGAAATTCGAGTAAGATTAATAGAAAGAAGTTTCAAGATTCTTCTCATCTCATCTGTAATTTCTTCCAACTCAATCGTTATCGTTATCCCATGATAATGGGAAGTAGGAAATGTTGATGTATGTGATTTCTTATGCAAGGTACAAATGGATAAATTTCCCGCTGCCATATAGCAATAACTACGCTCTCCAAACGCACACTCACACCGCCCCTCCCGACAATAATTAATTTCAATAAATCCAGGACGTGGACTCTGCATCTTATTACAATATTCCATATGCATATCATTATAGACCAGCTCCATTCCTGGAAATGTCTGATATACGGCGATATCTCCTGTACCACTTTCATTCTCAAGATGAAATCTTGAACATATAGCATCTTCTTTTTTTCTCCGGACAGAAGATCCATATAAATCAACACTTCTGAAATCCGATTCCACTTCCGAAGACGCAAAAAGTATATCTCCAGCAACCTTATATGGATTGTCCTCTGTTGTTACTGTTCTCATATTACACCTGTCCACTTTCTTCCGCTGCTTTTTTTACTTTTGTCTCCTCTTTCATAAAACATCATAGCTTATCTCCTTCAGCAATTAGTTTTATCTAACTTTCTCATATAAAAAAATGTTACCTTATAAAGCTCCAGTCCCTACAATAGGTAACATCGTTTGAGTTTCTATACTCTTTCAGTGTAACACCGTTAGGACTGACTGACAAGAAAATATAGAAATTCATTATAGCAAATAAATTCGATTTATTGTTCAATAGCCAACATTCTTATTATTCAAATATATTCTAATCAGAACAGCCCCTACATTTATGACAAAAATCACAAACAGCAGATTAAATGGCAAATATTCCCGTATCAAGTTTCCTAATACCGCAATAAAGGAAAAGCTGGCTATCAAAACCATTTTATAAATATCATCCCATATCTTTCGATACCGTTCAATTCCGCCCCATACAAGAAATACACCCCCGACAATTCCCGCCATAATCACAGCACTTGAAAATATTCGTTCAAAAACTACCTCTCCCGTAGAATATCCCATATAATCCAGCTGTTCAAACCATATCGCATACTTTCTGCACCAATTAACTGGCAACATAATCAGTTGCATTAAATCCCTTTGAAATGCTCCATTCTGAATAAGTGAAAAGAATATGACACAAAGATATCCCCAAGCCCAGAAAAACTGTATTTCTTTCATATCCTCCATTTCCGATTTTGCTTTTCTCCTGGCTTTTTGTATCTCCATATCTGCCCGTTTCTTTTCCCTTTCAGCCTGATACTCTGCCTGTCTTGCCTGTTTTTCTGCTTCTTCCTGTTTTTGCTGTGCCTGTTCAACCGCTTTCACCGACGATTGGTTCACCTGTGTCTGTAATTTAGAGTTCTGGTCCCGAACGTCTTTTATTTCTTCTTCGAGCTGCTCTTGCTCGTTCCTGCTCATTAAGCCATTTCTGTTTCTCAGATCGTCGTTGCTCTGCTGAAGCGACTGATTCAGCTTCTGCGTTTCGGACAGTTCGGTTGTCAGACGCTGAATTTCTACGGTTGATTTCCGAATTTCTTCTCGCAATCTCTGCCTGTCGGATAAGATTGTCTGTTTCTCTTCTTCCAGTGTCTGTATCTGCTTTTTCTGTGTTCGCATGAACTCTTTCGCTTTTTCGAAACTTTGTACGAGAATATCCCTCTCCACTTTGAGCTTGATCGGTGATTCCTCTGGTGTCTGTGATGGCTGCGTCAAGCTCTCTGTAATAGTTGCTGAGTTCTTCGTTTGCTCTGCTGTCTCTGTCGGCTGCAACTCTGGATTTTTCCCTATTTCCATTAAATTCATTCTCCAAGCCCTCCTTGCTGATGTCCAGATGGAATGTTTTGGATAGATTGCTGTCACGCACTTTCTTTCCATCCTGATTCTGGAATGTGATGTGCTTCCGTTTCTCTGTCCAATTTACGTTCCACCCGAACTGCTTCATTTTTTCTATAAACTTTTCTTTGCTGATACAATTTTCCAGTGCCTTTAACACTGCCATTGCACAATCCGCTACAAAGCTGTCCCTTACCTGTTGCCGGAACAGGTTATATTTATCCTTGTTCCATGCAATAACTTCGCCTTTTTCGATTTCACTGCCGTCAAAGTGTTTTCCTTTTCTGCAATGGTCAATCCACGTTCCCGGCACATTTGATTGGTAAGCTGTTTCATACATTCCAGATCCTTTTTGGTGTTATGCAGCTTTCTCCCATCTTCATAACTTACTGAATTGGTAACCAGATGGCAGTGGATATGGTTTTTATCCTTATGCACAGCCACTAAGGTCTGGAATCCACTGAACCATTTTTCTGCAAACTCTTTTCCAAATTCAAACGCCTGCTCCGGGGTGATCTGCTCATCTTTATGCCAGGAAATAATGTTGTGGGCATACATTCTCCCGGTATCTTTATTCCACATCTTCTTTTCTTCCAGAAAGGTTCTGTACACCAGATCATAGTCAATCTCATCATGGCGATACGGGCCTGTTACATAGGTAAGCAGTTCGCTGGTCTTGTCCTGTCGCAATACATATTCGATGCAGTTTCTCATTGCTCCATGTGTATTTGTCCGCTTATTAATCGTCTTATTAACTGCCATATCCTCTCACTCTCCTTCCGATACTTGAGAATATTTTTGTTGAGGAAATACAACATACTGTCATTTGGAACTTCTCCATCTGTATGCAGCTTTCTTGCAATCTGATTGATATTTGTAGTAGCTCCCCGAAGCTGACTGAGAATATCTGCAAACATCTGGTTCAATCTTTTTAATTCTTCCACTTCCTCTGTAGAAGCTATCTTCAAATCTGCGATTGCTTTTATTACAACTTCCTGCTGTGTTCTTCCTGATTCTTTAACCTTGCTCTGAAACAGATCGTATTCCTCTTTATTCATCCGTATGGTTACTGTATAATTTCGTTTTCTCATAGGCATTCGTCTCCTTTCTTTGCTTGATTTTTATTCTTTATTAACAGACAAATCATTCTGACCGATAAATTAACAACGGGATTCCATAAGGGGCAACGCCCCTTTGGTGGGTGCAGGGTGAAACCCTAGTCAATCAGTAAGTGTTCTGTAGAAATGTCCGGTGGACATTTCGCAGGAATACTTACGCCATTGACGTGCCGGGGTTCCAAGGGGCAGAGCCCTCTGGCAAGTTTAGGAACAGCCCAAAGGCTGGCTCCGGTGCAGAGTGGCTTGCCACTTTGCGAAACTTGCCTGTCATCTCCCCACTACTGAAGCAACACTAGCCAAGCAACATTTTCCCCACTGCATTATCAAATCTAAATGGAGATGACAGTGGTTTTGTGGTGCAGGGACAGACTGTGGAAGAAATAGAAAAGCTCCCATTTCGATAGATTTTCTCTTTCTGAAACAGACTGTTCATGCATCACTCCGATGCGAAGTATCGGACAATCATGTGCCGTATCCGGCACTCTATTCTTTTCTTCGCCTTGCTTGTTCAATCCACCCATCTGCCAACGCTTTTCTGTTATATTTTCCTGTTATTTCTGTCTTTCTTTTTCTGGATCTCTTTCCATTTCTGCTAAAAGACATAAAAATAGCAGTCATAAACATTTCTCCAATTTATAATGTCTGAAATGTCACCACTGCCATTATCTTTTTCTGCTATTCTGTTTTTGTAAAGCTAGTCCTTACTGTCAGTCTGTTTTCCTGTTACTGCTATTCCATAACCATCTAAAAACTGTCCGCAAAATCCAATGCTGCATCCATATCAGCTTCTTTTTCCCAATCCAGATTATCCTCCATAATCTCTCCATCCGTTTTCTCCATTGTCAGTGTTCTGTCCGGCAGATCACTTTCTCCTACCAATTCTTTTACAAACGGTACAAGCATTTCCATCAGATTCTTCGCTATAGCCATCGGGACGGATTCTTTCACTCCATCCCTGACAGCTGTTTCCACTCTTTCCAGAAAAGCATCTTCCTTTTCTCTGGTTTCCAGATACGGATCTGCTTCATTCCTGTACTCTCTGGAAAAATAATCATTCAACGCCACTACAACTGCTCTGGTGTACGATTTATATTTCTCCCTGTCCATTGTCTGCAAATATTCCCATGCCTTTCTGTCTTGTTCATCACAAAGATTCAAACGGATATTTGTATTGATGATTTTCCGTTCTTTTCTCATACAAGCATCCCTCCGTTTCTCTGGATTTTCCTTACGGTCATTGCTTCATAACCTTTCGCTGTGGCACAGATGTCCCGTACAATCGTTACCCGGCTCTTGTCATATTCTCCAAAATTCTGAATCATACAGCCGCCACCGCCGACCACATACAGACGCATCAGTTCTGGATTATATTCCCGTTCCCTCAGCTTATGGAAGATTTCTTTCGTATAATCCCCGGCTGCTTTGCGAATGACTGAAAGATATTTTTCACCAATGTCTGCTGTCCCGGTACGGATCACCTGCTCAATCACCAACTCGTCCACCACCGTTCCCAGTTCTTTCAGCAGGGATTCCCTGACAGCAAGCACACACTGGTGTGTTCCATATTTCTCTGTAAAACATTTCTTCTCTAATGGACGTGAATTATTGATATACATGATATTCATAGTTCCATTTCCAATATCTGCCAGCATATTGATGCCTTTAAAATCCTGTAAGCGGTAAAAGGCTGCTGCAAATCCCTGTGGGTAAATGTCTGCTCCTGCAAACTCCACATGATATTCTTTATTGCGGAATGTAAAATCTACACATTCATTCTGGAGAAGATATTTCTGGAAATCTTCTTTCTGTGTAGCTACCCAGGTAAGGGGAAGTCCGGCTGCAATGTGTACCTTTGCCCGGTTCATTCCTTTCCCATCCAGTTCCCTTGCGATAGCCGCCAACGTCAGCACATAATAATCCTCGTCCTGTGTTTTCTCTGCACAGAACTCCTTGTGTTCCTCTCCGATCTGGTAATACATGCCATTGTAAACAAGAAGATTATTCTGAAAGATTGGCTCCTTATCATATCTGGCTACACCGGATGGAAAGCATCTGGTGGCTGTTTTCATGTTTCCATACCCATGATCAATCCCGATCACCATAACTATCTCATTATTGTTGTTTTTCATCATTCTCATAATCATACCTCATACTTTCTTAACTTTTATTTTTGGCTTTCTCCCAAATTCGGGAAAAACTTATATTTGTATCAGCTAAAATGTTGATACATAAAAGGGCAGTCAGTGTAAAAAAAGCAAAATTTTATGTACTCTGGCAGCTATCTTTATTATTTCTCCTGCTCCGGTAACATTTCTTTTTGCTTATTTTGCCCTAAATGCCCTTAATTCCCTGATTCATATTTAATTGTAACTGTTTATAATCTGTATCTGTTTCTTCAAAAGGTATTCTTTCTTCTGGATCTACAGGACAAAAATCTTCTTCCTTAACTGCAATATCCTGATAATAGAACTCACCATTGTACTGCTTCAGAAGGAAACCTTTATCCGTCATATTCCTGAAAAAATTGGATTTACCATGCCCCTGTCTGCCATTCTCTTTGCAGTATTCCTCATACATATGGAACACTTCACTTCGTTTCAGACGTTTTCCTTTGGCACGCACCAATGACTCATCAATAAAAGCACAGATACTGTCAGACGACCGTTGTACCTCTCTTACACATTCTTTGCTGTGCTCGCTCTCCGTAAACTTTCCCTGTTCATACAGTTTTTTCAGTGCAATCATCGCCATATGAATTGCATAATCGGATTCTGCCTGTACCTTTTCCTTTAAGTGCAGATCTTTTTCACCGCTTTTTACTACCCGGTTCATATCAAGGATCAATAATCTACGGTAAAAAGCATCTGACTTATCCTCAAGATTCTGGGGCATTTCATTGGTAGAAAAAAGTAGCTTTGCATAAGAGTGGAAATGAATCGCATCCTGTCCCTTTTTTTCGTAGATCAGTGTATCTTCACCAACAGCTTTCTTTAATACATCTGTGTTTTCCATTGCCTTACATGGAATATCCGCACAGGCATTTAACAGCTTTCCGTACATTCCAGTCGCATAGAATCGTTTGTTCAGATCTTGTAGAGAAATACTGGACATATTGGTGATTCCAACTACATGCTGGATCAGTGATACTGCCACTGACTTTCCGGTTCCACCATTTCCTTTCAGTGTAAGGAATTTCTGAAACTGCGTGTCCTGTGTCATGCAATAGCCAAAATACTCCCAGAATGTCTGCTGTTCTTCTTTGTTAGGAAGAGACGATGCCAGATACTTTTTAATATTTTCTCCACCTTGTAACACCTGCTCACAATCCTCTGGATAATAGGGAAATGGAATCTGATTGATTGTCAGATAATCCGGATTGTGTTCCAGCATTTCACCCGTAACCGGATCATAATATCCATTTTTGAAATTAATCCACCGCACAGGCTGTTTATTTAGTTCATATGCCTCTCGGTGAACTTTTGGCTGTGTGATCAGTAGATTATAGATTCTTTTGATCACTCCACTCTGTACCTGATCTCGATAGATCAGCTTCTGGATACGGTATTTCATTCTTACCCCATCATGGTCTTCCAGGAAAACGCCGTGTTCATAATAATAAGGTGTGATTCCCACCACAAAAAACTGAACATTTTCCACCAGGTAATCTACAATCTCCATGTCCCGAACACCTTTCACATTTCCTTTTGCATCAAATAAGTGAAACCGGCTCAGTTCCGGTTCTTCTTTTGGATCTCGCTCAAACCGAAGAATATACTGTTCCAGTAATATCTCAACTTCTTTCTGATTATCCAGTTTGCCAAGATACTCTTTCTCTTTGAACAACTGCCAGCCTGCTTTTCCATCAAGACCAACGTCTTTGAAAAATGTCTGTAACTTATCATTCATCCACTTCACCGTACAGGCAGTCACATAATGATAGGCACTCTGACAGCTTCCAGTAAACTGAATAGATCTCATTTCCTCTATAAATGAATCTGCACTGAAATAATATCCGTCATCTTCCTGCACCAGACAGATTGCCTGATATCCTGACATTACAATATTCAACGCTATATCCTGATTGTCCACCAGAAAGATATAGGTCTGTGCTGTCCCTTCTGGATTGGTTTCCATATAATGCTTCAAAAACTTCTTGTTCAAACTTATCACTTCCTTTCAGGCAAAGAAAAAGACGCAAGCCATATCTTATGACTCACGCCTTACTTCGCTCACAATATTCTATTTTTATCAGTTACCCGCCAGATTGATTACTGGCATTCCTCATACATAAATCAATTCTTTAAGGATAATCTCTTCCGCAATTGCTCTGTGCTGATTAGCAGCTCTTACCCATGCCATTTGATCTACTTCTTTGTCTGGCAATGGTTCTTTTTCTTCCAACTGCTTCAGGATCACTTCTTCCCGTTCTCTGGCTGCCTTATCTACTTCCAGAAGATGCTCTCCAATAGTGTCCTGCAGAAGCATCACCTGATAGGTTGAATTTCGATGGTTCTTCAGATAATCTCTGCGAAGAAAACCATACTTGCCAAGTTGCTCCATCTGCTCACCGGATTTATAGGTGAGATTCGGGATCAGATATCCATTTACATTTGTATACGTTAATTTCATTTTATTAGCACTCTCCATTTCTCATCATTTTTTGACCACAAATTTACGACATTTACGACAAATCTGACACTGCTTTACAATACCAGACAAAATGACTGATGCCCCAGAAAGCCTGTAAAACAGCCACTTTCGGGATACACAAGGCAGGACAAAAATCGACTTCCATTATCAATAGGTGAGTGCTAATTATTTTGTGAAAAATGTGTGAACGGATATAAGAGATTGCAATAGAAGTATTATTTATGTTAATCTATGAAAAACTATCATAGATACTGAAAGGAGTTTACGCTATGCTTCAGGATGACTACATACTCAGACAGATCCGGGAAATGGTGCGTGCAGTGCTGAAAATGCTGTTTCAGGTGGATGCGCAGGAGCTGACGCCAGAGATAATTGAGAACGAGAGTGAAAGGGCTGAACTTGAAAGGCTGATAGCCTTAACAGAAGAGGGGAAAATAGATGAGGCAGAAAATCAGCTTTATGAAATGACCTGCGATGGAGACAGAAGCAGGCTGAAAACAGGGCTGCTGTTTTATTACAGTCTGAATGGAAAAACGGATGAGTTTCTGGAGGAGCATAATTTCAGTCGGGAGGAAATTATGACGGGAATCCAGGATCTGGCAGACAGATATGGATTAAGTGGGATTGCGGAAGCCTTCCGCACAGAGATTATGTAAAAATATCAGCCACATATAATGTCGAAAAATGTAAAAAACTTGCGGTGAATAAAGAAGAATAAACATTGAAATAAAATATGCGAATATGCTATGATATGGAAATGGAATAACCGTGTTACAGGGTGGCTGACCTCTATTCTTACATAGAATGGGGGTGGTGCTGATGAAACATTTTGATTTTAAAGACCTTATGGCTTTTGGAATGTTCATTCTTGCATTGCTGACATTCGTTTTTACGTTCTGTCGATAATGATTTAAAGCATAGAAAAACCACCCTCAGAACTTTGGCGAGTTTAGGGTGGCATTTTCTATGTACGCTTTTAAACAGGTCAACCCCTTGTGGGCGGTTGTTCCTCTAAACATATTATAGAGCAGAAAATGGAATAATGCAAATGATTTTTGGGAGCCTGAAAACAGGCTTTTTTGTATAGCAGGAAACATTGATTTTGCATATATCAGGTGGAAATATTGCCATAAACTGTGCAAAACGATATAATACAGACTGTAAAAATAAATCACAGATAAGGAATTTGATATATGCAGTTTTATATGGCACCAATGGAAGGAATTACCGGATATATTTACCGGGCAGCGTATCATAAAAGCTTCGGGAACATAGATCGTTATTTTGCTCCGTTTATTATGAGCAGGCGTCTGAATCAGAAGGAGATCAGGGATATCCTTCCGGAAAATAATGAAGGGATGGAGCTGATCCCTCAGATTCTGACAAACCGGGCGGAGGATTTTCTTGCTATTGCAAAAGAGATCAGACAATATGGATATGATAAGGTGAATCTGAATCTGGGCTGTCCTTCTCCTACGGTTACATCAAGAAACAGAGGCTCCGGTTTTCTGGCGTTTCCCAGGGAACTGGATCGTTTTCTGGAGGAAATTTTTGCGTCCTGTCCAATGACTGTTTCCATAAAAACAAGAATTGGAGTGGAGGATGAGGAGGAATGGCCTCAGCTTCTGGAAACTTTTTTGAAAAATATCCTCTGGAGGAGCTTATCATACATCCCAGGCTGAAAACAGATCAGTATAAGAAGAATACCATTCACTGGGAGGCCTTTAAAAAAGCAGAGGAAAGCAGCAGGCACTCTCTTTGTTATAATGGGGATATTGTAAGCAAAGATGATTATGAGAAAGTTGTGCAGAGATTTCCCGGTACGGAAAAGATTATGATCGGAAGAGGGATTCTGAAAAAACCGTGGCTGGCAGAGGAAATCAGCAATGGAGACCAAAAAGACAGCAGCCGGTATAAAGAGGAGCTTTTTGAATTTCATGAAGAGCTTTTAAAGGGATATATGGATTATATGTCCGGAGACAGGAACACTTTGTATAAAATGAAGGAACTGTGGGCATATCTTGGAACCTCATTTACAAATCCGGAACGCTATATGAAAAAAATCCGAAAGTCTCAGCATATCAGTGAATACAGGATCTGGGTTGGAAATCTGTTCCGGGAGCAGGATTTAATTTTGTGATCTATCCGGAGAGGCAACATCATGGGGATGTATATTCTGACCGTAGAAGATGAAGAAAAACCGGAACAATTTTCGGAGCGGAAGCTTCTTCATGGAGGATATCAGATAAGCAAAAATGGAACAACTGTACTGGATATGGCAGAGTAAGAATTGTATAAAAAGAGAAATAAAGTGCCTCATTTCTTTCCTGATCAGGGGATAGAAATGAGGCGTTTTATAAAATATTGGAGCTTTTTACAGTTCCAGAATGACAGCCTGATAATTCTTTAAATGAAGAATGTTTTCGGAAATATCTGTCTCCGGATAGTTGTTCAGCAGCACGTTTTTGCATTTGCCCGGAAGGGTAATATCCTGAGGCTCTGTCTGGAAGTTTCCAATAACCAGCAGCGTTTTTTCTCCTTTTCGGAAGTATGCCATCAGGTTATGCTGATCTTCCAGATAAGGGATCAGATTGCCGTAGACAATGGTCTCTTTATAGTCCGGATCCTTGCGCAGAGCAGTCAGCTTTTTATAAAAGGACAGCAGAGAATCAGGATCATTCTGCTGTGATTTTACGTTGATCTCATGGTAATTTGGGTTCACGGAAAGCCACGGGGTACCGGAGGTAAAACCGGCATTTTCCGTGCAGTCCCACTGCATTGGTGTACGTGCATTATCCCGGCTGTAAATGGAAATGCATTTCAGTGCTTCTTCTCTGGTACAGCCTGCATTCAGCGCCACATGGTATTCGTCAATGGTGCTGATATCATCAATCTGATCAATAGAGGAAAACTTCATATTTTCCATTCCGATTTCCTGTCCCTGATAAATAAAGGGCAGACCCTTAAGCATAAAATACATGACAGCAAGCATTTTTTTGCTGTAAATGCTTACTTCACCCTCTGGAATATAATGGCTGACACCTCTTGGTTCATCATGATTTTCAATAATATTTGAGAGGAATCCGATATCTCCCACACGCTTCTGAGAGTGGAAGCAGCAGCGTTTATAATCATCAGGAGTGATTGCTTTACGGTCGTACCAGCCCTTGCTGCTTGCGCCGAAAACAACAGGAGCAAAGTCAAACATACTGGAAAAATATCCGTTATCTCCAATGAAATCAGGGAGCTCTTCATCCTTTTCATTAAAGACTTCACCTACGGAAAAAGCCTCATGCGGACCAAAGGTACGATCCCTCATTTCTCCCAGAAATTCTCCTACACCCCGGGCCTCTGCAAGCATATTGTCAACCGTGCAAAGTCCGTCTGCCCGGTCAGAAGCATAATCTTTATAGGGGAGTTTTTTCTTAATATTGATAATGGCATCGATGCGGAAGCCGCTGAGACCGCGATCCAGCCACCAGTTGATATTTTTGTAAACTTCTTCCCGGACGTCCGGGTTTTCCCAGTTAAGATCCGGCTGTTTTTTATGGAAAAGATGCAGGTACTGTTTGTCAGGATGTCCGGGGAGAGGCTCCCATACGGAACCGCCGAAGTAACTGCGCCAGTTACAGGGTAGCTGTCCTTCTTTTCGGTCCTCAATGTAGAAGAAATTGCTGTATTTTCCCTCGGGATCTGCACAGGCTTTTTCAAACCATTCATGCTCGTCAGAGCAATGATTGACAACAAGATCCAGAAGAATGTACATGTCTTTTTTCCGGGCTTCAGTAAGAAGTCTGTCCATGTCATCCAGGGTACCGAAAGCGGGATGAATATTGTAATAATCTGAAATATCATAACCCTGATCTGCCATTGGGGAAGGATAGCAGGGTGAAATCCATACAATGTCCACTCCAAGTTCTTTCAGATAGTCAAGCTTTGATATAATACCCGGAATATCTCCGATTCCGTCGCCATTGGAATCAAAAAAGCTTTTTGGGTAAATCTGATAGGCAACCTTATCGTGCCACCATTTACGTTTCATAATCGTCCTCCTCAGTTCATGTGAATACTTATTGCCGAAAGCCATTGGGCTTGTGCCGGCCTTATTTTAATATGGGATTTATAGTATAAAGCATGGAACAGAAAATTGCACTGGTCATTCTGTCAAAATTTCAGCATATATAAGTCGGAAATTTACTGCTGTGAAGGCCGTGAACAGGAATGACAATATGAAATAATGGCGAAATAATCCGTCGAAACAGAGGGTTTTCTATTGACAAACAGTGATATTTGTCATAAAGTTTTCTATGACAAACAATAAAGATTATCAAATGAAAAGAGGAAGAGTCAGATGACGCTAAAGGATCTGCCGATCGGAAAGACGGCAACAATACGTTCTGTAGGCGGAGAGGGGGCTCTCAGACAGCATTTCCTGGACATGGGACTGATCCCGAAGGGAGATGTAACTATGGTAAAGTATGCTCCTATGGGAGATCCCATGGAGCTTCGAATCCACAGCTATGAGCTTACACTTCGTCTTGCTGATGCGGACAAAATTGAAATAGAAAATGTGAGAGATGCAGGAGAAAAAAGAGACGCATCTAAGAAAAACAACAGCCATTCCATCCCTCATCCGGGATTGGGAGAAGGCGGAAAATTTCATTTTAAGGAAACGGAAAATCCCCTTCCGGACAGTGAAATGCTTACCTTTGCACTGGCAGGAAACCAGAACTGCGGAAAGACAACTTTGTTTAATCAGCTTACCGGCTCCAGCCAGCATGTGGGAAATTTCCCAGGTGTTACTGTGGACAGAAAGGATGGATCGATCCGTGGAAAAAGCAATACCCTGGTAACAGATCTTCCGGGAATTTATTCCATGTCTCCGTATTCCAGCGAGGAAATCGTAACAAGGAATTTTGTACTGAATGAGCATCCAAGAGGTATTATCAATATTGTGGATGCCACAAATATTGAGCGGAACCTTTATCTTACCATGCAGCTGATGGAGCTGGATATTCCCATGGTTCTTGCCCTGAATATGATGGATGAGGTCAGGGAAAACGGCGGTTCGATCGTTATCAACCGGATGGAGGAAATGCTTGGAATCCCTGTAGTTCCCATTTCCGCAGCAAAAAATGAGGGAATTGACGAGCTGGTAGCCCATGCTCTTCATGTGGCAAAATATCAGGAAAAGCCGGAAAAAATAGACTTTTGTGATGCGGATGATGACGGAGGAGCTGTTCACAGATGCCTTCACGCCATTATGCATCTGATCGAAGACCATGCACAGGAAGCCGGGATTCCGGTACGCTTTGCAGCAGCCAAGCTTGCAGAGGGGGATCAGCTGATCCTTGAAAAACTGAAGCTTGACCAGAACGAAAAGGAGATGCTGGAGCATATTGTAAAGCAAATGGAAAGCGAGCGGGGACTGGACCGTGCAGCTGCCATTGCGCACATGCGATTTGATTTTATTGAAAAAATCTGCGATGAGACAGTCATTAAGCCCAAAGAGAGCAAGGAGCATATCAGAAGTACAAAGATAGACCGGATACTTACTGGAAAATATACGGCAATTCCCTGTTTTGTGGGAATTATGGCCCTTGTGTTTTACCTGACCTTCGGAGTGATCGGAGAGTTCCTTTCCGGTATTCTTGATATGGGAATTGAGGCTCTTGGCGGAGCTATTGATCAGCTTATGGCAGCGGCTCATGTAAACAGTGTGCTTCATTCTCTTGTGATGGACGGCATTTTTAATGGTGTGGGTAGTGTGCTGAGTTTTCTCCCTGTTATTGTGACCCTGTTCTTTTTCCTGTCTCTTCTGGAGGACAGTGGATATATGGCAAGGGTTGCCTTTGTAATGGATAAGCTGCTGAGAAAGATCGGGCTTTCCGGACGGAGCATTGTGCCTATGCTGATCGGATTCGGCTGCACTGTACCCGGAGTTATGGCCAGCAGAACTCTTCCCTCAGAGCGGGACAGAAGAATGACAATTCTTCTTACACCTTTTATGAGCTGCTCTGCAAAGCTTCCCATTTATGCATTTTTTGCAGCAGCCTTTTTCCCGGAAAACAGCGCGCTGGTTATGATTCTTCTGTATTTTGGCGGCATTGTTATGGGGATCCTGATGGCGCTTCTGCTGCGCCGTACCATGTTCAGCGGAGAGGCGGTTCCCTTTGTTATGGAGCTTCCGAACTACCGTATGCCGGGAGCAAAAAACGTAGGACATTTGCTGTGGGATAAGGCGAAAGACTTTTTGCAGAGAGCGTTTACCGTTATTTTTATCGCTACTCTTGTAATCTGGTTTTTACAGACCTTTGATATCCATCTGAATGTTGTAACAGATTCAAAAGACAGTATTCTTGCCATGGCAGCAAGTGTTGTTGCTCCGATTTTCCGACCTATGGGATTTGGAGACTGGCGGATATCTACTGCTTTGATTACCGGATTTATGGCAAAAGAAAGCGTTGTTTCCACACTTTCAGTTCTTTTTGGAAGTACGGAAGCCCTGCTTGCAGCCATCACACCTCTGGCAGCAGCAAGCCTTTTGGTATTTTGCCTGCTTTATACCCCATGTGTGGCAGCAGTTGCCGCTATCAAGCGTGAGCTGGGCGGAAAATGGGCGGCAGGTGTTGTGATCGGACAGTGCGTGATCGCATGGATCGCAGCTTTTGTGGTCTACATGATCGCAGGAATTTTTATCTGATAAAAATAAAGGATTTGTGATTTCCTGAAAGAAAAACTGAATAATCGAAATGTAAGACACTGCGGATAAGATATAAATATTCTGCAGTGTCTTTTTATTTTTTTCTTGACATTCTTTATTTACAGGATTATACTTTGATAATCAAAATATTAAATATTCAAAACAAATAACAACCCAAACGGAATCGTGATCAGGTTCCGAAAAAAGGAGGGCAGATCATGAAAGGTGTGATTTGCGGAACTGGCGCCTGTGTGCCGGAAAGAGTTCTGGATAATCATAAAATCGCAGAATTTGTGGACACCAGTGATCAGTGGATACGGGAACGAACCGGGGTACTCAGAAGACACATTGCGGAAAAAGAAACCACAGTGTCTATGGGGGCGGAAGCAGCCCGGCAGGCAATAAAGGAATCAGGCATCAGTTCCGATGAAGTGGATCTGATCATAGCAGCGACTTCCACACCGGATCAGATTTTTCCATGCACTGCGTGCGAGATACAGAAGGAACTGGAACTTTATCAGGCGGCAGGCTTTGATCTGAATGCGGCATGCAGTGGATTTCTGTTTGCATATCAGACTGCGCAGGCCTACATATCGTCAGGAATCTATAAAAACATTCTTGTTGTGGGAAGCGAAAGACTTTCTCGGATCGTTGACTGGAAAGACCGGGGAACCTGTATTCTTTTCGGAGACGGGGCGGGGGCTGTGATGCTGTGCGCCCGGGAAGGCAGGAATTATGCTTCCTTTGCCCGGTCAGACGGACGGGGCGGAGAGGCTCTGACCTGTCCGGCAGTGGAAAGCAGTCTGAATAGGGAGCTGCAGACGGAAACAGCCGGGAGCGCAGCCCTGAAATCAGAGAAGTATCTGTTTATGGACGGAAGGGAAGTATTTCAGTTTGCTGTCAGAAGTGTTCCGGAAGCGATCCGCCGGGTACTGGGAAAAAACAATTTAAAAACAGAAGAAATTGACTGGTTTATTCTTCACCAGGCAAACCGCAGGATCGTAGAAGCAGCAGCCAGGAGACTGGGAATGGGAATTGAAAGGTTTCCCATGAATCTTCAGGAATATGGCAATACTTCCTCGGCAAGTATCCCCATACTTCTCCATGAAATGAACCGGAACGGAAAGCTGAAAAAAGGCCAGAAGCTTGTTCTGGCAGGCTTTGGGGCAGGGCTTTCCTGGGGGGCATCTGTACTGGAATGGGGTATTTAAAAATAAATTCAAAAATCAGAGATATAGCAGAAAAGGAGATTATTATGTTACAGAAAATTATTGAGATCACAGCAGAAACACTTGGAGCAGAAGCAGAAAGCATTACAGAAAACACTTCTTTTACAGAGAATCTTCATGCAGATTCCCTTGATCTTTTTGAGCTGGCAATGGCCCTGGAAGAGGAATTTGGAGTAGAGATTCCAAGCGAAGATCTGGAAAAAATAACAACCGTAGGCGCTGCGGCAGCATACCTGGAAGAGAATAAGTAACCTCCGGGCTGATATTTTGCAAAACAAAGAAATCATAAGAGTATACAAAAATGCTTGAAGGCTGTAAGCCGCAGCTTTCAAAACCGGTGATGATTCAGATGAGGATTTATTATGAAAACAAAAATTACAGAATTATTGGGAATTGAATATCCTGTGATCCAGGGCGGTATGGCATGGGTGGCAGAGGCCAGTCTGGCGGCTGCAGTGTCAGACGCGGGAGGTCTTGGACTGATCGCGGCTGCCGCAGCCCCTGCAGAGTGGGTAAGAGAGCAGATCAAAAAGGTGAGAGAAATGACTGACAGACCTTTTGGAGTCAACATTATGCTCATGAGCCCGGAAGCAGATCAGGTGGCAAAAGTCATTGTGGAAGAAAAGGTTCCCATTGTTACAACAGGAGCCGGAAGCCCGGAAAAATATATGGCAGACTGGAAAGCGGCAGGGGTGAAGGTGATTCCGGTAGTCGCCTCCACTGCTCTGGCCAGACGTATGGAGCGCTGCGGCGCAGATGCAGTTGTGGCAGAGGGAACAGAGGCCGGAGGACATATCGGAGAGATCACTACAATGACACTGGTACCGCAGGTGGCGGATGCAGTGGAGATTCCGGTGATCGCTGCCGGAGGCATTGCAGATGGAAGAGGAATGGCAGCAGCGTTTATGCTGGGAGCGGAAGGCGTGCAGGTCGGCACTGCTTTTGCAGCTTCCCGTGAGTCTGTGATCCATCAGAATTATAAAGACAGTATCTTAAGGGCAAAGGATATTGATACCCGTGTTACAGGACGCACAACAGGTCATCCTATCCGGGTTTTGCGCAATGACATGTCCAGAAAATATCTGGAAATGGAAAAAAGCGGGGCTGATTTTGAGGCTCTTGAAGCACTTACACTTGGAGGCTTAAGAAAAGCAGTGCAGGACGGCGATACCAGAAACGGAAGTCTGATGGCAGGCCAGAGCGCCGGACTTGTAAAGGAAAGCCTTTCCTGCAGGGAGATTATCAGCAGAATGGTTTCCAGGGCTGAGGATTTAATGATCAGGAAGCCATGGCAGGAATAAATGTTAAAGAGATTTCGTAACTGTCCGCACGATATTATTCTGTGAACAAAGGAAACAGTAAAAAGATTTTTGCAGAGAGCAGGCGGAACAGGAACATGATATTTAGGAAATGGAGCGGAACAGTATGAGCAGGATTGCATTTCTTTATCCCGGACAGGGAGCCCAGGAAGTGGGAATGGCAGGAGATTTTTATGAAAAAAGCCAGGAGGCAAAGGCTGTTTTTGATCAAGCCTCCAGTATACTGGATTTTGATGTCCGGGAAATCTGTTTTCAGAAAAATGACCTCTTGGACAAAACAGAATATACTCAGGCGGCTATGGTTACAGCCTGTCTTGCTATTACCCGTGAACTGGAAAAAAGAGGACTTTATCCGGAAATGACAGCAGGTTTAAGCCTTGGTGAATACTGTGCGATTGCAGCAGCAGGCAGTATGAGCGGTATGGATGCAGTCCGCACTGTCCGCGCCAGAGGGATATTCATGGAACATGCGGCGCCGGAAGGAACCGGAGCTATGGCCGCTGTTCTTGGAATGGACGGAGAAGCTGTGGAAAGAACTGTTCATGATCTTGAAGGTGTTTTTATTGCAAATTATAACTGTCCCGGACAGATCGTGATCACAGGGGAAAAGGAAGCAGTGGAACAGTCGGCTGCAGTTCTTAAAGAAGCCGGGGCCAGAAGGGTACTTTCTTTAAAGGTCAGCGGTCCTTTTCATTCTCCAATGATGAAACCGGCAGGAGAAAAGCTGGAAGAGGTTCTGAAAAAGGTTTCTGTTAAGGATCCGGACATTCCCTATGTGACAAATGTGACAGCGGAAGTGGTGAAGAGCGGGGAAGCCAATAAAAGAACTTTTGGTGAGACAGGTAAGCTCTTCGGTTCGCTGGGAGCAGAGCATGAGAGCAATGATCGCGCTAGGGAATTGACACCTTTGTAGGAGATTGGGCCCGGGGAAAACCCTCAGCGGTTTTATGAAAAAAATAGATAAAAATGTAAATATGTACCGGATCAGTACCTGGGAAGAAGCGGAAGCTGTATGCGGGGAACTGCTGAAGCAGTGATCGGCAGAATTTCCGAAGGGAACAGAAGCAGAGGAGAGGACATGTAACATCCGAAGGGAACAGAAGCAGAGGAGAGGACATGTAATTTCCGAAAGGCATGGAAGCAGTAATGCGGTATGCATAAGCGCTGGGCGATTTGTGCAGCCATGCAGGGAAAAACGAATGCAGAACAGGTGAGGTTTAAGGACATATTTATTCAGAATAATAAAACAGACAGTGGATGATTGCAGGAAAGGGGAAACATGGCGGAGTATACAGA
>ENA-OQKD01000087-OQKD01000087.1-human-gut-metagenome-genome-assembly--contig:-NODE-87-length-24407-cov-4.118081_pt1 | contig 24407 bp, 26 predicted proteins | sample MGYA00242775_ERZ504792 | MGnify/ENA primary metagenome ERZ504792 (study PRJEB26092, sample SAMD00036401) | human gut metagenome | host: Homo sapiens | study: EMG produced TPA metagenomics assembly of...
TGACATTACTTTGTGTACACATATACATTAGGTTGTTGTATACTTGGAGTAAGTAAAATAAATAGAAGAAAGCAGAGAAGTGAAAATGCAGACAAGAAAGAATTATCTTGGGTCGGCTTCCCCGAGAAGGCGGGAGCTCCTTGAGCAGATCGGAATTTCATTTGAAGTAAGAGTCAGTGACAAAGAAGAAGTTTATCATAGTCTGATCCCCGAAGAGATTGTAAAAGAGCTTGCGCTTTCAAAGGCGGAAAATGTTGCGGATGATTTACGGGAAAAACAAGAGCAGGTGAAGCAGATAAGTTTTGATAAGAAAAATAATGTACTGTTGGATACGATTGTGATCGGAGCGGATACGATCGTTGTGTCAGACGGAAGTATTTTAGGGAAACCGAAAGATGAGGCAGATGCCGTCCGTATGATCCGAAGTCTGCAGGGAAGAAGTCACAAAGTGTATACAGGCGTGGCAATTTTGGATTATGACGATGAGGGAAAAAGAAAGTCGGTTGTTCATGCAGTTGAAACGGAAGTTTTTGTCAATCCTATGAGTGACGAAGAGATTCGGGAATATGCCGCAACAGGAGAACCTCTTGACAAAGCCGGAGCGTATGGTATACAGGGGCAGTTTGCAGCTTATATCGAACGGATCGACGGAGATTATTATAACGTGGTCGGACTCCCGGTATCTTATGTGTATCGACAGTTAAAAGAAATAGCGGAGAAGGACTGATGGGGGCACAGCGATGCCCATATAAAAGGCCGGACAGGATGATTGTTCAAATTTCTTGACATTTTTTGTCAAAGAGGTTATTATGGATACGGTCAAAGATGTAACAGTTTATCCCACGCCATTCGTAAAACCGCACTGCGTGCTTATTGTGGCTGACGCCACTGTTTTACTCATAAATAGGCGCTTAGCACATACAGATGTCCGCTTGCAAAAACATGCAGGCATGTTTTGTGCTTCACACACACTGTATGGCTAAACTGTTACTAAAAAATTACATATAGATTGATGACAAGGGGAGCTTGTGTTACAGGCTGAGAGGAAGTTGGGAACTTCGACCCATAACCTGATTTGGATAATGCCAACGTAGGGATTATGTTATGAGTGTTTATACCTTTTGTTTTCAATCTGAGAACAGGAGGTTTTTTTATGTTTGATTTACTTGTAAATGCAGAAGGCGGGCTGACAACTGCGGGATATGTTGTCACGATATCCGTCGGGATCGTACTTTTTCTGGCGGCAGTATTTTTCGCGGGAAAGAGATCTAAGCGTCAAAAAATGACGACAAAGCAGCTAGTATTTTGTGCGGCTGCAATGGCCCTGGCGTTTGTTACGTCTTATGTAAAGATTTTTCAGATGCCATGGGGAGGCAGTGTGACATTATGCAGCATGCTGTTTATTGTACTTGTGGCAAACTGGTACGGTGTCGGAACAGGAGTTTTGGTAGGTCTTGCTTATGGAATCCTGCAGTTTATACAGGAACCGTATGTACTTTCTTTTTTCCAAGTGTGCTGTGATTATATTCTGGCATTTGCAGCTCTTGGTGTGGCAGGATTTTTTGCAAAAAAGAAGCACGGACTGCTTAAAGGTTATATCGCGGCAGTTTTGGCAAGAGGTGCGTTTCACGCACTTGGGGGATATTTGTATTGGATGGATTACATGCCCGATAACTTCCCGAAATCATTGACAGCGATCTATCCGATTGCATATAATTATAGCTTTCTTTTGGCGGAAGCGGCGATTACGCTCGTGATCATTTGCATTCCTGCCGTGGCAAAGGGACTCGGTAAGGTAAAGCAGATTGCGGCGGAATAAAATAAAATTCACATGTGTAAAGATGACAGGCGGTTCGGAAATAAAGAAATTTCCGGATCGCCTGTTATCGTTTGTGGTATAATGATTGCACGTTGTGCAATCCAAGCCGATTGCCCGGCTTGCCGCCACAAAAAGTGGCGGATTATACCGGCGATCCACTGCTTGGAAAGGAAATGTATGAAAGGAAATTCCCGACGGCCTTTTATAAGAAAAATTTAAGAATTACATCGAGTTTTTTTTAACAGTGGAAGTGTACTGTTTATATCAGATAAAGGAAAACGAGAGGAGAGAATGATGGCAGAGGAAATGAATATGGGAGAGGTTGTCATGGTTGTTGATGACAACAAAGAAATTGTATATTCGATCAGTGAACTTTTAAAATACGAAGGATACCGGGTGATTCCGGCGTATGATGGAATGGAAGCGTTAAACTTGCTTGAGCAGAATCCGGTAGATTTAATTCTGCTTGATGTTATGATGCCACGGTTAAATGGCTTGTCTGCTCTTATGAAGCTTCGGGAGAAATACAGGATTCCGGTTATTATTCTTTCGGCAAAGACGGAGGAAAGTGATAAGGTATCGGGACTTGTGCTTGGTGCGGACGATTATGTGGAAAAGCCCTATAATCCGGCGGAGTTGATGGCTCGCGTGAAAGCGCATTTGAGGAGATACAGGGCGTGGGGAGGCGAGCTTCCGAAGGAAAATGATGATCAGATCATAAACGGAGGCCTTGTACTTGACAAAAAACAGCGGATCGTACTTGTGGAAGGGGAGGAAGTGAGGCTGACGGCTACGGAGTATAAAATTTTAGAACTTTTGATGGAACATCCGGGGCAGGTGTTTTCTTCGGAGCAGATTTATGAAAATGTCTGGCAGGAATCGGCAAACTATACAGTGGAAAACACGGTAATGGTTCATATCAGACACATTCGGGAGAAAATTGAGATTGATGCAAAGAAACCAAGATATGTAAAGGTGGTGTGGGGTATTGGATACAAAATGGAAAAATATTAAGTCAAAGGCGAAAAGTTTTTTAGAGAAATGCTGGCTTAGCAGTACAGGGATTGCAGTGAAACTATTTTGTTTTGTGCTGGCAGGGTTTGGAATCGCATTCTGGTATAGTGTTGTAGTGTACCGTACGTACCATCCGACCGGAGAATCATTGTTTTTCGGGATATTGGGAAATGCTTTATTTGGAGCAGGGCAGATGATACTGACCGCATTTCTCATTATGAGGAAATTCCGTGAATGGGATCCGGGAGAAAAGGATGCGTATGTGAAATGGCAGAACAGGTGGAAAATCAGGAATCGCAGACTGCAGTGGATAGGCGGAACAGCTCTTTTGATCGCTTTGTGGTATATGTCGTACTTAATGAACGGCGGAATGTATATAGGAACAGGATGGCAATACAATTATGCATCGGGTTATGTCATGATTTTATCGGCGCTCGTTCAGTTTGTGCTTGCCGGAGCGGTGATGAATCACTTTAAAAAGAAACAGTTAGACATGATCATGTGTAATTTTGAAAAGATAAATCAAAACAGGATCAAAGAAGCGCTAGAGATCGAGCGAAAGAGTCTTGAAAAAGTATCGCGCAGCGATCAGCTCAGAGTAGATCTTATTACAAATGTTTCCCATGATCTGAAAACGCCGCTTACGTCGATGGTCGGCTATATTGAACTGATCAAGAGGGAAGAATTAAGCGATATTGTCCGCGATTATGTGGATGTGATTTCAGAGCGGGCAGAGAAACTAAAAGAAATGATCAACAGTTTATTTAATCTTGCAAAAGCAAGCAGCGGAAATGTAGAGCTGCATCCGGAGCCGTTCGAGGTAAATCGGATGATCGAACAGATCTTTGCGGATATGGATGACAGGATAAAAGAAAGTCATTTGGAATTTGTTACCGATCTGACAAAAGAAGATACACAGCTTATATCGGACAATTCTTATTTTTACAGAATCTGCCAGAATCTGATTGAAAATGCGTTGAAATATTCTGCAAAGGGAACGCGTGTCTTTGTGAAAACGAAGCTTTTGCAGTCGGAAGGAAAAGAGGAAGTATGGCTGGAAGTAACAAACACATCGGGATATCCGATGGATTTTACAAAAGAAGATATTATCGAAAGGTTTGCAAGAGGAGATAAGGCAAGAACCGGAGACGGAAACGGACTTGGACTGGCGATCGTAAGTACTTATGCCAAAGCGCTCGGGGGAGAATTTGATATATTGATCGACTGCGATCAGTTTAAAGCCTGTTTGAAATTTCCGAAAAAGACAACATAATTTTGATTATTATGCAGAAGAATGCAGAAAAGCAAAAAATCACCGTTTCTTATGTGAGTATATTACTTTATGATGATTCGGGTAATTTTTTGCTTTTTTAACTCTCGCTAGCGCAGATAGTCCAAGTCCGGGTCTATCTAAGATTTTATCGGCTGCTTACAATTTTGGAACATGCTTTTTAGAACTTCCGGCGATAGTTTTATGGGTTATGTATATATAGTAGATGATAAATGCAAGCGCTGTGATAACCCATGTTACCGGATAGCTTAAAATAATCGCCGATATCGTCGGTGAGATTTTCAGCATGGCGGCAAGCCATGCGATGCGAAGGACGCAGACGCCAAGCAGAGTAATGGCTACCGGAACGACGACGTTTCCGACTCCGCGCAGCGCTCCGGCGATAACTTCGATAAAGACATATACAATGTACCATGGCGTGATCAGAACGAGCATGTCGCATCCGATTTCAATTACATGACTGTCGTTTGTAAATAACCGGAATAAAAGGAATCGTGCGGCGATCAGAAAGACAACAAGTACGGCGGAAACAATAAAATCCATAAGAAGGCATACGCGGGTACTTTTGCGTACGCGATCCATTTTTCCGGCGCCGTAGTTTTGCCCTACGAATGTTGTGATCGCAATTCCGAACGCAGTGCTGACCATCCAAAAAACTTGCGTCCAGTTTTCCGTAGGCTGACCATGCGGCGGTTGTGTCCGTGCCGAAAGTGTTGACAGCAGATTGAATGGCAATATTTGTAATAGAGAACAGGATCGCTTCAAATCCGGTCGGCAGTCCGAGTTTTAACTGCATTTTCAAAATCGAACCGTGGAAACGGATCTGTTTGACGGAAAGTTTTAATATGCCTTCAGAGCGCATCAGTTTTAAAGTGACAAGTACGGCGCTTACAGCCTGTGCGATGAGGGTGGCAACGGCAACTCCCATAACACCCATACTGGAATACGATAACGAATAAAACGTCAAGCACGATGTTGATGATGCAGCAGACGATCAAATAATAGAGCGGACGTTTGGAATCTCCGGTGGCGCGCAGTATTGCCGATCCCATGTTGTAAATGAGGACGAAAATGATTCCGGCAAAGTAGATCCTTAAGTAAACGGCGGAATCTGCTACAATATCGGCAGGCGTATTCATCATCTCTAAAAGAAACGGAGTCAGAATTATTCCTGATACGGTAAGGATCAAACCTCCGAAAGCGGCGATCGCGTAAGCTGTGTGAAGACCTTTATTTGCAGAGCGGGAGTCTTTCGCACCGAAAAATTGTGCAATCGTTACGGATGCCCCGGAAGAAAGCCCGGTAAAAAATCCGACTACAAAAGCAACGATCTGAGCAGAAGAACCTCCTACTGCGGCGAGAGCTTCTTTTCCGACGAATTGACCGACGATAACACTGTCAATCGTGTTGTATAGCTGTTGAAAGAAAGTCCCGAGTAAAATGGGAAAGAAGAAAAGTAGAAGCTGCCGCCAAATAATGCCTTCTGTAATCTGGTTTTTCTGAATGTTGGTAGACATAGAACCATCTCCTTTCAATAATTTTCGGTATTAGGCGTTTGTGAAACGCCTAATATTATATATGAAAAGCGAGGTAAAACCAAGTGAAATTCAAACATATGTTGTTTTGCGGAGCTGTTTTCAAAGATGATAAAAATAAAATAAGAAAGAGCCGAGTCTTTAAGATTTTAAAGATTTTGGAAATCCGGAACAGCTCCGTTCACTTTGTCCGTCGTCTGTCGGATGAATATCATCTCTTACAGAAGCAAGAGTGCGATTAAACAAAGATTCGATCTCTTCGGATAAGGTTTTCATTGCTTCCATATATATCTGTGCTTTAAACTCACAAGTCTGTGAGGTACAAGTTTGTGGGTTGCATTGCTGATGATGCCGTTCTGCCTGATGTCTGCGGCGTTCTTGCCCGATTCGAAGATAGAGTGTCCGCAATAGCGTGGAGTTCTGTCTGTTTGTCAGATCCAGATAGCGGGATACCATATCAGGATCACCTTTTGTAAGTGCAATATCGAAAGCGTGTCGTATGGAACGCTCTACTCTTGATGGTGTTGTGTGATACTTTTTAGCGATATCGATATAGAGTGCTGATATCTTTCCGTCAGGATAGTATGGATCGGTATTAAATAATTCTATTGCGTCGCAAATATAAGTAAAACCTTTGATTCCTGCCGGAACTCCGATGTTCATCAGTACATCTATTACATAATCTTTCATCATGCCCCTCGATTCTAGTTGTTAATATTACCTAAGAAAATTGATTCATATTAAGAAAATATACCAATTTTACGGCTATTTCTACATCAGTTTACGACAGATTTAATAAAATGTCAATGAGAAACTACAATAATCTTGAAAAAGCGATTGCTTTTACAGGAAATTTGTAATATACTTTGAATAATATGTGGTGAAGAGAGGGTTAAAATCATGACGATGATCAGAAATAAGATTCGTAAGCGACGTCAGGAGTTAAACATGTCAAGAGTACAGCTTGCCGAAGCGGTGCAGGTTACACCGTCTGCTATTGCAAATTATGAGAATGGAATCAGCTATCCGAAACCGGATATTTTTGTTGCGCTGATGATCACGCTTGAAGTAGATGCGAATTACTTTTATGAAGAGTATGTAAGAAACAGAGAGATTGCCATCGCATGTAAAAGAGCGATCACACAGGATGAGATATATGCTCTTGAAAAGTACAGGCAGTTGACGAGCAGCGGGAAAAAACTTGTTCGTATGGTGATCGAAGAAGAGTATTCGAGAATGCAGCAGGAAGAATGGATTTCTTTTCCGTGTATGAAAGATATGGGAGGAGGGATTGATGCGATTTGTAAAAAAAGAGCAGAATATTTTGAATTCCGTGTACGCAAGGAGAATATGATAGACGGCATGGAATTTTGCCTGCAACTTCAGACAGACAGATACGAGCCTGTTTTTCGGAACGGGGATGTGATCGCATTGACCGAAAAAAAAGCAGGTCAAAATGAAATAGGAATTTTCTTAGTAAATGAAGTTTATTATTTGAGATTATTATATCAGGAAAATGAAGAGAAAAAGCTGAAAGCATTGAACGTATTGGAACAGGATGTAGTAGTAAAGCCGAAAGACCGGTTTATCTGCATGGGAACAGTTCTCGGGAAGGTACAAGGGATGCCTGATTTGTGATTCTCGTTTCCGTGCAGATAAATCCGATCAGAGAAGATATCGATCATAAGAAATTCGGCTGTAAAAATTTAATCATAAAAGTTTTGTCTATAAAGAGTTTTTAATAAAGTTGTCTATAAGAATCTTCGGAGCGGTTTGATAATTTGTCTTAATGTTGCGTAGAATAATTTCTTTCCGGTGCTTAATTCTTTTGTTTTGTAATTTTCCCCGTAGGTATATTTTCCGTTTTCCATCGTTTTTGAAAAGGTTTTATCATGTTCGGCTTCTTTTCGTATAATTGCGTTTAATTCGGTTGAATCGACGGCAAGCATTAATTCGGTATCAAGATATGTGCTTCGCATGTCAAGATTGTAAGAACCGACGATACTCATGCGGTCATCTATGAGAACGGCTTTCGTATGGCAGGAATGGGGAGCCATATATTCGTAAACTTTCACACCGGTTCTCCATATCTTTTCTTTTTCATTTAAGTAATCTGTACAGCCCCACGGATTGGCGCCTTTTGCGACATCATTTGTAATGATCTCGACAGAGACGTTATTATCTGTGAGCTGAGAAAGATCGTCGTACATTTCCCTGCCGCATATAATGTAAGGGGTGTAGATCGTCGCCTGTTTTCCGGACATCATAAGCCGGTGAAGAGAGTACCACATCCACGGTTCTTTGTTTTCTGATTCGATCGGATTGCTCAAAAGAGTGATCTTATTTGTCTCAAATGTCAGTTCTTCCCAGTTTTGTTTTTCGTATGCGGCAGGATATTTTTTCTGTAGCTCTTTGTAATGTTTTTTCAGAGCTTCTGTTTTTTCGACCGTCTTTTTTCCGTTTCTTGAGCCACGGCACGGTTTGCTGTCAGAAGAATCCCATATGGAATCAAAATAAGTCTGAAGCTGGGACATAGAAGTGTTTTGCATATTTTTGCCCGGATCTGTTTCGTAAACAAACAGCTCCTTGTCGATGTTTTTTCCTTTTGAATAATCTCCGAGAAACAGGTTTGTTGTGTTGCGTCCGCCAAGTGTATACATCTGGTCATCGATGATCAGATATTTGTCATGAAGGCGGGCCTGCATATCCCATGGTTTCAAAAAATTCACAGGATTATAAATGCGGACCTGAGCGTTTTTATGAGCGTCTAAAGCAAGAAACCACGGATTGTGCTGTACATCCATAAATCCGCTGATTCCATCGACGATAACACGGATATCGACGCCCCGGTCCGCGGCGTTTAGTAAGGCGGAAAGAATATCCTGCCCCGCCTCATCATCGTTAAAATCAAAGGTCGATAAAATGATGGATTTTTCTGCTTCTTCGATCATACCGAGCCGATACAAAAGAGCGTCGTTATTATCAGTGATGTAGGCGATGCGCTCTGTCCCGGATGTGTCGGAATAATATTCGGCTGCCGCATCTTTTTCTTTGTATTCTTCCGATACAGTTTTATGCGGCAGATAAGGAACAGGAAGGAGGATAATATAAATAAGGATTAAGATAAGTACAATGTATTTCCATGAAATATGTTTTGCGAGAAAAGAAAAACTGTTTTTCATATTTTCGTAAAATCTCCTTTCTTTTGGAATAAGATAGCACATTTTTTTAAAAGGGGCAATTCATTAAGACAAAACGACAACGCGTTAGTAACATGGGGTGACACGGGATAAATGTATGCATTTTAATTCGATTTTTATTTTAACGAATTTTATTCACACTTTAAAGTGTTGAAGTAAACAAAAAGTTGTGATATACTGTATCCATATTTGCAGTGCGCCTGTTTTGAGAGCGCATGATCATGGAGGGAGAAAAGATGGAAAGAAGAATTAACGGACATACAAGGCTTTACGCGCTGATCGGTTCACCGGTAGGCCATTCGGGGTCTCCGGCTATGTACAACTACAGTTTTGAAAAGCTAGGGATCGATGCGGCGTATCTTGCGTTTGACATACCGCTGGAGAAAACAAAAGATGCGATTGACGCATTCCGCACATTAAACGTAGGCGGTTTTAACATAACGATGCCGAACAAAACCGCGGCGGCACAGCTTGTAGACAGATTGTCCCCTGCGGCGGAACTTGTCGGAGCGTGTAACACCGTCGTTGTGGAAGAGGACAAAACGATGACAGGGCATATTACAGACGGGATCGGATTTGTCCGCAATCTGAAGGAACAAGGAGTCGGGATAGAGGGAAAGAAGATCGTTTTGCTTGGTACAGGCGGAGCGGCGACTGCGATCGCAGTACAGGCGGCGCTTGATAAAGCGTCAGAGATTGCGATATTTAACCGGAAGGATGAATTTTTCGCAAACGGAGAAAAAACGGTAGAAAAGATTAAAAAAGCAGTACCGTCGATGAAAAAAATCTATATTGAAGATATTGATGATGAGAAAAAATTAGGAGAAGCTATCGCCGGAAGCGATCTTTTGATCAATGCAACACGCGCCGGAATGAGTCCTTTGGAAAACGTGCTTCCCGTTCCGGAAGAATTACTTCATAAAGATCTGGCTGTTGCGGACGTCGTGTATAATCCGAGAGAGACGCTGCTTATAAAAAAAGCAAAAGAGGCAGGCTGTAAAGCCGCAGTCGGAGGAATCGGGATGCTGCTCTGGCAGGGAGCTGCGGCGTTTGAACTGTTTACAGGAAAAGAAATGCCGGCACAGGAAGTGATGGAACTTTTCTTTTCCTGAAAAAGTATCGTGACAGCTCTTACAGATTGTATGTGTGAGCCGATATAAAAGATTTCTTTATCGCATAAACGTATCGATCACATGGAGTACGCCGTCTTCGTCATTGGAACGAGTGATGAAGTCGGCGGTTTCTTTTATGATCGGCTGTGCGTTTTCCATGGCGACTCCAAGACCGGCATATTCGATCATGGACAGATCGTTGAAGCCGTCGCCGCAGCAGATCATCTCATTAGCGGTCAGACCGATGCTGTTTAACAGCTTTTGGAGAGACTGCGCTTTGTCAATGTTTTTCGGCATGATCTCCAAGAAAAACGGTTCGGAAAGATAGATATTTTAAAAGCCCGTGGTACTGCTTGCGGAGCGGTTTGATCATCGTTTCAAGTGTTTTCGGATCGCCGCAGATGAGCAGCTTATTTACCGGGAAATCAAGGGCGGATGGAAAGTCGTCCGTTGGAACAATTTCCATATTGTTTATTCCCGATTCTATTTCTACATATTTGTTCGGACAAATCCCTGAGAAAATATGAGTGTCATCGTAAGAGATGATATCCAGTCCCGGAAATGTCTTTACGTATTCCCAGACCGGACGGATGATTTCTTTTGGGATCGTTTTATTGTAAATGATCTCGCCTGTGGAACATTTTGTAATACGTGCGCCGTTAAAGGAGAGCATGTATCCGCCGAAAGTATCCATCTGAAGTTCTTTTGCAAGAGGCGCAACACCGTTGATCGGCCGCCCGCTGGCAAGAACGACAGTGCGGCCGGCTTCCTGAATCTCAAGAAGCGCCTGTTTTGTCGGCGCGGTAATTTCCTTTTTTGAATTGGTCAAAGTGCCGTCCAGATCAAGGACGAGAACCTGATATTTCATAATCCTTCTCCTATGCTTTATCAAAATATAATATTATTGCTGTAAAAATTCGACGATTTCCGGAAACTCCATTCCGTGTGAAGCCTTTACAAGTACGGTATCGCCTTCTTTTAAAAGTTCTTTCGCCTCGCGCAGAAAATCTGCCTTTGTGGCGAAATGGCAGATCTGAGTCGGAAAATGCGCAGAAGACGAAGGCGTCTCTTCGGTATGTTCTGCGTTTTTTTGCTGCTCAAGATATTCCAACGCTCCGTCTGCCGCCGACTTCATCAAACTGCCGATGCAGATCAAAACATCGATGCCTTTTCTGACGGCGTGAATGCCGACTTCGCGGTGCATCTGTTTTTCGTTTTCTCCGAGTTCAAACATATCTCCGAGTATTGCTGCTTTGCGAGTATCTGCAAAGGCAAGAACATCGAGAGACGCTTTCATAGAAGTAGGGTTTGCGTTGTAGCAGTCGTCGATGATCGTAAAATGGGGCGCACGGATCAGGTTATTGCGTCCGGCAATCGGAACATTTGCTTCGATTCCTGCGCAGATTTCCCTGTCTGTCATACCAAGAGCGTATCCGACTGCGGTAGCCGCAAGCGCGTTGTACACCATGTGAGCGCCCGGGATGTTGATATGTGCCGTAAAAGAAGAATTTGGTGTGAAAAACTGTGCGTCCGTTCCGTTTAAACCTTTGCCGGAAATATTTTCGGCGTGAAAACCGCAGCTTTCATCAAGACCGAAGTAGACAGGCGTGATTCCGTTTTCGGGAGAATATCCGCGCAGTTTGTCATCGTCTCCGTTTAAGATTATTGTTCCGTTTTCATTCATATAAGCAAACATTTCTGTTTTTGCTTTTAAGATCCCGTCTCTTGAACCTAGATTTTCCATATGGGCGACACCGATATTTGTGAGAACGCAGATGTCCGGCCGGGCAACTTTCGCAAGGCGCGTCATCTCTTCGAAGCCGCTGATCCCCATCTCAAGAACCGCGATTTCATGTTCCTTACGGAGGTTGAAAACAGTAAGAGGAAGCCCAATCTCATTGTTAAAGTTTCCTTCTGTTTTCAGAACCGAATATTTTTGTGACAGGACAGAGGCGATCATTTCTTTTGTGCTCGTTTTTCCGACGCTTCCCGAAATGCCTACAACTTTGATATCAAGGGAACGCCGATAGTGTTCTGCGATATCTTTTAAAGCCTGTTCACATGACGCCACTTTAATATAAGAATAAGGAACATCTCCGAGATCTTCTTCGGAAACGGCGCAGAGCGCTCCTTGTTCCATTACTTTCGGAATAAAGGAATGTCCGTCGACGCGTGCCCCCCGGATCGCGATAAACAGACTGTCTTTTTCTGCTTTACGGCTGTCGATGACGACGCTGCTTACTTCACGGGGGAGAAATTCAGATCCGCCGTAGTATGTACCGCCGCAGGCTGCGGCAATTTCCTGTAATGACATATATTTCATAAGATAGCTCCTGCCTTTCTTAAACAACATGTATTAATAACGCGCTTCTAACGATTTTTTGATGATCAGTTCACACAGATCGCCGTATTCGATTCCTGCCGCTTTCGCTTCTTTCGGCAGCAGGCTGGCTGCGGTCATGCCCGGCAGAGTGTTCATTTCCAGACAGTAAAGATTTCCTTTTTCATCCAGAAGAAAATCGGCGCGGCTGTATACGTTGAGTTTCAGCGCACGGAATGCTTTTACGGTAAGTTCCATCATCCGGGAAGCTGTCTCTTCGGGAATGTCCGCAGGGCATACTTCTAAAGTCGCGTCCGCCTGATATTTATTCGCATAATCGAAAAATCCTGTTTTCGGTATGATTTCGATCGGAGGAAGCGCCTCGTTGTCAATTACGCCACATGCAAATTCACGTCCTTTTATATACTCTTCTACAACGACTTCATCCTCATAGAAAAAGGATTTTTCCAAAGCTTCTGCATATTCTTCTTCTGTACTGACGATATATACCCCGATGCTCGAACCTCCAGAACATGGTTTTATAACGACAGGAAGGGAAAGACCTGTTAAAGCAAGAGAGCGGTCTTTTGATTTCTTGTGAATGGTAACGCCTGCCGGCGTGTCGATGCCTGCCTGGAGAAAGACTTGTTTTGTCAGTCCTTTATCCATAGCGACGGCGCAGCCGAGAGAATCGGGACCTGTGTAGCGGATACCGAGCAGGTCAAAAGTAGCCTGAAGTTTTCCGTTTTCTCCTTCACCGCCGTGAAGTCCGAGAAATGTGATATCTGCCAGACGACATAATTCAATGACGTTTGGTCCTAAGAAACAGTCGGATTGATCAGGCCGGGATGCTTTTACAGCGGCAAGATCAGGTTCTTCACAACTGATGTTTTTCGCAATCTCAAGACCGTGACCGGGAAGGGTAAATACGTCTTCCAAATGTTCGGGAGCGTGTTCCAGCCCTAAAAATACGTCAAGAAGAAAAGCGTCATGACCTTTTTCGATTAATGTACGGCAGATGCCGGCGGCAGAAGCAAGAGAAACGTCTCTTTCAGTGCTTAGTCCTCCGGCGAGTACGATGATTTTCATAATTGTTTATACTCCTTTGATTTCGAGATATTCGTTTTTGTTTATTTGATTTTCAGATATTCGTTTAGTTTCATTAAATTATAATATGGAACGTTTCGGTTAAGTCGTCTAAGTCGTCGATCTGATATAGATTCATAAGAGAGTTGTTCCTATCGGTTTACGTTATTTAACAGTTCGGTTTTTGTATCATAAAGTCTTTGTGAAAGGTCTACATATACTTTGTGCGGGTTAAAGAGACGCTTTGTCTCATCCCACAGAGTATTTTTCTCCTGTTCGCAGAAAGAGGCAATCTCTTTTACGGACGGAGAAGTGTATTTACATTCGCCACGGATAAAGATCGGTTTTAAAATCTCTTTCATTGTATATGTGCCGCCTTCAAGCCGTGTCTTTTTCCATGTGGAATTCGGATCAAAAAGAAGCAGATCTTCAGAAGTATCGTAAGTTTCATCTGCAAAACAGATTAGATCGGCGCGGATTTTTCCTGTATCTTTATCATAAATGCGATAGATCGTTTTGTTTCCGGGATTGGTGATTTTTTCTATATTTTCGGAAATCTTGATTTTCGGAACAAATTCCCCGTCTTTATTTTGGATGGCGGCAAGTTTGTAAACCCCTCCGAATGACGGACAGTCTTTTGATGTGATCAGATTCGTTCCGACACCCCATGAAGTGATGGTAGCTCCCTGAATTTTCAGATCGTTGATCAAAAATTCGTCCAGATCATTTGACGCGGCGATAACTGCGTCAGGAAATCCGGCTTCATCGAGCATTTTCCGTGCCTTTTTGGAAAGGTAGGCAAGATCGCCGGAATCAAGACGGATTCCGTAACTTTTCGGATGGATTCCGGCATCTTTCATTTTCTGAAATACACGGATCGCATTCGGAACACCTGATTTTAATGTGTCGTATGTGTCTACGAGAAGCGTACAGGCGTCAGGATACAGTCTGGCGTATTCTTTAAATGCCGTATATTCGTCAGGAAAACTCATGATCCAGCTGTGTGCATGTGTTCCGAGAACAGGAACGTCAAACATTTTTCCCGCGAGAACATTGGACGTTCCGACACAACCTCCGATCATGGCTGCCCTTGCCCCGTAAAGACCTGCATCAGGTCCCTGGGCGCGGCGCAGACCGAATTCCATCACGCCGTTTCCCTGTGCCGCGTGGACAACGCGGGAAGCCTTTGTTGCGATCAAAGACTGATGGTTGATAATGTTTAAGATCGCGGTTTCGACTAACTGCGCTTCCATGATAGGGGCGATCACTTTCACGAGCGGTTCCCGCGGAAAGATGACGCTGCCTTCAGGAATGGCATAAATATCGCCGCTGAAGTGGAATCCGCTCAAGTAGTGGAGGAAGTCCTCGCTGAACAGTCCGAGTCCCCTTAGATAATCTACGTCTTCATAAGAAAAATTCAAGTTTTTAATATATTCGATCACCTGCTCTAAACCGGCCATGACAGAGTATCCGCCCTTGTTTGGATTTTCGCGGAAAAACACGTCGAAAATGACCGTTTCGTTTGCCTGCGATTCAAAATATCCCTGCATCATTGTCAGTTCGTAAAGATCTGTCAGCAAGGTGAGATTTTGTGCGCTCATGGTTATTCCCTCTTTTCATTGCCATGCATAAGACGAAACGATGAAACTGCTTTCGTCTGTATCGTAAATTTGCAGAGGAAGCAGAAGTGGTTTTTACTGCGGCTTCCGTCTGCCAACGCTCATTATATCACAAGAAAATAAATTTAGAAACGAAAATCTCTTCTGTTATCCTGCTCGATCAGTTTCAGATTTTCCAAAACGACGGCACGCGCTTTCTCATTCGGAACATTGAGAACTTCTCTGTCGATCAGCCGGTCTCCGATTGCCTTTGTCTCAGGAGACGCATAATCCATCAAATATTCTTTCAGTGTCATGAGAGCGTTCGGATGACAGCAGTTTTGGATCTGTCCGCTTTGCAAAGAGACATAACCGATCTCCGGTTCTCCTTCACGATACATGCGGTACAAAACGTTGGATGTAATCCATTTCCATAAGCCAGCGGACAACTTCGTCAAGTGTGCGGGTATCGCTGACGTCAAACTGTTCGGATTTGGCATCTTCAGGTTCCGGTTCACAGTACCCTCCTACGCTGGTTCGTGATCCGCCGCTGATCTGGGAGATTCCAAGATGAAGGACGCGCTCCCGTGTTTTCTGGTTTTCGCGGGTAGAGATAATCATTCCCGTATATGGAACGGCGATTCGGATGCAGGCAACGATCTTGGCAAAAGTATCGTCGTCGATTCCGTTGTCAAACTGATCGGGATCGATATCGTCGGCGTGTTTCAGACGAGGAACGCTGATCGTGTGCGGACCGACTCCGAATGCCGCTTCCAGATGCTCGGCATGCATGAGAAGCCCGGCAAATTCATAGCGGTATTTGTCCAGGCCGAAGAGTACCCCCAGTCCGACGTCGTCTATGCCGCCTTCCATGGCGCGGTCCATCGCTTCGGTGTGATAGTTGTAGTCGTGTTTTGGTCCGGTCGGATGCAGTTCAAGATAGCTTTCTTTATGGTATGTTTCCTGAAACAAGATGTACGTTCCGATGCCGGCTTCTTTGAGCAGGCGGTAATTATCGACTGTCGTAGCCGCAATATTAATATTGACACGGCGGATCGCGCCGTTTTTATGTTTGATGCTGTAAATCGTTTTGATCGATTCTAAGTAATAGTCCATCGTATTGCGGACAGGATCTTCGCCTGCTTCCAAAGCAAGCCGTTTATGCCCCATGTCCTGAAGTGCGATGACTTCTCTTCGGATCTCTTCCTGAGAGAGCTGTTTCCTCATAATATGTTTGTTTTTCGCGTGGTACGGGCAGTAAGTACAGCCGTTGACACAATAATTTGACAGATAAAGAGGAGCAAACATTACGATTCTGTTTCCGTAGAAATCTTTTTTGATCTGTTCTGCAAGCTTATAGATCTCTTTGTTTTTTTCTTCGTCCGAACAGGCGAGAAGAACTGATGCTTCCCGATGTGTCAGCCCTTTTCGTTTTTTTGCTTTTTCAATGATCGCATCGATCAGTTTCATGTTATTTTTATTCTCATCTGCATAGGCGAGCGTTTCGAGAATTTCTTCATGATTGATAAAATCATCTGCATGTTTTGAATTTACATCGTACATAGTTGAGTCTCCTTTTAATTTTTAATATTATTTTTCGGAATTTTAAATCGTTTTATCTGCTTTCAGACAGGGAAAATGTTTCGGATGAAAGTGCTTTTTATATGTTCAGGGAATCTCCTCTGGAAACTGTGATTTCATATCCGATATTTTGTATTCTCTGCTTTAAAGAACGAAGGCTTTCGGCGGCTTCGTCACCGGTGCACAGTTTATTGTCGTAAAGTAAATATTTTTCTCTCACCTGCGGCGGAGAAAGATTCGGCATGATCACGTTCGCTCCGGCAAGAATTCCCTTTTCGCGGCCGTCGGAATCAATCGTGCCAAGAGCGGTCGTGGCAGGGAGAAGGACTTTCGGAAGAAGCAGACGGATCAATCCGAGCAGAAACAGCGTTAGATCAGCGCTTCCGGCCTTTTGATCTGCAAACGGGGTGTCATGATGGGGGATGAAAGGACCGATCCCGACCATCTGTGGATTGAGTTCTTTTAAAAACAGCATATCGTCTGCCAGATTTTCAGAAGTCTGATAGGGCGATCCGACCATAAATCCGGTGCCGACCTGATAGCCGATTCTTTTTTAGATACAAAAAGACATTGCTTTCGTCTGGCGGCGCTTAAGGCAGGGGGGTGAAGCTTTCCGTAATGCGTGTCATCGTATGTTTCATGTCTTAAAAGAAAGCGATTCGCTCCTGCGTCATAAAGTCGCTTGTAGCTTTCATAAGAACGTTCTCCGACTGAGAGTGTGATCGCACAGGCTCTCCACCGTGTTCGTATAGAAGAAATAATATCAGTCAGCCGGTCATCCGTAAATGAACCGTCCTCACCGCCTTGCAGAACGAACGTCCGAAAGCCGAGAGCATATCCCATCTCACAGCAGGAGAGTATCTGCTCTTTTGTCAGACGGTAACGGTTGGCATTTCTGTTACTTTTTCGTATTCCGCAGTAGAAGCAGTCGTTTTTACAATAATTTGTAAATTCGATCAGTCCGCGGATGTATACGCTGCGTCCATAATGGCGTGTGCGGACGGCCTGTGCCCGTTCAAATAAATAGTCTGCATCATCGGCCGTTCTGTTTTGAATCAGGCGGATCCATTCGTCTCTGGAAAGATTACGGGTTGCTTCCAATCGGTCAATCAGTTGTTTTGTATCGTTTTTTTCGGTCATAGTCGTGTCCTCTTGCAGAAAAATAAGTGTGACAGTTCAGTTCGCGCCATTCGTAAAACCGTACTGCGTGCTTATCGCGGCTGACGCCGCTGTTTTACTCATAAGCGGGCGTTTGGATCATATAGCTGTTACAAATAAGTTACGTTGTTTTGCCGTAGATCGTTTTCGTGCTGACGCCCGGAAGCATTCCGAGTTTGCCGGAAAGGGCGCTGATGATATTGTTCGGGGCGTCTACGGCGATACTGATAATATGGATTCCTTTTTCTTTGTATGGCAGTCCCATTCTTCCGATTACATATTCTCCGTAGTCGCTTAGAAGATGGTTTAGTTTATCGACGGATTCTCGGGTTTCGAGAAGAACGCCGATAAGAGCGATTCTAGTGTCCATAGTATGTCTCCTTGTTATAATTCGTATAGTGTAAGCAGTTGACAAGGTTTCAGACAAGTTCGGACTTTCGTTTGCAGACATTGTAAAAAGCGCGCCTGAAAAGGCGCGCGGATATACAAAGAAAGAGGGAGAGTCCCTCTGATATTCCATATGTGCGCCTTTTTGCTCAGGAGGATGCCTTTGCAGTCAGAACGTATGTCTTGTGTTTGAGTATAGCATAAAATTGGAAGAATGACACGAAAAAATTTGGAATTCACTTGTTGTTTTATCTATTATGCATAAAACTTTAATATGTTTTTAGTGCGGTTTCTATAATATGATTTTTATGATTCCATTTGTGATATAGTCACTGTTAAAAAGTTTTTATTGGTTTAATATGAAACTAGAGTATAATAGAAAAGGGTTCGTAAATTCATTTCTATGATTGAAGCATATATTTTCAGAAATTGAGGAGGCGGTAATATGGCAGAGATCAGAAAACGGATCGTTTTTCACGGACGCGTTCAAGGCGTCGGATTTCGTTATACGGCAAAATATCTCGCGCAGTCTTTGGAATTGACAGGCTGGGTTCGCAACGACTGGGATCAAACTGTGACAATGGAAGTTCAGGGAAGAGAAGCGCTGATCAATAAACTGCTTGTCGGCTTGAATCAAGGGCGTTTCATCGATATTCAATGGATGGATACTGAAGAGATTCCGTTAGAGGAAGAACGGGAATTTACGGTGAAGTATTGAAAAATGAGCAAAACGAAAAACTGAAAAAAATGATAAAACAGAGAAAATATTGAATAGAACGACGACAGATAAAAGGAAAATAGAAATATGGAAAAGGAGAATAAGATTATGAAATTAGGATTTATCGGAACAGGAAATATGGCGGGCGCGATCATGGGAGGCATTATCAGAAATGAGATCTTTAAGCCGGAAGAGATCATCGGCGCGGATATTTCAAAGGAAAGCCGAAGCAAAGTGCAATCTGCATATGGGATCAATGTGACAGAGGATAATAAGAAAGCGGCGTCAGAATCAGAAGTTCTTGTACTCTCGGTGAAGCCGCAGTATTATGCGGAGACGATCAAGGAGATTAAAGACTGTGTAAGAGAAGATCAGCTTATCATTACGATCGCTCCCGGAAAGACGCTTAAGTGGCTGGAAGAACAGTTTGAAAAAAAGGTTAAGATCGTTCGTGCAATGCCGAATACACCGGCGCTTGTAGGAGAGGGGATGACAGCCGCATGTGCAAATGATGCGGTGACAGAAGAAGAAAAAGAATATGCGTTGAAAATCTTACGTTCTTTCGGAAAAGTAGAGATTGTGGCGGAAAATATGATCGATGCTGTCGTTGCCGTAAGCGGAAGCGCTCCTGCATATGTATTTATGTTTATTGAAGCGATGGCGGATGCGGCTGTGTCGGAAGGAATGCCGAGAAAGCAGGCGTATGAATTTGCCGCGCAGGCAGTTTACGGAAGTGCAAAGATGGTGCTCGATACGGGAAAACATCCGGGAGAATTAAAAGATATGGTATGTTCTCCTGCGGGAACAACGATAGAGGCTGTCCGCGTTCTGGAGGAGAAAGGACTTAGAAGCGCGGTGATCGAAGCTATGAAAGTATGCGCTGATAAATCGAGAAAGATGTAATAACGAAGAAATAAAGTGCTGCAAAACAGACTTTTACAGAAGCAAGGAAGCGAATTGAATTTTGCAGAATGAAAGAAATAAACAGGTCGTTTAGTGACAGGAAAAAAGGAGATGAAAATTATGTATGATATCGGAATCATCGGCGGCGGGACTGCCGGAATGACAGCGGCGATCTATGGTCAGAGAGCGGGAAAAAGAACAATTATTATAGAAGGAGGAACATTTGGCGGTCAGATCACTTCGTCTCCGAATGTAGAAAATTATCCGGGGATCGCAAGTGTGAGCGGAAGCGAATTTTCCATGAATCTGCTCGATCAGGCAATGAAACTCGGCGCAGAGACACAGATGGCGCAGGTGACGGGAATTCGTGATGAAGGAGAAGTAAAAGTAATCGTTACACCGGAAAAAGAATATCCGTGCCGGAGTATTGTTTTAGCAACCGGAGTGACGCACAGACATCTTGGAGTACCGAATGAAGAGCGGCTGACAGGGGCGGGAGTTTCCTATTGTGCAACATGTGACGGAATGTTTTTCAGAGGAAAAGAAGTCGCCGTAGTAGGCGGCGGAAACACAGCGATCCAGGATGCGGAATTCCTTTCCGACTATTGCAGTAAAGTATATCTGATCCATAGAAGAGATGAGTTCCGGGGTGAAAACAGCGGTGTGAAGCGGCTGAAAGAAAAGGAAAACGTAGAGTTTATCCTCAGCGCGACAGTGAAAGAACTCGTCGGAGAATCCATGGTGGAAAAATTATTTTAAATGATAAAAAGACGGGAAAAGATTTTGAACTTCATGTGTCAGGTGTATTTGTCGCAGTCGGCCAGATCCCTAAAAACGAGACGTTTGCAGATACGGTAAAATTAGATGAGGGAGGATTCGTTCTCGCATCGGAAGACTGCCTTACATCTCATCCGGGAATTTTTGCGGCGGGAGACTGCCGTACAAAAGAAGTAAGACAGCTTACGACGGCGGCGGCAGACGGCGCGGTGGCGGCGCTTGCGGCATGTAAATATATCGCAGATCAAAGTTTGTGAGATTTTGTGCTGAATTATCATTTTAATAAGTAAAATAAAAAACCAGTTCCGTTTTACAGACAGTTCGATGAGTCTGTATGAAAAGCGGAACTGCTTTTTTATTTTTTGATATTTTTATTTGAGTTTAAAAATATAATTTTGCATTTTTTTTCAATCGTTTCTTTGATGATCGATTCTACGTGATCTCCGATATGACGTTTTGTTTCTTTATCAAGCCGGTCCGGATAGATCGGTTTTTGGTATTCGATCACGACATGGGTTTTTCTAATCTTCGGAAAATGATTTTCAAAAATTTCAGCCGTGTTGTTCATGCAGATCGGAACGATCGGACAGCCTGTTTTTGTGGCGATTTTAAAAGCGCCGTCTTTAAACGGAAGAAGGGAAAGCTCCGCTCCTGTGTTGCGCGTTCCTTCGGGAAAGATGCAGATTGAAATCCCCCGTTTAATGTAATCTATAGCAGTCAGTATAGTCTTTAGTCCTTGTTTTGGATCGGAACGGTCAAGGAAGAGACAATACAGGCGACGCATCCACGTTGTAAGTGTCAGATATTTCTCCATTTCGTTTTTTTGCGACATATCCGGTGAGACGTTTGCATCGGCTGTATGTCAGGAGAATGTCGAAGTAGCTTCGATGATTTCCTACAAAGAGAACCGCTTCGTCGGGAATGTTTTCCTCTCCGATGACCGTCGTTTTTACTCCGGTTATTTTTAAAATCACTTTGAATCCCCATTGTACGATGCGCAAAGAACTTATGTCGCGGGCGTTCGGGGCAAATTTTCCGATGATCCATTCAACGATGAGGATCGGAATTGTAAGGATGAGAAATAATATAAGAAAAATTACAATACAAATAAAACGAAACATAAATAAACCTCATTTTCTTCTTAAATTTGCAATACAACGGTAATTATACAGCGGAGGATAGGAAAACACAAGACTTATAAAAGGATAGAATGATATAGGCATAAGGAAGGTGTACAGCGCATATGTTTGTATGGAAAAATGCAGAGGTTCGATCGGAATGGACCGAGGATATGCAAAAAGAAAGCTGTTAAAAAAAGATACGCAAAAGGCGGCAGTGTTCGGAGCGGTTCTGATCTGTGCCGCAGCGTTTACGGCAGCGCTGACAGGATGTGTTTCAACACAGGCAGAGACGGAAAAGATACGAGATATGAAGTACGAGGTGATTGAGGAAGAAGATATTCCCCAAAGTCTTCGGGAGATGATCAAAGGAGGAGAGAAGAAACCGTTTCGGATTACATATTCGGATCAGGGCTTCCTCTATATCGCACAGGGATACGAGGTTCAGCCGACAACCGGTTATAGTGTGGAAGTGAAGGAACTTTATGAGACGGAAACGGCCGTCTGTATAAAAACGACTCTGATCGGTCCGAAAAAAGGGGAGGAAAAAGAAAAAGCAGAAACATACCCCTATATAGTCGTGCAGACGGAAGATGTAAAAAAAGATGTTTTGTTTAAGTGAGGAGGAGAAAGATGGATCTGACGAAAAAAACAGTTCATTATACACAGGAGGGAAAAACCGTTTTTGACCGGTTTTATCTGGATGAAGATTACAATGTGCCCGAGCAGAAAGAAGCTGTTCAAAGAATCGTGTACAGCAGTGCCAAGCTTAAGACAGAGGATGTTCGTCCTGTGGAAAACTATGTGAAAGTAACAGGAAAAGCGTATTACAAAATCCTTTATATGACGCAGGGGGAGACAACGCTTTCGGTGTTGGAAGGAAAGATTCCGTTTGAAGAGATGATCTATGCGGAAAATGACGGCGAAGAGACGTTTTTTATCCGAAATGAAAGGACGGAATTTACTGTATCGGTCGTTCATTCAAGAAAACTGACTCTTCGGGTAGCTGCGGAAATGGAACTGGGAAGGGAACGGATGAGAGATGAAGAATTGACGACAGATGCAGAAAGTGATTTTCCGGTATACAAAAAACGACAGAAGATGAATGTGTCGGAATTAAAGATTTCAAAAAAAGATACGTACCGTATCAAAGAAGAAATCGTACTGCCGGGAACGAAAGAAAGTATCGGACAGATTTTATTTTTTGACATAAGCGGAAGAAAAGCGGAAATCCGCCCCGGACAGGATGAACTGCTTATACGGGGCGAGGCGGAAGTATTCTGCATGTATCTGTCACCGGAAGAAAAAGTGGAATGGATTGAACAGAGCGTGCCGTATGAGGGAAGGATTCCATGCGAAGGCGCAGAGGAAGATATGATCTGTCAGATCCGGCAAAGTCTGGAAGATCCTATCGTCGATATCCGTCAGGATGGAGACGGAGAAATGAGAGCTCTTGGTATCGAAGCGACTCTTTCTATGAAAATGAATGTTTATTCTGAAGTGGAAACAGAGATATTAAAAGATATGTATTCTCTTGACAGAGAGTGCGTACTTGAGAAAAAAGAAGGCATTTATGAGGAAATGCTTATGTACAATCAGGCAAAATGTAAGATTGCGGAGCGTCTGACGCTTCCTGAGCTGAAAGAGGACGTTTTGCAGATTATTCACAGTGAAGGCAGTATCCAGGCAGAAAACGAGCGGTACACTGAGGAAGGAGTGGAGATTGAAGGAATACTCCATATTTCTTTTCTCTATCTGAGAGCGGATGACGAACAGCCATATGGAAGTTGGACAGGGATGATCCCGTTTTCGTATCTTGTGGAATATCCGAATCTTCCGAAAAATGTCAGCGCAAGTCCGGCGTATCATGTCGAGCAGCTTGCCGTGACTCTTGCGGGAAGCGAGGCGGTCGAAGTGAAGGCGGTGCTGACCTTTGATATCTTTTTGAAAAAGCTGATATCGGCAAGTATGATCACGAATGTTTCCGAACGGCAGTTCGATACGGACGCTTCTGTAAAACGCCCGGGGATCGTCGGTCATATTGTGCAGGATGGGGAAGATTTGTGGAGTCTGGCAAAAAAATATATGACGACGGTATCCGGTATTATGGAAGTTAATTCTATGGACAATGAAAATGTGAAAACGGGGGATAAATTATTGATTTTTAAAGAAAATATGAGTATACTGTAAGCATAATGTATACAAGATACAAGTAAATGTACAGATACACAGAGGCGGAAAACGGGCGGAGGACGGAAGATGAATGAGATTGAATTGAAATCACTGGCAAAGATCAATCTTGGCCTGGATGTGCTGGGGAGGAGAGAAAACGGTTATCATGATGTAAGGATGGTAATGCAGTCGATTTATCTCCATGATGAAGTGAAGATCGAGAAGAAGAGAAGGGAAGGAATCGAGATTGTATCGAATTTAAGATTCCTTCCTATAGGTGAAGGAAATATAGCATACAAAGCGGCGCACATGCTGATAGAAGAATTTTCATTGGAAGGCGGAGTCAGGATCACTTTGAACAAGCATATCCCGGTTGCGGCAGGACTTGCGGGAGGAAGCTCGAATGCGGCGGCGGTTTTGTTCGGTATGAACCGGTTGTTCCGGCTCGGTTTATCTAAAGAAGAACTGATGGAAAGAGGAGTGAAGCTCGGCGCAGACGTACCATACTGCATTATGAGAGGAACGGTTCTGGCAGAAGGGATCGGAGAAGAACTAAAAGAACTTCCTCCGATGCCGAAGTGTACGGTTCTTATAGCAAAACCGCCGATCAGTGTTTCT
>ENA-OQKD01000088-OQKD01000088.1-human-gut-metagenome-genome-assembly--contig:-NODE-88-length-24163-cov-4.144908_pt1 | contig 24163 bp, 24 predicted proteins | sample MGYA00242775_ERZ504792 | MGnify/ENA primary metagenome ERZ504792 (study PRJEB26092, sample SAMD00036401) | human gut metagenome | host: Homo sapiens | study: EMG produced TPA metagenomics assembly of...
CTCGACATAAAACTCATCTTTGCCCGCGCCCTGTTTATGTACATTGTCTTTATCGGAGTTATATACCGTTGTCGTTTTGTCTGCCGCAAAGTTCTCGTCTGTACTTAACTGGATCACTGTCGGTCCGTATTTTCTTGAACCATCCCAGTATCTTGTCATATGGATCTTCATCAGATCATACTCGTCTCCGAGATCGAACTGCACGTAACGGGAATGGTTCTGGCTGTCGCTCGTATCTGTCAGCTCCAGATAATTCGCCGTACTCTTCACGCCGTCGTTTACCATGCTAAACGGTCTGTCCGGTTTCTCTGCCACTGCCGTATTAACAGTTGCATCATAAGCGGTAACTTTTACTTTCGGATTGTTCTTTGCAAGAACAACATTATCTTCTGTATCGATCAGATCTTTCACTTCATCATATGCAAGCGATCTGTCGAGAACTGTAATATAAGAAACTTCGTCTTTTGTCAGACCCTGCGCAAATATCGTTTCGCCTTTTGCGATCTCCGGATTTGCTTTATCTTCGCTGTATGTTGAAGCAACCACTTTTCCGTCAAGGTAAAGTTTGATCATTCCGTTAATTTCTTTTACAGCAGAGAATTGATGCTCTTTACCGTCAGCCGCAATTCCTTTCGTCTCGCTTGTGTAGCTGTCGTTTGCTTTATCAACCGTCTTCTGATCATATTTCGATGTGATCTTCATATTGTTAAACTCAAACGTCAGATATCCTTCGCCGTCAATGCCGACTTTATAAGCGCCTTTCTGCTCTGCAAGTACCACGTCTTTTGAATCTGTCTTGATCTTACCTGTTACAGTAAATCCGCCGTGTCCGTCGACAGAGTATTTCGCTTTTGTCGATACAGCTCCGTCTTTCAGATCATCGCTGATCACTCCTGTTATGATGCCGTCTTTAAACGCATCATTCTGCGCGCTTACTTTTGAAGTATTTCCGACAGTATCTTTCACGCCGTCTACACTTACGCTCACTGTCCGGGCATCTTTCAGTTCCTTATCCAAAGTCAGTTTCACTGTACGTCTGTCGGCTTTCAATTCTGCCTTTGTCACTTCGTATCCGTCTACCTTAAACATTCCCGCTTCCGGCGTACGGATCGTCTCGTCAAATTCAACTTCTGCTTCTTTTCCGTTTCCTTCTACAGAAAGGATTTTCGCAGGAGTTTCATCTTTCTCACCAAACTGCAGGATCAAAACTTCCTTCGGATTAAGCGTGTATGTCACTTCCTTGCCATATGTAAGCGGTTCATCTGTCTGGTGTCTCTGATCTCCTACGACAACCTTTCCGTAAACAGTTCCGAGATCTTCTCCGACGCCGATCAGTCTGTCATAAGTTACTTTATAACTTTGTGCTTCATTCTTCGGATTTCTGATCGAGAGAATTCCCTCTTTTCCGTTCCAGCAGGAATATCCGTAAACATTTCCGTCATTCGGTTTTCCGCCGAACATCTGTGATTTCTGAAGAATGTCGAAATTGTCTTCGATCCATTTTGCCGCTTCCGCGTTGATCTGCCATTTATTGTCATCAAACATGGAGTAACTATAATAATACTCCCAGAATGCCGTTCCTCTCGTTCCGAGCATATACAGGTGATTTCTCATCTCATCATCTGTATATTTGATATCCGGTCTATGATAAGCATCGTTTGCAGTCAATCCGTAAACCGGGTCATGGTTATAAAAATATTTGTTCGGAAGCTGCCACTCTCTTTCATTTAAGAAGTTATAATAAGCGTTGTCACGGTATGTAAGCATCGCTTCTTCATCCGTTGCATTAAAGCTATCCGTATAACCTGTATCTCCCGTATTCTGCATCCATACGCTGTTCACCCACTGAACGTGCCACGGACTCGGGTTTGTGTAAGAAGTCATATTAAGCCAAAGGTCTTTTCCCGCTCTGTTGTCACGCATATCTTCAAAAATATCCGTCCATCTCTCGTATGTCTCTGAAATCGTATAAAGCGGATTACCTGTCACATAATATTCGGACTGCTCTGTCGATGGATTTAAGAGCATTCCATCCAGTTTCCAGTAGTTGATATCAAACTTATCCTGATACTCGCAGAAAACATCTTTATTCAATTTCGTCAGATATCTCGCATCAGAAATATTAATATCTCCACCCGATTGATTATTTACAGAACCCAAACCATTACTTGCAATCCAATTCGCAATCGTTCTTTCTGTTCCATATCCGCCTCTTGGTCCAAGCCACAGTCCGAAGTTGGACGCAAGCTGATTCACCTGCAGACTGGAGTTGTAAAGCTCATTCGGAAACTTATTATTAAAATCCCAGAAGGAGCTGTAATTCGTCCATCCATCGTCTACAACATAAGAATCAAGAGGAGCTATCCCGTACTGTGTGAATCCTTTCTCAATCTCGAAGAAACTCTTCTGAATAATCTCGTCCGTGATCTCCTTCATGTTGTCGTACCATGAGTTGTACTGCTGACGGAACTCCGTATCTATTGCGATCGTCTCGATATATTCATAGAAATCGCTCTGTGTCACGCTGTAATCTCTGCTTCGGGCAGCTCCTACGACAGCGTCCCACGTCGTCATCTTTCCGTTTTCGTTTCCTTCGTTATACTCAAACTTATCATCGGATTTCAATGATTTTCCATAGTAGTAACGGATAAAGGAATTAGAACCTTTAATTTTGTTCTCTGTCTCCGGGAACTCACATCCCCAGTACATCGCACCTACATAGTACGGCTGTCCAAGCTCCAGATAATCGCCTTTCATTCCGCCCATGTCAGGATTGTCTGCCATATTATCTTTGATCGACCAGTATTCATCTTTTTTCAAATCATCCTGGCTGATCTGCATATTTTCCAAATCGATATAATCGATTTTAGCTTTTTCTGCCTGTCCTTCCCCAACAGAAATATCGAGGCGCTTTCTCATGAAAGAATCTCCGTCTTTCATCGTGATCACTTCTTTGATCGTGTAATCTACACCTCTTACTCTCTTCGGTTCAAACGTAAAGGTCAGCGTTTTCACTCCGTCCTTTTCTGTCAGCTCCGGCTCGCCCTGCACTTTCATCTCGCTCGTCTTAAGCTGTGTCGCATCGTCCGTCGCCTCCGGGAACGTCGCAGTATCCTCAAAGAAATCAAATTCCGAACAGCAGGCTACGTCTTTACTTACATTTGAATCTGACGGGTCATGACAGTCAACAAACTCGATACGCACACATTTTGCCGTAACCTTCTCTTTCAAATTTACATATGTTTCTTTTTTATTATCAAAAGAACCTTCTGCAACCGGCTGTGCATCTGTTGCCTGTTTTAACGCATCAATACTGTCTCCTGTATAGATTTTATAACTTTTTACATGTCCGCTCACTGTCGGATTTCCTTGAGCATCTACTCTCTGCTGGTAGCGAAGAGACTGGAACGACTTCTCTGCACCAAAATCGACATAAATATTATGCGGATATTTCCGTTCGGCATCTGTGCCTTCGTTATATTTAGAATGATAATAAGTATCATTCTTTCCATCAAACATCTTATCCGCTCCGCCATTCGCTCCTTCATTAGTCGCAACGCTGTCCGCCTCTGCTGTCCAACCATTGGTATCTAATTTTTTCTTAGGCGCTACGAATCCGCTGTCTTCCCCTTCGGAATTATTGTCAAGCGTGTTGATTATAAACTCTTCACTGCCCGCCTGCGGTGTGAACACAGTCGGAGTTCCGGTACGATAGTTTGTAATCTCTTTTGTTGACAATACTTTGTCTGCGCTCAAACTGAACGTTCTTTTCAGATATTCGTTTCCGAAGACATACGTACCATCGTTCTTCTTCTCAAGAGTTACAGTACCGCTCTTTTTCTCAGGCGTCTGCCCCTGCTCTGCCGCAGTGTCTTCTGCATGAACCGTCTGAGCCATAAACGGAAGAGCCCCGCCGGTTGTCAGCGATACCGCGAGAACCGCAGCCATTCCCTTATGGAACATTCTCTTTTTCATAAACTTCTCTCCTTCTTTTTAAAATGTAATGTACGAATGTGCTCACCACATTACTCCCATCATCTTATAAATGATAGCATTACCCCCCCCAATAATATTTACACTTTTTATCACTTCTTTTGTATTTTTTTCTTTTTATCTATGCTTTTTGTATAATATGGCTATTTTAGCTTTATTTTTATTGATTTTTTTCACATATACACCATCTGATTGATTTGCCAAAGGAAAATATCTTTCATTTTATACAAAAGATGCCTAACCGCAAATGCGGCCGGCATCTTCATAAAACCTGTCTTATATTAATGAATCATACTATTCTTTGTCCGTAATTTCTCCGTGAATTTCCTGAAGTGATTTCACTTCTTTGCTTCCATGTTTCTTCACTGCAAGAATTCCGTTTGCGGCAGCTTTCGCAGCAGCCATTGTCGTCATATACGGAACTTTCTTTTTGATCGCAGCTTTTCTCAAATAGCTGTCGTCATTCTTACTTTCTTTTCCTGACGGTGTATTCACGATCATGTCAACTTTTCCGTTCGTGATCACATCAAGCATATTCGGACGGCCTTCCTGAAGCTTATTGATCTTCTCTGCTTCGATTCCGTTCTCTTTAAGCAGGCTGCAAGTATGGTCTGACGCAATGATCTTGAATCCCGCTTTTGCAAAATCAGCCGCAACTTCCACAACTTCCGGCTTATCACGATTGCTTACAGAGATCAGCACCGTACCTTCAAGCGGAAGCTTTGTCTGTGTTGCTTCCTGAGCCTTATAAAATGCTTCGCCGAAAGATTTGGACAATCCGAGCACTTCTCCGGTCGATCTCATCTCCGGTCCGAGCAGCGGGTCTACTTCCGGGAACATATTGAACGGGAATACCGCTTCTTTACTCCGTAGTACGGAATGTTCTGCTCTTTTAACGCCGGAACCGGTTGAAGGTCTTCCTGTCAGTTCACTTGTCACAATGTCGATGGCAAGCGGAACCATGCGGATATTACATACTTTCGATACAAGCGGCACTGTTCTTGACGCACGAGGGTTCGCCTCCAATACGTACACTTTTCCGTTTTCGATCGCATACTGCATGTTCATAAGACCTTTCACATGCATCTCTTCTGCGATTTTTCTCGTATATTCTTTGATCGTCTTTACATTTTCTTCCGAAATATTTTTAGAAGGAATAATACATGCCGAATCTCCGGAATGTACTCCCGCAAGCTCGATATGTTCCATAACCGCCGGAACAAACGCATGTGTGCCGTCGCTGATCGCGTCTGCTTCACATTCTGTTGCATGTCCGAGGAAACGGTCGATCAAAATCGGACGGTCAGGTGTCACACCGACTGCTGCTTTCATATATCCTACCATGCTTTCCGCATCATATACAACTTCCATGCCACGGCCGCCAAGTACATAAGACGGACGCACCATAACCGGATAACCGATCTTCTCGGCAATTTCAAGAGCATCGTCCACCGTAACAGCCATTCCCGACTCAGGCATCGGAATCTCAAGCTTATCCATCATTTCACGGAACAGATCGCGGTCTTCCGCCAGATCGATAACAGACGGAGCCGTACCTAAGATTTTCACGCCGTTTCTTTCCAGATCTGCCGCAAGGTTCAGCGGAGTCTGTCCTCCGAACTGCGCGATCACTCCGACCGGTTTTTCCTTCTTATAAATGCTCAGTACGTCTTCCAGTGTAAGCGGCTCAAAATACAGTTTATCAGATGTGTCATAGTCTGTAGATACCGTTTCAGGGTTACAGTTGACAATGATCGTCTCGAAACCAAGCTTTTTCAAAGCAAGAGACGCATGTACACAGCAATAGTCAAACTCGATTCCCTGTCCGATACGGTTCGGTCCCCCGCCTAAGATCATGATCTTCGGTTTCTCTTCACTGATCGGGTTTTTGTCCGTTCCGTTATATGTCGAATAGTAATATGCTCTGTCCTGCGTTCCGCTTACATGAACGCCTTCCCACGTTTCCTCAACGCCGAGGCTGATTCTCTTATTGCGGATCTCATCCTCATCCACTTCAAGAATCTGGCTTAAATATTTATCAGAGAATCCGTCTTTTTTCGCCGCGATAAGAGCATTGTCTTCCGGCAAACCTCCCTTAAACGTAAGCAGAGCCTCTTCCTCTTCCACCAGCTCTTTCATCTGCTCAAGGAAATAGTGTTTTACTTTTGTCAGTTCATGGATCTCTTCTACAGAAGCTCCTTTTCTCAGCGCTTCGTAGATAACAAAGTAACGCTCGCTTGTCGCATACCGCAAACTCTTGAGAAGCTCTTCTTTTGTTTTTCCGTCAAAATCTTTCGCATGACCGAGTCCGTATCTTCCTGTCTCCAAAGAACGAATCGCTTTCTGGAACGCTTCTTTGAAGTTCTTACCGATGCTCATTACTTCGCCTACCGCACGCATCTGTGTTCCAAGCTTGTCTTCCACACCTTTGAATTTCTCAAATGCCCAGCGCGCGAACTTGATCACAACATAATCTCCGTCAGGAACGTATTTATCCAATGTACCGTACTTTCCGCACGGAATATCTTTCAGCGTCATGCCTGTCGCAAGCATTGCGGATACAAGCGCGATCGGGAATCCTGTCGCTTTCGATGCAAGCGCCGAAGAACGAGACGTTCTCGGGTTGATCTCGATAATGATATCTCTGTCTGTCTTCGGATCATGCGCCCACTGTACGTTACAGCCGCCGATCACCTTAACAGAATCTACTACTTTATGAGATTTTTCCTGCAGACGCTGCTGAACTTCTTCTGAGATCGTAAGCATCGGAGCGGAGCAGAAAGAATCTCCTGTATGAACGCCGAGCGGATCGATATTTTCGATAAAGCATACAGTGATCATATTGCCCTCTGCGTCGCGGACAACTTCAAGTTCCAGCTCTTCCCATCCCAAGATAGATTCTTCTACAAGAACCTGACCTACAAGACTTGCCTGAAGACCTCTGGCGCATACTGTTTTCAATTCATCTACATTATATACAAGACCGCCGCCTGCGCCGCCCATCGTATAAGCAGGACGAAGAACTACCGGATATCCAAGCTTCTCCGCAATCGCAAGAGCCTCGTCTACAGAATATGCAACCTCGCTTCGAGCCATCTCTATACCGAGCTGATCCATCGTGTGCTTAAATTCGATTCTGTCTTCTCCTCGCTCGATCGCATCGACCTGTACGCCGATAACTTCTACGTTATATTTCTCCAAAACGCCCGCCTGCGCCAGTTCTGAGCATAAATTAAGACCGGACTGTCCACCGAGATTCGGCAGTAATGCATCAGGTCTTTCTTTTTTATGATTTGTTCTATTCTGTCAACATTCAAAGGTTCAATATAAGTAACGTCAGCAATCTCCGGATCCGTCATGATTGTCGCCGGGTTTGAATTCACCAATACAATCTCGTATCCTAAATTTCTCAATGCTTTACAAGCCTGTGTTCCGGAATAATCGAATTCACAAGCCTGTCCGATAATGATCGGGCCGGAGCCGATGATAAGTACCTTGTGGATATCATTTCTTTTTGCCATCTTTCTTCCTCCTGTATTGTCCCATGTTCTCATTTCATTTTCTCAATCGAATATTATACAATAAATTAAGTTTTCCGACAATCCTTAATTTTCACTTTTCTCTCTATATTTTCCTATATTTTTATCCTGTATTCTCATCGGCTTTTCATTTTTTACATTTTTTCCGACTTCCGGCTTTTTAACTTTTCATATTTCTATAAGTTTTCACAGCTTTAACTGTCCGGTTTTTTACATTTTTACAGTTTTTCATCCTACTTCCGCTTTGATTTTTTTACATTTTCACGGTTTACTACTGCTGCAGCCTGCTTAAAACAGAATATCCTATCGTTCCTTTCGGCATATCTACTCCGAAGTTCTCTGCTACAGTCGCCCCTATCACCGCAAACGTCTCTGCTTCCGGAAGCGGACCTCCCGCCTGCATTCTTTTGCTGTATGCAAGGAAAGGAACATACTCTCTCGTATGATCCGTTCCCTTGTATGTCGGATCATTCCCGTGATCTGCGGTCAGGATCAATAGATCATCCTGCGAAAGACATTCCAGCAAAACGCCGAGTTTCTCATCAAACTTTTCGATCTCTTTGCCATACCCTTCTACATTTCTCCGATGCCCCCATAATGCGTCAAAATCAACAAGGTTTACAAAACACAGTCCCGTAAATTCCTCTTTGCACACATCGATCGTCTGTTCCATCCCATGAACGGAACTTTCCGAATGATATGTTTTCGTAATCCCTTCCCCGCAGAAAATGTCATGAATCTTTCCCACGCCGATCACATCATTCCCCGCATCTTTCAGAGCATTTAAAACAGTGGGCGCCGGCGGCTTCAACGCGTAGTCTCTCCGATTGCTCGTCCTTTTAAACTCACCTTTTTTCATTCCGATATACGGTCTTGCGATCACCCTTCCTACGCGCCATTCATCTTTCATCGTGATCCGCCTTGCAGTCTCACAGCACCGATACAGTTCTTCCAGATCGAAAGTCTCTTCATTTCCGCAGATCTGCATAACCGAATCCGCCGACGTATACACGATCATAGATCCTGTACGAATCTCTTCCTCGCCCAGCTCTTCTATAATCTCAGTACCGCTCGCGCTTTTATTTCCGATCACCTTTTTCCCACACTGTTTCTCCAGCTCCTTGATCAATTCTGCCGGAAATCCATGTTCCGTAAAAGTCCGAAACGGCTTTTCCGTTTTAATCCCCATCATCTCCCAGTGTCCGGTCATCGTATCTTTTCCGTTGCTCGCTTCCCGCATCCGCATGAAGCGCCCCTCGGGAGACTCGACGCCTTTCATATCTCCGCCGCACTTTAAGTTCAGAAACCCAAGCCTGCGAAGATTCGGAATATTCAAAGTTTTTGTTTTCTCCAAAATATGTCCGAACGTATCCGCGCCTTCATCTGCGAACCGAGCCGCATCCGGCATCGCCCCGATCCCGAGAGAATCAAGAACGATTACAAATATTCTTTTATACATTTCCATTATCCCATCTCCCTGTACAACACTCTTATATCTTGCCCTTATTCCCAATAAATCAATACTGTATCCACTTTATTCTTATGAACAGTCTCCCCATTTATACCGCAATTTGTAATTACTATACTGATGATAATCCAGATATTTCTCCTTTTGAAGTCTTCCGATAACAATGTAAGGCATCACATTCTGAGTCCGTGCATAACTACAGATTGCTTCAAATGTAAAGTCTCCTTTTTGGATAAAACTTGCATAACTCTCCGGTGACAAAAGTCTATCTCTCGCAAAAAGATCTGCTGCCGTCTCCTTATCCACATCACTCCCGTCATCTATAAATTTAATACTTTTACCTATATCTCCATTTACAATATGTCCCAGTTCATGAAATAAAGAAAACCAAAAAATATCCGCAAACGTTCCCCTTATCGTCAAAACCATTTGATACACCCCATCGCTCCGCCGAAAAATATACCCTTGCACAGGCGCTCCTCTAAAATTTTTCACAACAGAAAAATCTATGCCATATTCTCCCAATACAGTTTTCAAATGATTTTGAAAATCCACATTCTTCTGACACATAACATTTTTTATTTTACCTATCAATTCGTTTATATGCTCTACTTCAAACTTTGTTGAAACATTTTGATTATTCTCCAAAATTTGACACAAACGAATCCATGCCCCCAACACATTTCTATTTACCGATAAGTTTCCGGACATCCGAAATGCTCCCCCGGGAATTATTTCACTCTCCATAATTTCCTATCTCCTCTCCTTCTTGATTTTTCACAATGATAGAGACTCCATACTCTATCGCAAACCGTTCCAATATCTTCTGAGTTTCATCATTAGTCATATCCTTTATTTGTGAAATCGTAGTGTCTAATTCTTTCTCAAGACTTTTATTTAATTCTGTTAAATAAAAGTTCGACATGCCAAATGTGACCATTCCGTAGATTGCCGCACTCAATGTCAATAATAGCATTATAGTTACTAAAAATACCTTGACAGTTAAGTGTTCTTTAATGTACTTTCTCAAGGCGATATCCCACTCCTCTTACTGTTTCAATATAATTTCCCAGACTGCCTAATTTCTTTCTTAAATTTTTAATATGATTATCTACAGCACGTTCATCACCATAAAATTCATATTTCCACAATCGATTCAGGAAGCTCTCTCTTGAGATCACAGCTCCAGGATGCTCCATTAGCTCCTTTAATATTTCATACTCCTTTTGTGTCAGATCAATACTTTCTCCATTTATAATTACCCGATAATTACCAATAATAAGACAGATTTCACGATACCACATCTGATTATTTTCTGTTTCCTCTTTTTTATTATATCTTCTAAATACAGCTTCTATTTTTTTAATCATCAGCGGTAACGAAATTGGCTTTGGAATATAATCATCTATTTGTAATTCAAATCCTTTAATCTGATCTGTTTCACTGCTTAATGCACTAATCATAATAATTGGCACATTTGAACTTTGCCTGATGATTTCACAAACGGCATATCCGTCCATCTTAGGCAACATAATATCCAAAAGTACCATATCCGGATGTTCTTTATTGAAAATCGCCACCCCCTCTACACCATCATCAGCAACACATACTTGATAGTTTTGGTCTTCCAAAAAAAATTGTATCATTTCTTGTATATCTAAATCATCTTCCACAATCAAAATTTTCTGCATACTGTCATCTCCTAAATAATTTCATTTTATCATCTTATTTTGTAATTTGTGTGTAGTTTCAATAATATTTAGAATAACAAGAACTTATTTTTTCTGTCAATACACTATTATATTTCATCTGTACATCCTTTTCATTTTTTCCATTCTATATAGAACATATTAAATACATAGAATAGAATCTTTTATTATAGCATTTACAAAGCCTATGGATCCAATATCTGATTATTCCGCCACCCCGTAATATTCTCAATATCAATTCAAGGCGTTTCACCGGCTTTCTTGTACAGTACATTACTCTTACTTAAAATCTGTAAGCGCTTAAATTTCAGCCGTTGATAGAAAAATATCCGGCTACTTTTCAGTAAACGGAATACCTTGACAATTCACATATGATTTATTATTGATTTGAGTTTTCTGCTCGACGCTCTATCTCAGCTTTTACCTTTTCATTCCATGGAGCAAGTTGATCTAATTCATTGTCACTCATACTATCATCTGGCAGCTTTTCCAGAAGATAGGTTAAATAGTGATAGACATTTACTCCATTTGCCGTGGCCATCTCTACCGTCGTATTGCACTGTTGGCTGGAGAGCCCCTTCTCTGGCATAAGGTGTTTGCTCCCATGCCCGGTGGAAACGTTTCCCGACGGAAGCAACCTGCAGTACTTTTGCTGGATCGGATGCAGGAAAGAACCATTCCGATTTTATTTTATATTTAACTGTCATGATCTTTAGATACTCACAGCATAACTGTCGCAGATCGTCCGGCAGATAGACAAGACGGTCATTGCTGCCTTTTGACTGATAGATTTTTAGTACACCATTTTCCAGGTCGACCGTGTCCAGTCGCAGTTTTCTGGCTTCTGATACCCTGAGTCCACAGCAGAAAAGCATGCGAAACAGGATCCTGTATTCCAGAGCCAGCCTATGAAAGACCTCGGCATTTATGGTTGGCTGGTAACTGTCAATCTCCAGAAACAAGGACTGTATTTCTTCAATGCTTAAAACATATGCGCTACGGTTGCTTTTACGGGTGAAGTTTCTCGGGACATAGCACTTAATTCCATATGCCTGCATGTACAGACTTAACTGTCGGAGAACGGAGATCCTTCCTGCAAGAGTAACTTTTGTTTCTGTTTTACGCAGAGTCCCCCATTTTCCCGCCAGTTCCTGAGTTATCACAGGAGTTTCAACCTGTTCCTGATTACAGAATTCATCAAATTTGTGAAGAATCCATTCTGCATGCTCATACTGGAAGCCTGCGTTTCTTTTTTCTGTGATCATGCTTTCGATAAATGGTGCAAAACAGCTGGTGAAACTATAGTGTCCTGACATCATACAGCCCCTCCTTCCAGAAGAAAGGCGATAAGGAACGTTCCGTATCCATTACAGATGCAACAGTATCTCATTTAAAAAAGTATTTAAGACAGTTTCATCCGGAAATGCTTCCTGATCAGCCCTTATTCTATACGAAAATCAAAGGAAGTATTGCTCCGATGTCCCCTGGAAATGTCTCAAGAATCATCAATAAGTATGCGGATGCGATCAGACCAGAACACCCAAATCTCCCGAAACATCTGCATTGCCATATGTTCCGGCGTACCAGGGCAACTGGTTTATACCGAAACGGGGTTGAACTGGAGATGATATCTGTAATTCTTGGACATTCATCTACTGAAACAACCAGGATTTATGCGACTCCATCCATTGAAATGCTTGGAGAAGCAATGAATACTGCTAATTCTACAATTCCAGACGAGACTCCGGAATGGGAAGAAAATGAGGATGAACTTGCTCGCATCTGTGGGCTGAGATAACTTTTTTATCCTCATCTTTTGTTATAAGAATGCCTAAAATAAAGCTTTTGGTAAAAAGATGAGGATAAAAATTTCATGTTTATAAGCCTGTTACGATATAGATTTCATCGGCGGCTGTGATATCCCCTAACATTCCAACTCCTTCACAATGCGAAGCGTTTGAGCCAGAAGCTGAGGATCTGTTCCATTTGGTATTGTTAGATGAAAACTTCCTACAGACAGCTTCATTGGCTCTGCTACGGAAAGGTTATTTCTTTCCGTAGCTACCGGAATCACATTTAATGGCTGTTCATATGGGAGCGGGTCAGTATCATGAAAATCCACTCTGACAACTTCCTGGCTTTCCGGTGCACGATAGCTGCGTGCGGTTGACGCTGGCAAATCCACACAACCTTTCTGACGCAGCCTTTTTACCCAGTTGTAAAAAGTTCCCGGTTTAATGTCGTGTTCCACACACCATTGATGATCTGTCAATCCACTTTGACGGCATTCCATGATGAGACGGTATTGTTCTTCGGCAGGTATTCTTTTGCTTCTCATAAGCACACCTCCATAAATCGGATAGAGTAAAATGCTCGCATCTATCATTTCTAGCAAGAGAAGATGAAGTGAAATGCTTGCATTTTCTAATGATTATTATGGATTCATTTTTAGGGCAACACAATCCGTCGAATTATTTTGCGCTTACTTTGTTTATATCGAATAAGCTCAAAAATAATTTTAGTTCTCCCAAGAGAACCGCTGCACCTTGAATATTATCTTTACATATTATGCGCCTAAAGTGATTACTATTATGTATCCAACAATAATTTTTTTCCATTAATTTCTTGTCAAACTTATCATTATAAAAATAGAGCAAAAGACTGTCCTTTAATCCCGGAGCATGAATGTGAGTTTTAGCTTCCCTAATGGAATATTCAACCTCATAGTTATACTTGCATCTCAATGTGTAGATAAATATTTCAAAAAGAACATATACAAACATATCTTTAGGTTTAAAAACACCATTACATACAAAGCAAATTTTCTTGCATGCTCCTCTGTATACAGATAAAATGAAATGTATATCAGATAGCATCTTACTAATTTGAAAACTATCCAATCGACCATTGAACCTAATCTGTACAATTCCAGCATTGATATTGTCAATATTGGTTTACACGTTTTTTCTCAAGAATGTTCGACCTTATGCTGCCTCCTGTAGCGAAGCATAGTATTGTTGTCGCTTAACCATTGGAGGTAGTCCACCATTAGCAGAGCAGATCCTCCGATTATTCCAGTAGCTGATGAAGTATCTCCAGATGAGCGTCTTTAACTGCTCTACGGTCATTGAGGTAGGATCGTAACGACCATAAAGTAATTCCTCTTTGAAGCGTGCCCACATGCTTTCGCATCTGGCATTATCATGGCATCTGCCACCGGCACTGTTCATGCTTTGAACAATGCCATATCTGTTGATAGCTTTACGATATAGCTCACTGGTATACTGGGTTCCCCTGTCACTGTGAAGAATAGCTCCACGGAGCATCGGGTAAGCTTTGCAAGCATTCTCTAAGGTTTGTTCGCATAGGGTAGCTCTCATATTTGTATCCATAGCAAGTCCCAATACTGCTAAATCATAGCAGTCAAAGATAGCTGAAACATAGAGCTTCCCGTCAGAAGCCTTTATTTCAGTCATATCGGTAATGCACTTTTCAAGAGGCTTTTCAGCAGCGAAGTCACGCTTGATTAAATCGTCGGATTTACTGGCTTCTCTATCAGCTTTGGTAATACCATTCGGCTTACGTTTTGGTTTATGATTAAGACCAATTTCTGCCATGACACGATAAACAGTTCTCTCACCGGGAATATGTACTCCCTCAGGCTGTTTGAGCTGTAAGGCCTGATACATACGGATTCTTCCATAAGTGTCATTGCATTCATCTTCGCTGCAAATATCAAGCATTGCATCTGCCAGTGCCTGATATTTCCAAGGGGTATCTTTTGTTTTTAGGAATTTGTTGAATGCCTGCCTTGAAACATGAAGCACTTTGCAATAAAAAGAAATTTTACCCTTAATCCGGCCGTCATCCGTTTTGATTGCAATAAACATTAATCTCTGTTTTTTGCTGACTTCCGACGGCTGGCTGCGAAAAAAGCACTTGCTTCCTCAAGGAATTCATTTTCTCTTTTAAGCGACGAATTTCCTTATCCTGCTCTTTTACACGCTTTCTGAGTTCAATAAGCTCATCGTTAAGGGATAAAGCATTCTTGGGCGTATGAACTGCTTCATTTGCACTGAGACGCCCCTCTTTGAAGGCTTTTATCCAAGTGTACATAGTACCCTTTGGAATCCCTAATTCCTGAGCAGCTTTATGACCGCCGATTTCCTGGGCAAGCTTTACCGCCTGTGCTTTAAATTCATTGTCATAAGATTTTTGATTCTGTGCCATAGGTTTTTCTCCTGTTCTCGTATTGATTATGATTATATATCAAAATCCTTGAGAATAGGGTGTCAACTTTTATGATACAACACCATTTTGTATTTTGGATATTCATACGCCACATACCCTACTGGAATAATCATTCTTCCTTTTATCCATCGGAACTGCTTTGACTTTCCATACTTTTGTTGGATAAATTTACTGGTTATCTCACCCGTTTTTGTTATCGGAAAACATCGGTTATTGTGGTTCATACCGTTACTTTTCCCATTCACTTTATAGGCGATTTCTGCAAAATCTGCTGATACCATTGTTGCCATACAATAATAATTGTGCATACCCATAACCATTGAATTGTAAAGACTTATATTTTTATCAATTTCGCTTTGCTTGCTTGGATTTTTGATATCTTTCCAGACAGTCCGCAGCTTATTGATAACCTTATCTTTACTTTTGTCGGCTATATGTGAACGGATTATCCATTTATCACCTTTTGGAACAACTTTAAATTTGATTCCAAGAAAAGTTGTATAGTTCTTACGCAGGTTTGTGATTCCAGATTTCTCATCGCTTGTTTGCAGATGTAAATGTTCTGTAAGCCATAATTTTGTTGCATACATGGCTTTCTTAGCTGTTACATAGTCCCGACAGAATATCTTAAAATCGTCTGCATACCTTACGATGTACATTTCTTTAAGTTCTGTCTTTTCCCTCAGCTTTTTCCACTTTGGTGACCTGTCTATTGTGAGGATATTTCCCTCCTTATCAGTCCTGTAAAATTCCAGTCCGGATTTTCCATCTTTGACTTTAAACATCTCCCATTGATTAGCAATCCACCAGTCCAGCTCATTCAATACTACATTTGCAAGAAGTGGGGATAAAATCCCCCCTGTGGTGTACCTGTTTCCGGGGTAATTACAATGTCATTAAACAGGATTTCTGCTTTTAGCATCTGTTTGATTATCATAATCAGTTTCCTGTCCTGTATTCCAAGTCCCCACAACTGCCGAATCAGCTTATTATGGTCAATATTGTCAAAGAATCCAACAATATCCACATCTACTACAAAATGCAGATTTTGCAACTGTGCCATTTTATAGCATTGAGCAATCGCATTTTGCGTTGACCTGTATGGTCTGAACCCATTATTTCGTTCATGAAATTTTGCTTCACAAATCGGTTCCAGTATTTGCAGAATACATTGCTGTATCAGTCTATCCCATATACTTGGGATTCCTAATGGTCTGGTTTTTCCATTGTCTTTTGGTATTTCTACACGCCGGACCTTTTTAGGCTGATAAAAGTTCAATTTATTTCTGACGGTTTTAATGACCGTTTCGATTGGGAGTGACTGAATTTCTGTTATTGTCTTCCCATCTGTTCCAGGAGTTTTGCTCCCGTTATTTTTGCAGATATTCCGATATGCAAGTATGATATTCTGCTCTGATACTATCAGGGGCATAAGCCTGTCAAATTTATTACCTTTCAGACTGCCTTCATATAACTGATATCCAGTTTCTTTTGCGTCATATCTTTCTGCATTTCTTTCTGCTTTATTTACAATTCGTTTTGCCATAGTAACCAACTCCTTATTGGAGAATGATTTTTTCTTCATCTCACCTCGACAGCTATGAAAATCTCCATTTGGTGATTACTATATAGACATAAAGGAAATCTTAGTATCGGCTTGTGGCTATCCCTCCACCGCTTATTATCACGGTTTCATCGGTACTGTGCCACTACTCTCACAACCATAAAATGTGCTTATTGTAGAAAGGATTCCCTTTATACCTTTCCTTTTCAACACAACTACGGTACTTTGTCACTGATACAGTCAGTTCCCGTATTGGTTGCTTTCCACGTTCCACATAACTTAGGATTGTTGTCACTTAGGTCATTCCTTTAGCCCTGCAAGTATTATCTTTATAGATACCTGTGTCCTGTAAACACAGAGGGTATTTCATACTAACAACTTTTACTTTACCCCACTTGCGTACCTACTGGTACACTGGCATTTCTGCCAGCCATTCGTTTAGAGCCGTACATTCGGAATTTTGTCAGACCGCCTTACTGGTCATTCTAACCATATGGCAACCCCACCCGCACTGTCACACACAGCTTGTACCTCTACAAACCTTTCCTCACCTTGCAGTGTTAGGGTGTGCTTCGCACGACTTCCCCGAGCTTATAACCTTAATCGTCTGTATCCGACTAACGCTATTCGGAGTATTAGTGAATTCCCTTCAGGGCGTTACCCCTTCATTTGAAATTTCAGTTATGCAGTTCTCTAAAACCACATTTATTAAATTATTTGTGACTTTAGGCTACGCTTTTGTCGGTTATTCCCACCGTTTTCGGCGTAGAACGTGTCACACTATTTGCAAATTCATCAGCTAATATTCTGACGTGATATGGCAGCCTTCCATGGTGTACATCGTCCGCCCTGTCACATAACAGGTTAAATAACTGGCTGTACATCATTGCCACAACAAAGTTAAACGTATCATCGGTATCTGAAATAATGATAAACAATGCTGTTCTTTGATCTCCTACCATATCCAGTTCCATTTCATCATAGCTCATGATCTCACGAAGCTCTGCAATATCAAATGGAGCAAGTCTGGCTCCACAGCTAATAAGAATCGACTTTGCCGTTTTGCCGGCGGCTAATTTATATTTTTTATACTGGCGTACCGCAAAGTGTTCCGGTTCTTCTTTCTCCAGTTCCTCAAACAGCATATCTACTGCATTTTTAAATGTCTCATCATCTTCCCTTGTTTCCGATGCATTGATAAATTCAAGCAGCGTCGCAAAGTTCTGTTCCTCCTCCGGTGCTTCATACCAGATATAGCCAATCAATGCACAGTACAGAAGCCTTTCTGCCTTCGTCCAGAAATCCTCACTGGACTTCTCCCCTTCCCCTTTGGTGTTTACCATGATAGTATTCACCAGTTTCAGAATATCTTTTTCTGAATGAATATAGTGGAATGGGTTGTAGTGCATACTCTTGGAAAAATTGATCGTATTCAATACTTTCACTTTATATCCATGCCGTACCAGCATCTTTCCGCACTCAATAATGATCGTTCCCTTCGGAAGCGTTTCGTCAAGATAGAAAACGGAAAAGTCACAAATTATTTTCAATTCAGAAATTCGCCGCTTTCACATCATCACGCATTAACCGCTTCATCTTGTCCTCTAAGGTGTCCTTGCTTTCCTTGCTGAAATGAACGCCGATAACATAGGTGGTGTTTCCCATTCTCATGTTGAATGTTCCTACCGGGGTTGCCTTGTGTGCTTTTGCTGTGGTTGTGTTCTGTGTCATGCAATACCTCCTTGAAATGGAAAAAGCCAGACAGGGTGTGTGGTCGGCAACGAAGTCCGGCAACGGACTTCAAAAAACCTCGAACATAGTCCTATCTGGCTTATTTACTATTTTTACTTTTTCTTTGATTTCTCCGTTGCTTTTGTTGCCAGAGAAGAAAATCCCTTGTAAATAAAGGACTTTTAAGAGATTTGCCCTGCAACGGACTTGACAACGGGGTAGCAACATAGTCGGCAACACGGTCATTTTTTCAAAACGGTAATTCCATCTGTCGGGCTTCTTCCTCGGTCAGTTCACGAAAACCGTCCGTCAGATTTGAGCCTGTTGCCGATGGCTCGTTGTCGGGCGGTGGTATGCGTTCCCACCCTCGCTGTCTGCCATACTTGGCAAAGCTGCGTGGATTGGAAAACGGTCTCCATCCCTCAATGCTGTTGTTCATGATTTCATTGATTTCTCGGATTTCCCATTGCTTCGGCTCATCAAAAGGGTGGTTCAGAGCTTCTGCATAGATCAGCTTGGAGCAGACCTGTGTACCTTTGAAGTTATCAAGGAAAGACTGGATCAGTCCTGCTTTCGTGTCCTCCGGCATAAACTGCTTTTGCAGTTCTTTCAGTTCCTTGTCCATATCCTTTGATAAGGTCAGCTTTACAGGGAAGTTCTGATAGATGAACATGACTTCTGCCCACATCATATCAATGAACGCTCTGGATGCGGCTTCATCTTCCAGAATGTGAATCTCTGCATTTTCAGGGTGTACCATGATAGGCAGAAATCTACGGTTGCCGCTTCGGTCAAGGGGTAGAAAGTCCATCGTGTTGGAAGAACCTCCGAACACACATTGTCGCAAGCGGTCTGCCGGATGGGTTTCATACGGCACTTTATAGGTTTCTTTCGCCCTGCTGATAAAGGACTTAATATCCTCAATGCTCTTGGCATTGGCTGTGGCAATCATTTCCGACATTTCGATAATCCAATGCCCCTGCATTTTACGGTACACATTGTCATCGTCAATCTTTTTCAGGTCATCGGAGAACCATTCATCTTTGACTGCCAGCAGACGGAAGAAAGTGGACTTTCCTGCACCCTGTCCACCCACAAGGCAGAGCATAACTTCAAACTTACAGCCGGGTTTGAACACTCTGCTGATTGCTCCCAACATGAACAGCCGTAATGCCTGATAAGTGTACTCGCCTTCCTCTGCTCCGAGAAATCGGGGCAAGGCATAGCGGATGCGTTCTGTTCCGTCCCATTCCAGACCGTTCAGATAATCTCGGATAGGGTGGTACTTGTTGCTGTCAGCGATAATGGAAAGGGCTTTCTGTATTTTCTTCTCGCTGGTCAGACTATATTTATCTTCCAGATAGAGCATGAGATAATTTAAGTCCGTGTCGGTCAAGGTCGCTGTCTGCTTGCTCCACCAAAGCGGCTTCACAATGTCGATACGCTCGGTAAGAATGTTATATCTGACAGCACCTTGCAGAACGGGGTCATTCTGAAAAACGGTCAGACAGTTGCGTATGCTGTTCTTGATTGCTCCGTTATCGGTCAAGTCCAGACTTCCTCTGACTTCTTCCACGGTCATGCTCGGCTGTGTGTCCTGCAATTCGCTGTTCAAGTTTCATCACCTCTTTTCTCTGCTCGGCTACAAGAGCTTTCTTTTCTTCGGGAGTGTCATAGAGAAGAATATCCAGCAGGTATTCGATATAGCTTTTCTTCTCCAATGCTTCCACAAAAAGCGGGTGCCACACTTCATCCGTCCGTTGCGGTGCGTATTGCTTTTCCCACTTCCTCAGAAGATGGAAGTAATCGGACAGCACCTTGTAGCAGTGATTTTCTTCCTGCTGATATTCTGCTCCGGGGTAGGCTCTCGGATTTTCGGTCTGATTGACGGTTTCTGTCTGCTGTCATAGCTGATACCAAAATCATCAGCTATCTTCATGGCGGCTTCTTTGCTCGGCAAGCCAAACAGTCGGGAAACAAAGTCAACTGCGTCTCCATCTGCCTGACAGCCAAAGCAATGAAAGCGGCGGTCAAGTTTCATGCTGGGGTTCTTATCATTGTGAAAGGGGCAGACCGCCATTCCGTTTCGTCTAATACGGATTCCATAGCGTTCTGCCGCCTGTCGGGTTGTTACATTCTGTTTTACTGCTTCAAATAAATTCAATAGGCATTTCCTCCTGAAATAGAAAAAGCACCTGCTATTTTCCAAATGAAAACGGCAAGTGCCTGTTAAAGTTCCATATCCTGTTTTTTCTGCTTGGGTGCTTTCTGCACCTGTTTCTGTTTCTTCTGTTCCTGCTCATACTGCAAGCGTTCTTTGAGAGAATGCTTCGGCTCTGGCTGTTTCTCTCCCGTCTGTTCCGGCGATAGAACCTTGCTAACCCAGTAGCGAATATCTTTCATCGGCTTCAATTCTTCATTGACTGCGGCAAGCTGTTCTTTCAGATCAGCGTGAGTAGTCCGCAGACCGTCATATTCTTTTTGCAAGGCTTTCAAATCCACATTCAAATCAGCACCATGCTTTTTCAGAATGCGGTATGCCTTATTAAAAGCGGTCAGCTCGTCCTTATGACTTTCGACATAGGCTTCCTTTCGGATTTTCCAGCCGATTTTGATATACTTGTCATGGACTGCTTTATGCTTTTCACAATCAGCAACGGCGGTCTGAATGGCGGTAATGGCTTTCATGCGGTTAGCGGCTTTCTGCATATCTTCACGAATGGCAGTAGCCTTTTCACTCACCCCTTGCAGGGCAATGTCCAAATCTTCCAGCGTGAAAAGCTCATGCCGTTGTAGATAGACGGTCGCTTGGGAAATGGTTTTCAAATCATCGGTCGTGCCTTTCTGCTGTCCGTATCTCGACCATTCGCTACGCTCTGCCTTTCGCAGATTCAGATAATCACGCAGTAGAACGGCAAGGTTCGGAGAAGCATTTTTCTTTTCCGCTTCATTTTCTGCAATGACTTCTTTGGTGGCTTCCAGAATGTCAGCAATCCAGTCACGCAGACTTTTGATAGTGCTGCGGATAGCGTTCATCATGCGGTTGGCGGCTTTAATGTCTCGGTTGAGATTGCCGATGTTGGTGGCAATGCCTTTTCGCTCCAACGCAGAGACAGCCGTTCCCATGTGGACTGTCGGGATAATGTCAAGTCCCTGTCTTTCATAGGAACGCATATCAATCCGTTCTGGACTTCCGGCAAGTTCCAGATATTTGTCTGAACAATTTCCCAACCATGCCGCCATTCCTCGGCATGGTACTGTTCGTTCCAGTCAACGGTATCTTCCTTATGGCTTTTCCATCTGCCGGATGGGAGCTTGATACGCTCGCCGTTTTCGTCAAGGTCATAAACCTTGCGGCTCTTAGGCATCCGATTTTCCATTTTCATCAATGGCTCGCATGGTCAGCATGAAATGGCAATGGGGATTGTGTCCCGGCGGATCGGGGTCATGGATTGCGAAATCACAACACATTCCCTTTGAAACAAACTGTTCCTCGCAGTATTCTTTGACCATCTGCGGTAACAGCTCCATCGGGACTTCTCTGGGCAGGGCGGCAACAAACCGTCTTGCAAGCTGTGAGTTCCATTGCTTTTCGATTTCTTCAACGGAGTTCCAGAGGGTTGCTCGGTCTGCATATTCGGGTGGAGCATTTGGGGGCAGCATGATTTCCGTATAGACCACTTCTTTTTTGCAAGTGTAATTCTTGGTTTTCTGGTCATACTCGGAAAACAGCTTTTCTCCGGCTTGGTAGGCAGCTCCGGCAACCGCAGAGTTGCCTTTGCTTCGCTGAGTGATTTTGATATTGAAGTGGGGTACTGGCAATTTGTGTGAACCTCCTTTCGGTGCAAAAAAATGACCGATACTTTTCAGCAGCGGTCAGGTGGTGGAATATAAACTTGCTGTCGGGGAATGATTGCTTGCAATCGTTTCCCGGCGGCAAGTCCACAAAGGGGTAGTTGGCAAAGCCAACGCAGGGGAAGTGTAGCTTCCCCTGTATGATTGGAGCAGACTGCGGAAATCATCAGCTCCCTGCAAGGGGCTTTCGGCAGAACGCAATGCACAACCTTTAGGTGGTGTATAATTGCGCCCTTTTTCCAAAAGGGTCTTTTAGCTCCCGTTCGGCTGCCCCAATTCCTTTCGGTTCGCAATCAGCAAATCCAACTTCTTTTGAACCGCTTCGCTGTGAAAGATGAAAGTCAAAAGCTCCATCACATCATCATCGGTCAGAGTGGTCGGCTCTTTCAAAAAGGTTTCCAACATTCCGGCACGAGTGCAAAGGCGGTGGGTTCGCTCACTTCGGGTCAACCTCTTTAATTCGCTCTGCAATCGCTTTTCCTTGTGCATGGCTGCGGTCAGCTTTCGCTCGACCACATATTTCTCACGCTCCAATTTTTCCAGTTCTTCTTTACTCATAGACAAGCTCCTTTCGCAATAATGGATAAAACAAAAGCGACCAACTTTTTACGGTTGATCGCCTTTGGCTTAGACAATACTTATAACTATTTTTCTATCTTTGCAAGTGTATCCTCTCGTATAGCTTGTCGTAATGTAGTAAGATATTCTGAAAAACTCACTCGGTCATCTGCATAAGTCAAATTTAATTTATACTCTTTCGGAATCCATGTAGATAAATCAGAAGCGTTATGCTGAATTAAAGCTTCCAAGCTATCAATAGCTTTATATATCTTAGCTTCGACAGTTTTTCTTTCTGTCATCTCATTATATAGAGCTTTCATTTCTTCTGCATAATAAGACGGTAACGTATCTATCCAGTTAAATAGTAAATTTTCTTCTATATCCTCATGCACTTGCTTTTTATCAAAGGTAGGAATGTCTCCTGTAAAGCATTCACCCAAATCATGAATAATACACATACGAATAACTTTATCCATATCAACATCTGGAAACTCATCCCGCATAAAAAAACGCCATCAGCGTCATCATCCAGCTATGTTCTGCTACACTCTCGTGTCTTCCTTTCGATGTATAGCAATGCCTTGTCGTATCTTTTAAACGCTCAGCGACACTTAGCGCATTTAATAATTCTCTGGAATTCATAATTTTACCTCCACATTATCAAATTACATATTCATTTTCTCTTACTCCATATAATCTATCTCCGGTATCTCCATTATACGGCAGTAAATACCCATCTTCTCTAATTCCGTCTGCCATATGGACTAAAAATAGCTTCACTTCTGGATGCTCCTTAAAAATTCGTTCTATTCCAGATTGACATCCGAACATTGCCATAATAACTACATTTTCATCTTTGAAACCATACTTTTTCATGTGTTCCAGTGTTTTCAAAATGCTACCAGCTGTAGCAAGTGCCGGATCTGTGATAAAAACTCTTTTACTTTCTGGTTCTTTTATCTGTTCAAATTCATCCCAAGCAACAAATGGTTTTAATGTATGCAAATTACGTCTCATGCTAATTCGTGCAACATCTGCTTTAGGCAACCTTTTTGTCAATCTATTTGACATAGACATTCCTGCTCTCAGTATTGGGATAATTACAGCATTTTCTCCAACATCATTTTTAGACACGGCATATGTTGATAATTCATCTGTTAAATCACCAAGTAACTTTGCATATTCTTCTCCAACAACGCTTAAATCAAAATAGCCTGATACTCTATTGCGTTCTTCGTATGGTATCATAACGAATAAATTAGGATGCTTATAATTCATATCAAAATCCTTCTTTCCGTATACAGCTTATGTTTATAATTTTATAATTGCAGGACTATGTCCTTACTCGAAGTATATCATATCTGTATTTCTAATTCAACATTGTACACTCATATAATCTGTATTTTCAGCTAACAGCCAAAGAAACATCAAGTGCAGACCCGACATTTTGACCGCAAATCAACCCAAATGACTACATCATTCCATCTGGCTA
>ENA-OQKD01000091-OQKD01000091.1-human-gut-metagenome-genome-assembly--contig:-NODE-91-length-23938-cov-3.678930_pt1 | contig 23938 bp, 19 predicted proteins | sample MGYA00242775_ERZ504792 | MGnify/ENA primary metagenome ERZ504792 (study PRJEB26092, sample SAMD00036401) | human gut metagenome | host: Homo sapiens | study: EMG produced TPA metagenomics assembly of...
GTAAACTCCTGTACCTGATCTGTGGTCGCAAATCCCGGTGCTGGTGAAGGTTTCCTTCACATAGTAGGTATGACCAAGAGGAAGATCCGCAGTAAAGGTCAGTTTTCCATCTTTATCTGTAGCCTGTTCCTCAATCACCGTATCCGCTTTCAGGATCACATCACCTTTTGCATTGACAATATCATCCTTATTGCACAGAGCAAATACGGCTCCTTCCAGTACACGGTCAGAATCTTTCGCTTTTTTCAGCACTTTCACTTCTGCCTTCTGACGTTTGTTCTGCCAGTCCGCAGAGTAAGTAACTTCCGCAGTATTCTGATCACGGTAAGTCAGGTCAACCTCACGAGTTTCTCCATCAAGGACATAACCGTTTGCTGTCTCTTTCTCTTTGACATAGTATTTGCCAAGAGGAAGATTGGTCAGTTTTGCCACACCAGTCTCATCCGTTGTAATGGTTGCTACCAGTGCATCCTTTTTATAATAATCCTCACTCTCACCATCAGCCGCTTTAATATCCTCTAAGGCATAAACTTCAAAAGTAACCTCTTTCAAGGAACCAGAGAAATATTCAAACAGATGCTTGAGCCAGCCACCAACGGAATCCAGTGCAGATACTTTGTCCAGGAACTCACCTTTTTTATTGATGATCAGTGTTCCAGTCGGTACGTCATCTTTCATTTCCACCTTCTGAATTTCTGCAGTATCCTCCACAGTAAATGTGATCTCTTCTGCCATCAGATAACCATAAGGAGCCATTTCTTCACGAAGTGTATAAGTCTCCCCGGCAGTCAGTCGCTCAATCAGATGTTCTTCCCCTTTTACAGATTTCCATGTATCTACCACATCTCCATCTTTATCAAGCACTGTAAGAGTGGCACCGGAAAGTTCTACTCCTGTAGTAATATCTGACTTCTTGAATGTTACTTTTGTTGGCTGGTTCTTAAATACAGATTCCAGTTTTACCACTTTCACATCCTGTCCCTGATATTTTGCAGTTACTTCCAGTGTCTCAAATGAAGATACATAACCGGCAGGAGCCGCAAACTCTTTGATATAATAACTTCCGAATGGAAGATCAAGTTCAAACACTGCCTTTCCATCTTCATTGCTGACTGCTTTTCCAAGCAGAGTGTCTGCTTTCACAACTACTTCTCCATGAGCAAGAATATCTTCCTTTGCATAAAGTCCAAATTCTGCACCTGCTACAACCGTCTCATTTTCTGCATCCTGTTTTACTACGGATACTTCTACCTTCTGGCGGTCATTCTCAAAAGCAGCTGTCTGCTCGATCACTGGTGTTTTCTGGTCTTTGTAAGAGAAAGTAACGGTCTGTGCCTCTTCGTTTAACACAAAGCCCTCTGGTGCTGTCTTTTCGACAACCTTATACGTTCCAAGGGGAAGGTCAGCAATCTGTGCTTTTCCGTCTTTATCGGTCGTAACCGTTCCTACTAATGCTCCAGAAGCATATTCCAGAATACGGTTGCCCTGGTCATCTTTCTCGGAAATCCGCTGTGTAAATATCCTCAGCTGCATATACTTCAAAAACTGCACCTTCCAGATTTTCTTTCTGGTAAGTGAAATCGTCCTTAAATCCATTCAGAACCTCACCCTGTTTTACGATGTTCAGTTACCCCTTTGACCGGATGATTTTCATATACGATCTCAATGATGACATCGCCAGAAGTTCCGTCCATCTGATATGCTGTGTTGGAATCTACATTCACCTCATAGTAATTCTCATTCAGAGTATATCCATAAGGTGCGTTTACTTCCTCAATGCGGTAATGCCCGATTTTAAGATTCTGCGGAAGGATCAAATATCCCTGCTCATCTGTAAAATAGGATTTATGTTTTACCGTAGTCGGATAAGTCGTTACCTGCTCCACATATTTCTCAGTGTCGATGTTGAAAATCTTGAACTCTGTATTCTTCTGAAGCACTGCTTTCTTTGTCTCATCGTCCTGTTTGATGATTTTCAGCTTCGCTTCAAACTCTTTATCCAGCATCACTCTCCACACCTGCGGAGTGCCTGGATGGTTCTCTGTAATCTGCACAATAAAATCATCTACCGGAGTATAGTTATGCGGAGTTGTTGTCTCACGGACAATATACGTTCCATAAGGGATTGCAATACTGCAGGCATAACCTTTCTTGTCTGTAAAGATTTCTGTTGCACCGTTTTCTCCGATTACTACTGGTTTGGCGGAATCAAAATCATAGCTGCCATCTTCATTTACTTTCAGAGAAGATACCAGATAAGCGGTAAATCCTGCCCCTTTCAGTAAGTCTGCATCGGTCTTTCCATTGTTCGCTGCTTTAATGATCTGGAATGGCTGTTTCATCACCTGCTCCAGAGACAGACAATCACGTTTTACTTCTGCTACAAGGTCCCCCTCGTAATTGCAGACCAGATCATGTTCTTCCTCATCTGCCAGATAACCGGTTGGAGGAGTAATCTCTTTTACATAGTAATTTCCAAGATATAATCCATCCACAGAAGCCTGTCCATTCTTATCTGTCGTAAGAGTGGCAACCTGTTCTCCTGCTTTATAGACCACACCAGTCGCACCGTCCGGATGCACAATGTCCTCACGGGCATAAAGTCCGTACACTGCTTTTTCCAAAGTGGCATCGCCCTGTGGAACTGCCTTTTTGTTTCTTTATCCTGCTTCTGCAAAGAAATCTTAGCTGTCACACGCTCATTTTTGAATGTATGCTTAAATGTCTGTTTTGCCTCTTTATCATTTGTATATGAAAGAGCAAACGTATAAACATCTTCTGTGTTTCTCACATAACCTTCCGGAGCCTGCACTTCCTTCACATCATAAGAAAATCCAAGCGGCAGGTCTGCTGTAAACTTTGCTGTACCGTCTGCTCCTGTTGTCGCTTTCTGGATCAGCGTACCTTTCTTCACAACAACTGCACCATCCGCATTGGTAATATCACTTGCAGCATAAAGTCCAAAGATTCCTCCATCCAGAGGATTTTCTGTATCTTCATCCTGTTTTGTAACAATCACTTCTGCTTTCTGTCTGTCGTTCGTAAAGGTTGTCTCGGAGAAAACAACATCCACATTTTGTCCAGCATAAGAAAGAGTCACCTTCTTCTCCTCTCCAGCATTATAAAATCCTGTCGGAGCCTGCTTTTCCTTTACAACATATGTACCAAGATGCAGATTTTTAAGAACGATGGCTCCATTCGTATCTGTTGTCAGATTTTCTTTTACCAGATCACCCTTGCTGTAAACTTTTGTACCATAAGCAGTTTTAATATCTGCTCCGGCATACACATCGTAAACAGCACCTTTCTGTCTGCGTTTCTCATATTTAAATGTTGTACCGTTCTCTGTCACATCTGCACCAACCAATACCTCACCTTCTTTATAAACGGTAAGCTGTCCCAGCTGTTCTTCATCTGGAACTGTAACGGTTGTGGTCTTGCTGACTTCCAGTTTCACATTGTAAGCGGTTGCATTGACACGGTATCCGCTTGGAGCTGTAATCTCTTTGAGATATACGGTATCCTGTGTCTTAACAATCTGTACAGACGCTTCACCATTTGCATCTGTTGCCGGTAACTTTGTGAGCAGCTTCGTACAGTTTGCATCGCTGTATAAGCCAAACACTGCCCCAGCAAGCTTCGCATTCGCCTTGGCATCTTTCTTAATCACCTTAACGCTTGCGTACTGTACCCAGGTTACTTTAAAGTCCACATATTTCTCATCATCCACACCTTCACCAAATACCAGTGCTAAATCCTGTGAACCTGACCCTGTACTGATCTTATAAGCAGAATAGTCCTTGGTTACACTTCCTTTCATCGTAGCTGACCAGCTTCCTGCAACATCCTGCACCTGTGTCAATGGTGCTGATAAATAAAACTTCGTTCCACCAATGATCTCTACGGCTTCCCCGGCTTTACTTGTCTTTCCGGTTGTTACATTATGAAGCTTCACGCCACTTGGAAGTTTCATCGTGATACTCTGTAGTTTGTCTGCCTTAAATGTAATCTCCTTTGTTCTCTGGCTGCTGCCATCTACATAAGCGGTTACATTTGCATCTGAAAAACTCATATCGACATCTGGAATCTCCGGCTGTGAAATACAGTAATTATACAGTTTCATAGCAAGTGTTTTTGCTTTGCTGCTTGCTCCGGAAAAAGCGGAATCCCCACCATTTACATAGGATGCAGCCAGATGAACCAGAATAAATCTGGCACCAGCACTTAAATTTCCATAACCGTTCTCTTCTGTAAAGAATCCTTCATCACCTGCCGCCTTCGTTCCATAATAACAAACCTTAGCTAGCTTTTTCCCATCACTCAGCTTTGTAATATCGTATGTTCCGGTTCCAGGACTGGATTTCTCCGGCTGGATACAATAAGCGGTTGCAGAAACATTTCCAAACTTCACGGTGTACTTATACGTCAGATAGCTTCCATACCCATAATCCGAATACTGATAGCAGGCTCCTCTGGTCACAGTTACTTTCTTGGTACTTCGGGTTGATGCTTCCCTTGCCATAAAAGTAACCGCTTCCCCTTCTTCCATTGAATAAAGGTCAATACCACTATCCTCTGCCTGATCCATTACTTCAGAGACAGTTAATCCAGACTCTTCATCTGTTGTAACTTCCTCCTCTTCTGGCAGATCGGTTACTATTTCCGTCTGCCCTTCTGCATCGGCATCTTCTTCCGCATTACCAGAATCTTCTGTCTCGCCAGCATTTCCTTCACCGACGGTATTTTCAGAAGTATTTGATTCTGTCAGCTGTTCTGTTTCCGGCTCTTTTACGGTTACATTTCGGCTGATACGATAAGAAGGATTTCCACTGACTGGCTCTACCTTATAAACTGTTTTATAGGTATCTGCCTGGTATGTGTCAAAATCATCTCCTGCCTCATTCTTCGCTTCATACAGCTCTACTTTCACTTTGGCATCATTGATTCCTTCAATACCGGAAAAATCCACCTTAATGTCAAAATCAGAACCATAATCAATGCTGTAATCATTGGCAGTTAAAATCTCATCCTCAGCCAGTTTATCTTTCACCGCTTCCAGTTCCGGATACTGTGCTTCAAAAGAAGAAGCTGCCTTTTCCGGTTCTGCTGCATAAGCAGTCATTGGCTGTGCCACAGCACTTGCAATCGTAATAACAGATAATACTCCAGACATTACTCTTTTCAATGTCCCTTTCATTCTCAATACCTCACTTTGCTTTATTTTTTCTGTTACCGGTTTACAGGCTTTCACCTGTCTGATACAATCAAATCATAGGCATCACCCCGTTTTAAATTATTTGTGCCAAAATCATTGCTGATGACAGCACAGTCATACGCCGGAACCTGCATAAAAGCGAAGCTCCGACGCATGGTCTACTGTCATCGCCCGGCGAACCGGGCATAACAAAAATAAGGATTGAGCATTTCCGATCAGAAGAGAACTTCCACTGGCCGCAAAATGCGTAGCTGAGCTTTCATCCTCTCCTGACCTTTTATTCAGTTATCAAGGTACGGCGGATTGGGATTAAATCATTTAGAAATGTTGTCTTGAATGACTTTGCCCTCTTTCCACTAATCACAGGCGGCAGAGGGCAAAAGGTCAGAAAAATTTCAAAAAAATTTTTTAGAATATAAATGCTATTTAGAATTGAAAATAAACTTACAGGGAAACTGCTTTACACATGCAGCTTGCCCTTCTCATTTTACTTATCTTTTTTTGCCATCTTCATCATAATTTTTCTCTATTTTATTAAGAGCATATTTCAATATTTCTGTTACGGCATTTCTCTTTACTCCATTTTCCTTTGCAATCTGTTTATGTGTTTTCTGATTCCAGTAAAATTCCTGAAAAAACCAATTCCGTCTTCCGTTCCAAACATAAAACTATTCAATCTAGAATTCTTTTTCGGCAAATTTTCTTCCAAGTAAAGTCTTTTTATTTCTCCACTTTTTGATTCTTTCCAAAACACGTCCCCCTCTTTTTCATCCACTAAATGAAATAGAATTCCATCTTCGCGAACATCCCATATTATTAATTGTAGATACTCTTTTCCAAATGCTGCTTTCGCTTCCTCTTCACTTATACAAATTTCATTTTCACTGGTTTCAAGATCGTGTTTATATACTTCTTTCGGATAATCAATTCCACTATTATAATAAAATCCTGTCTCATCTGCTTTTACAACAGACTGTGTTCTGTTTTTCAAAGAGATTTCTTTTGACTCCTCTTCATCATAGTCAAACTGATAGCATTTGATTCCATTATCTTCTTGTACTGAATAGATCTGATAATCTTTCGTTCCTCCTAGAAATTGAATAGAAAAAACACCCTTTTCTCTGCGAAGTTCTTTTAGTTCCATCGTATCAAAATTCAATACGCACATTACTGTATCCGTTCTCATTTCTGTGATATGATCTTCGGGTCTTACCACTACATCCTTTAAAAAAAACCATCTGATTTCCCACGACAACCCCGCCTTGAAAAACTTTCTTCGGCTGTAATAAACATGCCCTTTGATTTCCAGTCTCCCCCATCTAAATCAGATACGACCAATTCACTGCCGCCATCAGAAAGAGAACGAAATCCGTATAGTTTTCCTTCATACGGAAATACTGTACTAATATCTATATTTGCCGCATCACATTTTGTATTACGATCTTCTTTCCATGATATATGACGACAATTCGGCTTATTACAAATCGGTATTCCCTCCATCGTTTCAAAATCAATATAATATAAAAGTCCGTTTATAACTCTAAAATCCCCTTCCTCTACTGTCGTACCACCCCACACTTCCATATAATCTGATTGAAATTTATTAGGTGCGGTAGTTTTCTTTTCCTTTCCACATCCGCTCATTCCAAAGCACAAGATTAATACAAATACAAATGATATAAAACGTCTTCTTTTCATAACGGTATTCCCCCTTGATTACTAAAAATCAATCATATACAGTAAGGCTGTTTTATAGTCTTTTTCACCTTAAGTCTTTTAACCAGATCTCTCTGTTAATTATAAATCAAAGCTATGCATTTTACTATAAAACAGCCTGAATATTTAATTTTTAATCATTTTTTATACCCAACTATATATTAAGAGCTGCGCCTAAATACCTGTGCCTAAAAATTTTTAAATTTAATTTATGGATATGCTACTAAATATGCTTTGACACCACCATTTTCATGCAAACTTTCTGCCTTTCCAATATCCCATCCATCAGGAGCATAAACGCTCGCCGTACCGCCCCCAGAAACCGCTGTCATTGGAATCAGTTGGTTTGCACTTCCACCTGTAGCATAACGATAAGGATAAATAGTTGTTTTCGGATAACTTCCAGCCGTCATCGCAGACGCTTTTCTAACTGATACTTCTAGTGAAATCGGATACCCTAAAAGCGTTCCTTCTGCATTTCCCGCATACACACTTGTTCCACTTGCCAACACCAACCCGCATGTCAACAATGCCGCAATTCGTTTCATTCTCTTAGTCATGTTCTTGTCCTCCTTTTTAATCTTTTTCTTTTTGTTCATTTATGATCATTTTCGGTCGTACGCCCCGAAAATAATTTCAAATCCTCTTATCGAACCGTGTTATACCACTGATCCAACTGATTATTTACTTCTTCTGTTATCGCGTTAATTCCTGCCGCTTCCATTTCCTGCATCATTTTTTCATAATCTTCCTGCGGATTTTCTGACAGACCTCGGAACAATTCTGAATAGCTGTAATATATTTGTGAAAGCTGATCTATCTGTTCTTTGTAAACTCTTCCATCGAATTGAAATCCTGCGATTAAAGATTCTTTCACTGCATTTTTCTCCTTGCTCCACTGATCGTTCCCAAACATCCATTGAAGCATCGCCGGTGTTTCTTCCATCTCTTCTGTTCCATATTTCAAAAGATTACTGATTTCTTCATCTGTAACTGTCCTTTTCAAAAGGTCGATTGCTTTCTCTGTGTTTCCACCTTTTAACACACTGTTCATTCCGCCTGTTCTATGCGGGGGATAATGCTCTCCTATCTTTACATACTTTATAGGCATTTGCTAAATGCCGCAACCCATTGATTTTACTGGGTTTTCTCGTTTCTTATATATAAATTTTCTCTCCACTCATGGTAAAATATAAGTAGCCACACAAACATCCCACACATGAGAGGAGAAAAAATTTATGGCTAATAATTATCATCAGCTTTCACTTAAAGATACTTTTTCAGACTGCAAGGACATGTTTATGGATGATGTTCCTTCCTTTTTTCAACTTCTGGAGCAGCATTTTGATATTTCTCTTTTTATTCCACAAACTTTTTATAACGCTTTTTATCAGCATCTTGGTCGCAAAAGAGAGTATCCGCTTACTGGTTTCCTTTCTGCCCTTATCCTACAAAAATCTTTCCTATCCCCACGGATTCCCTGCTGATACTATTATTGAATCTTTGCAAGGAACTTCGGGATTTCTGCGGTTTTTCCAAAGTCCCTGATGCACCTTTGTTCACTCGCTTTAGACTGGGCTTTTCTGACCACATTGAACTCATGTTTCAGCAGATGGTTGATTATACCGAACCCATCTGCCAGCAGATTGATTCTTCACTGGCTCAGATTCTTACCTTTGATACTTCCGGCATCGAACTCTATGTTACGGAAAACAATCCCAAAACTCTCAATGCACTTATCCGAAAACTGAAAGTTTATTACAAAGATATCCCTGATGTTGACCCTTATAAGATGGCTTACGGTCTTATGCCTTCACAGGCGGCATCCTGTCCCGACGCAAAGCAACAATACATCAACGGACATTTCTGTTATGCGGATAAATTTGCCATCCTTACCAATGGTCTGGGTATCATCCGGCATATCTCTTTTCTGGATGATGACTTTAAAACAGCTCATCCGGAAATGACGATAGAAAAGAAATCTGATTCTCCCGATGAAGATAAGTCCATCGGGGATGCAACTTCCCTGAAGCCTGTGCTTTCTGATTTCTTTTTCCTGCACCCGGACTTCCATCCGGATACTTTTCTGGGCGATTCTTCTTTTGATACCATCAAAACCTATGGGATGCTGTTGAATGACTTTCATTTTTCCAAGGCTCTGATTCCTTACAACCTTAGAAATGAAAGCAATCTCAAAAAAGTCGGATATAACGAATACGGCTATCCAACCTGCCCGGGCGACCCTTCTCTTGCCATGAAGTATTGTGGTATTACCCATGAAAATGGACGTGCTGACCGTGTCAAATGGATTTGTCCCAAGGTTCACATGGTAAAGGGTAAATATGTCTGCGACTGTAAAAATCCTTGCTCTACCGCCACCAAAGGACGCACCACTTATACATACGAGAATCTAAATTTTCGCATGTTCCCCGGAATTCAAAGAGATTCCGAAGAATGGAATTCCCTTTACAAAATCAGAACCATTGTGGAACGTGCCATCGACCATCTAAAAATCAACATGTGTGTTGCCGGAAGGAAATCCAGAAACCACACCACCACAAAAGCGGATGTTTTTCTTGCAGGGATTGCAAGCCAGCTTACCGTCATTGTCGCCCACAGCATGAATTGTCCACAATACATCCGAAGTTTGAAACCTTTAATTGCCTAAAAAAGTATTTCATTGTCATAGTTCATTTATGGGCTTATTAAAGTACGCCCCACATCTGATGATTTATGTCAATTCAGAAACCATTCTGAATAATGACCGTTTTTTCTCTCCTTATATGAGGAAAGTTATCCACATCAAAGAAAAAATTATTTAACAATTACCTATTACATACTTTAAGGAGAGTGGTTTTTTATTATTTTCCTCGCAGATTGTATCAAAATATTCTTGAAGTAACTCTGGATCATCTGCATACATAAGCATCACGAAGAAATTACCATTTGCCAACGTATTTGCCGATCCCTCCTTCAGCAATCCATTTTTATGAAATTCGTTAAGAAGCAACACGGATTCTTTCACCTGTTCATTATTCAGTAAATTCTCTGCAATCGGTTTTTCCATACCTTCTTTTACCCTGATTGTATCTAAAATCTCTGTATATTCAGGAGCATAAATCATATATTCATAAGAATGTAGCGGCACGAACGCTTTGTTATCTTTTTCTTTTTCCGACAGTTCCGTCAAAATCGGATACAATGTCTGCAAATCCCCTGTAACCTGCGATATGTCTACATTATATTTATCCAAATATTGTTGATTAAACACATAATACAAACCGTTTCCCTCATAACTATATGATGGAATCCCATAGATTTCGCCGTTAATTTCCATATGCTCCCATGTTTTTTCCGAATACGCATCATAAAATTTTTCATCTTCTCTGATTTTTTCTAAATTTTGCAAATATCCGTTTTTATAGAATGAATAATACTGATTACTGTCATCTCCTACGACGCGCAAATTGCTGTAAATAATATCAGCAGAATTGTTCTCTAAATATTCTGCAACATCTTCCTCATATGTTTCCATTGGAAAGCATACGAATCGTACTTTATATTCACATCCACGTTTTTTCAACAACGCATTCAACGCCTCTTCCATCTCACTTTGTACTCCCTCAATAGAAGACTCTGTAATCCACACAATTTCCTCAACTTTCTTTTCTTCTTGTGGCAATTCCTCTTTTTTATCCTTTTTCATATACAACATATCGAATAACACCATCGCCGCAACTACAATAATACTTATAACTGCTATTATAATTCTTCTCTTTTTCATTCCTTTGTCCTCACCATACTAATAAACCAAAGCAAAATCATTGCGAAACAAGAATATCCAATCCCACACATAACAGCCTCACTTTTTACAAAAATGTCAAGCACTATCGCTAAACTGACACCGCCTAATATCCAAAAACATCTTTTTAACTCATTTAATTTCCCGTCGATTTTATACTTCCACAATGCAGTCAAAAGCAAAATTATCAACATACTTCCCATAAACACTGCCTGACTAAAAAGATCAATCGAACGAACTACCTGTTTTTTTACATAGATTCCACTTAAAAATAACAGTAACGAATAACAGAAACATCTTATTTTCGTTTTCGCATGTATCCCTTGCCATCCGATTCTTAATAGTGAAAATGTAATTAGAAATACGACTGTAAACAATATCTCCTTTAACAATATGCCACTCAATAATACTCCGCCTGTTGTCATGATTAAAACTTCTAAATGTTTCACCCCATATAAATAATAAGAATACTCCTCTTGTGCAATCAGATCATTTTTTACAAACTGATCGACGATTGCTTCAAACCGATCTTCTCTTTTGTTTTTCATTTTTTCAATTTCACTGCATCTTTCGGAATTTCTTCTTGATAAAGATACCATATACACTTGTTACTTGCAGCAAATCTTGTAACCATATCCGCGCCAAATACCAAAAGGCTTAACCATCTTTTATGAATCATTTTCCACATCATTTCCCCTCTTCCCTCTTTTGTTTGACTGATTTTTTATGTTTCTGATTATACACTATTTTTCTTTGAATTTTTCCAACATGTAACAAAATGCATAGTTTATTGTAACAACTCGCACTTTAACATGATATTTGTTTCTATATTTCTTTCGTTTTGATCCGATCGGCAAAAAACAACTTAAAAAACAGTCATTCTAAATTTTATAAAAATTCATCACAAGCCAGATCACTGAAAGCGCAAAAGGCACATTTCAGAATTGTACACAACCGTTAAGGTCTTTGACACCTCCAGACTTGTATCGTCACCTATACAAAAAATACAGCAAATACCCTCTTAGGATACTGCTGTATTTCTCGTATATACTATTTTTCAATTTTTTCCCATAAATTTATATTCAATGTAAAACTTTCTTTTCTGACTCCCACCAGACGTCTCCATTGTATTTTTCTACAATTTGTTTTACGCTAGACAGACCAAAGCCATGATTACGCTTATCAGATTTTCTCGTGTGAAGATCCATTACTGTTTCACTGCATGAATTTTTACAACAAATGACAATTCCATGATTTTCGTATACTGCAAACAAGTCGATCCATTTTTCTTTTTTGCAAGACTCGCATGCTTCGATTGCATTATCCAATATATTTCCGAACAACACTCCTAAATCCGTTCCTGTAATTCCCAGTATCTCCGGCAATTTTACATCTAACTTTGCTTCAATCTGCTTTGCTTCAATCTCTACATACTTCATATTCAAGATTCCGTTCACAACTGCGTTCGCAGTAAATAATTTCTGCTCTGCCTTTTCTAATTGATTCAAGATACTGCAAACTTCCCGCTTTCCCTCTTCAATTTCTCCTTTTTCAAGATATCCGTATATTCCTGCGATCTGATTTTTCATATCATGCCGAATCTTTCGGATTTCCTGCTGATGCTGCTCGACCTGTTCGTAATGAAGCTTTTGATATTCATATTCTTTTAACTGATTTTTCATCTCCCCTTCTGCGATATGATATTGCTCCTGTTTTCGGAAAAGAATATAAGTGATAATATTGATCACGATGACGATAATTGTCACTATCCAACTAAAAATCAGATCAATCGAATTCCTCATAATCTGCGCCTCATGAAGATAAATAATCAAAACAGCGCTTAATATCGGAATAATCAAAAAGCTTTTCTGTACCTTTCTCTCCGGCGCATTTTTCTTGCGCCTGCTGAAAAAATATAGGACAAGCACGAGGATCAGTCGCAGTTCTGTAAGAAAGCGTTGGAAAAACTGCGTAATATCACTGTCCAATTTCGGCATTTCGGATGCCTCAATATGAAAAAAATATCCTATACTCAATGCAACAATTCCTTCAATCGTAATTATAAATGCAAAAAAAGAACTTCCTACAAATAATTTCCTCTTCCAATTTCCTTCAAAAAATCCAAGTACAACTACGATAAAAATAATTGTCACCACTAAATTAATATCCGAATTGGCAAAATAATCATTGATAAAAGATGCCATTACCGCCACTACAATTAATATTATGAAATCAATTCGCTTTCCTATCCGTCTCCTCGGTTTGAAAAAGCACAAAGCAAACAAATACATTACTAAAAAATCGATTGTACTCCATACATATTCCATCATCTATTCTCTTCCCCCTTTGCTCATCAGAATAAATTTTTGATATGCTTTGTTGAACTCCTGCTTATAAGTCCTTGTAATCGGCACTTTCAATCCCGAACGAAGGGGAACTGATTCACGCTCCACTTCCCTTAATTTTTCCAAATTAACAAGATATGAATTATGTACTCTCACAAACATAGATCCTTTTATATCTTCTTCAATCTGACTCAAACTTCCGTAAAACTCATAATCTCTTTTTTCTGTATGTACGATGATTTTTCTTCTGCGGCTTTCGATGCACTCAACCTCATCATAATAAAAAATCATATCTTTCAATTTGTTTGTAAAGCGGATATAATTTCTTTTTTCCCGGATGATCCGCAGAGCGCGCATAATCACATTGTGCGCAGTATCAGAATCGATCGGTTTCACCAGATACTGAAACGCCTGCACGTCGAATGCTTTCTGCATCATCTCACTATGATTTGTCATAAAAATGATCACTGCATTTCTATCCTCTGTTCGGATATGTTCTGCCAATTCCAGTCCGCTCAGCTTCTTCATCTCAACGTCAAGAATATACAGTGCATATGGCATATTTCCTTTCTCAAGCAATTCTTCGGCAGACACGAAGCATTCACATTTTCCTGCCATCCCTGTTATTTCTAAACACTTCTCTACATTTTTTTCAATCGAATTTTGTATAAATTCTTCATCTTCACATATCGCTATTCTCATTTGACCTTACGCTTTCTTCTCTTCCTTTATTATTTTCTTTCACGTTTTTGTCTCAGACTTCTGAAATCTAAGCACAATCCCTGTCCTGAAATACACCACATCAAATAAGAGTCTCTAATATTTCCAGTGATTTAAAATGCTTTCCGACATATATATCCGTCATCCTGCTCATCACATTTCCAAGTTCTGTCAATACTTTTTCTGTCACATTAAACGTATATAATTTCTCAATCGTACTTGTTTCTATATATTGCATACTATACAAAGTCGAAGGATCCAGACTCATCCCGTCCCGCACGTCTTTCATACATTCGCTGCACACAAGTCCGCCTTTCACCGCGCTGAACACGGCATGTCTTTCTTTATTTCCGCAAGTCATACACTGAAATACCTGCGGCGCCTGTCCGTTGATCGTCAACGCTTTCAATTCAAATATGTAACGGATAAGCATGTTTGGAATATGCGGATTTGTCAGCGCCCGAAGCGTCTGATAAAGAAGTTTTAACATTTCCCGCTCATCATTGAATTCTTTCGTATAGTAATCTGTAAATTCCAGAAAATAAAAACCGTAATATGCTCCGATAATGTCGCCTCTCAGCTCGGCAAAATAATTAGAAATACTTGCCGACTGTATCGTGTAAGACGTCCTCCCCTCATACATCGTAAACGTTCCGAAAGAAAACGGGTTGAGCGCACCGACAAGCGGACTGTTCGGGCGTCTTGCCCCCCGTGCAAACGCCGAGATCTTTCCCTGTTCTTTTGTAAGTATTACAACACGCCGGTCATACTCGCCGACCGGCATCGTAGAGAGTACTATCCCTGTCAGTATAATCTGATTCACGCCGTTCCTTTCTGCCGGAGCTTCCATCTGCTTTCCGGCTGTTTTTATAATTCAAATAATCATCAATCTTTCCTGATGTCATAAATAATTCCCAGTATTCTTCTTTCATCTGTTCCACCTCTTCTTCCGTGATCTTTAAGAATAGTTTCCCCGACAGAAAAGAAGGTCATACTGTATAAAAAATACCATTTTTATTATAGAAAATTTTTCGATGCGATCACCGCTGCGTTGATATTACTCGTCCTCTCTGTATCCGAAATTTTTCATAAGATAATCGCTGTCGCGCCAGTTTTTCTGTACTTTTACCCACAGTTTCAAATTCACTTTACATCCGAGCAGTCTCTCGATCTCGTAACGCGCGGTACTTCCAATCTTTTTCAGCATACTTCCCTGTTTTCCGATAATAATTCCTTTGTGGGAATCTCTTTCACATATGATCGTCGCGTCGATATGCATTACTCTTCGTTCTGCCTTCATCCGATCGATCGCCACCGCTATTCCGTGAGGAATTTCTTCATTCAGACAGTGAAGCGCTTTTTCCCTGATCAGTTCTGCCACGATCTGACGCTCCGGCTGATCTGTGACAGTATCTTCATCGTAAAACTGCGGTCCGTACGGAAGATATTTTAAAATTACTTTTATAAGCTCATCTGTATTATCTCCGGATCTTGCCGATACAGGCACGATCTCTGCAAAATCATATTCTTTTCTGTATGCGTCGATAAATGTCAGTATCTCTTCTTTTTTCACCATATCGATCTTATTAATAACGAGAACAACCGGAGTTTTCACTTTCTTAAGCTGTTCGATAATATGACGGTCTCCCGCCCCGATAAAAGCAGACGGCTCGACAAGCCAAAGCACAACGTCAACTTCGTTCAAAGAACGCTCTGCAATATTTACCATATATTCTCCAAGCTTATTTTTTGCTTTGTGGATACCCGGAGTATCCACAAAAACAATCTGGCCTTCCTCTGTCGTTAAAACCGTCTGGATACGATTTCTCGTCGTCTGCGGTTTATTCGATGTAATCGCGATCTTTTGTCCGATCAAATGATTCATTAATGTTGACTTTCCTACGTTCGGTCTTCCGATCAAAGTTACAAACCCTGATTTAAAATCTTCTCTCATATCAATATCCTTTCCCGCGCTTACTCTTTCTCATCCTGTCTTTTTATTCTCACTGCAAGCCTTCTGCGCTTCTCTTTATCTTCCTTATTGTTTTTAATCTTATCTTCTTCGTTTTCCTTGTATTTCCTTTATCCGGTCATCCGACCGCTTCATCATTCTCTTTTTCGCTGTTCTGTCATACTTCTTAGCTTAATGTTCTGATCTCCATGAACATCTCTTTTTGTTCTTCGATCTTTTCCTCGCTTCCGATCACGCAGATTTGATCTGCGTCAAGCACCGCTTTTAATATTTTTGCAAGCGCGCGGATATCTTTTTGATCAGCCGAAAGAATCTGCTCTCTTTCCCGGCGGATCATTCCCTCTGTCACGCGGCTCATATACAAATTCATAGAACGGCTTCCTTTTGCGGCAGGATTCATCGGGCGGTCGATATTACTGATCGTTCCGATAATAAATTTATTCATATCTCTGTCGTCTACATTAAAGTTTTCAAGATAATCTACAACGCCTTCGTAAATCTCCATCGTTTTCTCAAGATTCGGATCGCGGTACGAGATCAGATAACCTTCTCCGATCCGGTTAAAATTACTCATACATCCATAAGCTCCGCCTTTCACACGGACATTCTGCCACAAATAATCGTAGCTTAAAATCACTTTCAAGATCTGAAGCGCTCCTGTATATTCTTCTCCGCCGTCAATGAAATTGCCGACTCTTGCAACGTACTGTACTTTTGAAGATGTTTTAAATCCTTCGTTTCTTTTTTTACAATGAATGATGCATCTGTTTTCTTTCGCTTCTGTTTGTACCACATCTGCGTCGTTTAGCTGTTTTGATACAGCCGCAAATGCATTTTCCATATAGGCAAGTCCTTCTTTTGCCGAAGTATAGCTGACCATCATATTATCTGCGCAAAAGATCTGTTTTGAAATTGCTTTTAACCGACAGATCAATTCTTCTTTATGGTCGTCAAAGTTTTCTTCGATTTCTTTTACTACTTCGTAAAATTCGATTCCGTCTGTATCGTCTTTAAATTTTGCAAGAGGCGATGTATATGACAACGCACGCAAAGCGGCAGTTGTATGTCCCGATGACAAGAACGACATACTAAGGCGTGATTTGAGCATCGCAAGAATCTCTTTTAAGCGTTTCTCATCGTCAAGCTTAGAACAAGTCAGTATTTCCCGCATCATAGAGAAAAGAACGTCCATCTTCGGATACAGTGATTTTCCTTTCATTTCAAATGTCGCTTTGAATTCCTTTTCCTTTACTTTCTGCGCATCTGCATATAATTCAAGCGACGTTCCGATTCCGCCTGTATGGATATTGATCTCATTAAACAACTCTCCATACTCGTAATTCTCTGTATCGATAATGCCGAGGACACTTTGCAAAATGCCGACATACGGAAGATCTTCTTCCTTGACCGCAGAAAGATCGAACAGAAGCGTTACATACCCGATTCCGTTTGTCTCAACATTATGATAGATCGTTTTCACTGAGTCGATCTCCATCTCTGTATTATAGACAGGCGCGATTTCCGGGGAAATATCTTCTCTTCTAAGCACCGGAATCTTCGCCAGATCTTCCGGCGCAGATTCTTCTTCCTGATACGCTTCCAGATCTTTTGTATCCTGCACAAGTTTCTCAATCTCTTCTTCGGACAGACTTTCTTTATACGCCTGCAGTTTCTCTGCAAGCTCCCGATCCATTCTCGCAGTCCTTCCCTTCTCCGGTCGGATGATTACGATCGCCCCGTGCGGATTCTCCAAAAGATAATCTCGGATCAACTGCTCAAAATAACCTGTTTCGATCTGACTTTTCAAAAACTCAAATGTCGGAATCGCCTCCATATGGATAAACGGTTTTTCTTCATCATAAAGCCAGCTATCGAACAACTGAAGTCCGTACATCAATCCTCTCGGATAACTTCCGAAGTCCGCCTCTCTGAAACGGAACTCATAATAATTCAGTCCAGCCTGCAATGCTTTTTTATCAATTCCGCCTTCTGCAATATTTCGCAGCGTATTTTCAATCACTTCCACAAACGCTTCCTTCTGCTCCATATTTGCATTTTTAGAAATAACAGAAAAAATCGGCTGATAAACTCCATTATCATATGATCCCATAATATCTTTTCCGATTCCCGCATCAAGAAGCGCTTTTTTCAGCGGCGCTCCCGGAGCAGACAAAAGCGCATAATCTAAAATCTGAAATGCAAGATAGAGCTTTTCATCTAAGGAAGTTCCGATCACTTTATTATAAGAAAGATAAGTGTTATCCGCTTCGCTTTCATCGCTTGCTATAGAATATTCCTGAACAATCTCCTGCATTTGTGAAAACGGCTTCTGATACTTAATCTCCGAATCAACCTCAATCTCATCAAAATCAGACAAATACTTTTCATCAAGCCAGTTCAGTTTTTCTTCCATATCCATATCGCCATACAGATAAATATAGCTGTTTGACGGATGATAATATTTCCTGTGGAAATCAAGAAACTGTTCATACGTCAGATCAGGGATCACTTCCGGATCGCCGCCGGATTCATTTGCATACGATGTATCCGGAAACAGAGAATTCAAAATCACCCGGTCAAGCACCCCTTCAGGTGAAGAAAACGCACCTTTCATCTCATTGTATACAACTCCCGACAACTTCAATTCCTCATCCGGTGCATCCAGTTTATAACTCCATCCTTCCTGACGAAACGTTTTATCCTGCTCGTAAATATTCGGATAAAATACCGCGTCCATGTAGACATGCATAAGATTCTGAAAGTCTTTATCATTGCAGCTTGCTACAGGATAAACTGTCTTGTCAGGATAAGTCATCGCATTTAAAAATGTATTAAGCGATCCTTTTACAAGCTCTACAAAAGGATCTTTTACCGGAAACTCTCTTGATCCGCACAATACAGAATGCTCCATAATATGAGGTACTCCTGTACTGTCTGACGGCGGTGTACGAAAACCGATGGCAAACACTTTATTTTCATCATCATTTTCCATAAGAAGAACTCTTGCTCCGCTCTTCTTATGACGCAGAAGCGTTCCTTTTGAACTCAGATCAGATAAATCTCTGCTTTGTACAATTTCATAAGACTTTAAATCACATATACTCATTTTTTCTCTCCTTCATATCTCTTTTTCTTTTATGCAGGCGGACATCTGTATGAGATGAGCGCCCGGTTATAAGTGAAACAGTAGCGTTAGCCACAATAAACAAAACCTTTGCTAAAATGCATTTCTCCATCCTCTGTTATAAACATCGCTTCTGTATCCGGTGTCTGTTCGATCAGTTCTAATCCTTTTTCTAATCCTAGCGCAAAACATGCCGTACTTAATCCGTCACCGTCCGCCGACTCTTCAGATAAAACAGTTACGGACACGAGTCCGTTTTCATACGGATATCCGGTTGCCGGATCTAATATATGGTGATACAGTTTCCCGTCTTTTTCAAAATATCTTTCATATATGCCTGAGGAAACAACAGACGTACCTGCAATTTCTACGGCTGACACTGTTTCGCTCCGATCGGCAAACGGCTTCTGGATTCCGATTTTAAACGGCTTCCCATCCGGTTTTTCTCCGACACATAACACATTTCCTCCAAGATCGATAACTGCGCTTTTCACACCTTCCGATACAAGATATTCTTTCACTTTATCTGCAATATATCCTTTTGCGACAGCTCCAAGCTCAATTCCCATTCCCTCTTTTTTAAAACGTAGTTTATTTCCTTTAAGCTCCACATCTTCATAGCCTACACATGCCTGCTTTTCCGCGATTGTCTCTGCATCCGGCACGATCTTTTCCCCTGAAGTAAAATCCCATAAAGAAGAAACAGGTTCGATCGTAATATCAAACGCTCCACCGGAAAGTTCACTATAATACAACCCCTTTTCGATCAACGCCGCGCACTCTTCGGATAAAAGATAATATCCGTCTTCCATCGGAAGCGTTCCGTGATTCAACGCATAAATCTCACTTTCAGGAAGCGTACGGCTGAATATCTTTTCATATTTGTCACAAAGCTTTAACGCTTTATCTATAATCTCTTCCGCATCCTTTTCTTCTCTATGTATTCCCTTTTCATTTCTTTTATCTTTGTCATCCGGCTTTTTCTCTTTTTCTTCTAAATCATAAATTGTAACAGTCACAACAGTATTCAATTTAAAATCACTTTTGCTGACGGGTTCGGCAGATTCTTTGTTCCTCACAAAAAATACGATTACAAAAAACAATACGCAAATAAAAACGACTCCGAATAGAATTCCTCTCTTTTTCTTCAATTATTTATCCTCCCGCCCGTTTTTATTTTCCATTTGTTGTTTTTCCTGCTTTTCCTGCAGTTCTTCCAGTTCTTCCATATCAAGCTCGATTTCAGGAAGAAGCTCAAAATAAAAATCCGTATATTTTTTCACTTAAGGCGGCAATGCATCTCGTCTGCAGCATCTTAAACTTCCTTACGGAAAGCTCATCCTTGTTCAATTTAATATACGCGCTGATCCATAATTTTCTTCCCGTTCTGACAATGTCATAATAAATATCCACACAATTACTTTCCTGTATGATCGGTTCCACCGTCTGCTTGATCTCTGATACTGTTTCCTCCTCGGGAGAGATCAACAACAGATCCCTGATTCCGGTAAACACCGTTTTAACCGGGATCGGAAGCATGATCATAGACAGCACGATCGTGATAAACGGGTCCAAATACGGAGTTAATTGACCTACTCCTTTAAACGGAAGGAAAACCGGAAGGAAAAATACGGCTGTCATTCCGAGGGAAAGCATACTATCCATCTTCCACCCCTGCATCTCTACTGTAATAAGAGGGGAATTCATCGCTTTGTTTTTCCTCTTCAGATAAAATGTCACTATTATGCCAAGAACACAAGCAAACAGCTCAAACCACGCTACAACTCCAAAATCAACTGTCCGCCCGCCGTGAAATAATATATTGATACTGTTCGTGATCAAACCGACTGTAACAGTGATCATTGTTATTCCTTTTACAACGATAAACACAGTCTCCATCTGCATATGCCCAAACGGATATTTCTCGTTACTCGGCTTATATAAAAGCGGTATTAAAAAGATAGACGGAAGAAGCATAACGAATTCGATTCCGTCATATACACCATCCAGCAAAACAGCCTGTGAACCTGTCACTATCGCCATTACAAGCTCCACTACGACAAACATCAAGTTCGCATACAGCGAAACAGACATTGCCTTTTTCTCTCTTTTTGAACTTTTTTTACCGATTCTCACAAAATCACCTTTATCTTTTTCTTTAGTCTATATCCATACTATATTACATCATATTCTCTCTTCTGTATATCCGGGATTTTATATTTCTTAGCGGAAAGCAAAAAAGACCATGCAGACGCTTCTCCATGATCCTTTTCCCAAATCCTATTCCTGATCTTTTTCTGACCCTGCTGCCTTGTAAAAATTGATTTACTCTACAACCACTGCCGTTCCGCTCACTGTCACCATCAGCATATTTCCGTCAGCCCCGAGAACTTCATAATCAACGTCAACTCCCACAACAGCATTCGCTCCTGCCGATGCCGCCCGCTGAGCCATCTCGTTAAGCGCATTCTGTCTTGCCGTCACAAGTTCTTCCTCGTATCCGCCTGATCTTCCGCCAAAAAAATTCGTGAAAGACGCCGCCAGATCTCTGACAAAATCCACACCTGAGACAACCTCGCCAAAAACAATTCCTCTGTAATCTACAATTCTTCTTCCCTCAATAGAAGGTGTTGTCGTAATAATCATACTTTTCCCCTTTCTTTTTGTTTTTTCAATTAATAAGCAAATTATTACATATTTTCCATATGAAATCCATATGAATTTTTTCAACTTATTAAAGCGGATTTTTTCATTCTCTATCGGCTCTTCTGAATTCATGATTATATAGAAACCGTAAGCTGTTCAACATCTGCGCCGTTTTTCCATTTTCTATAGCAGATTTCTGTACACTTCCTGTATTCTTCAAAGAGATTCATTGCTGTTTGTTCATCCCCATATACTTTCCAACATCCCGAGCACTTGCTGCTAGCCGCCTTATTTTCTATAAATCCTTTGACATCTTCCGCCGGATATCCTAAAAATAAACCAATCTCATGTGGAAATTCTGAATCCTTCCGCAGTTTTTCAACCAATCTGCAGACACAACGATTTTGGTTTGTGCAGTCATACCCTTTATGTGCTAAAATCGTCTGCACTTTCTCATCAAAAAAATCCTGCTTTAATTTTTCCGGACGATAAACATAAATCAAAGCTCTCCTGCCTGATATGCGTACCGGAAGAATTCGGATTCCTTTTTTTGACAACTTCTGATTAAAATTACTTATTTCTCCGGACATCTTTTTTTTAGAATCACATGGACACGAAAAAAGACTTCCTGTTTTAAGCCCCGATAAAGTGGGCGAGCAATAACTTACAAGCATTTCTTCTGACATAGTCTCTTTGATTTCTCCTTAAACATTTTCCAAAAAGCAAATCGTTTCCTCAAAATAATAATCTTCTTCGCCTTTTAGTAGTTTTAACTACTAAACTTTACTCTATTTATGCAATTTTGTCAATCATAATTCTTGATTTCGATTGGCAGCCATAATGGCTTAATTTCGATCACCAATGTATCTGGCTAACCTGAGATTTGGTTCATAGCTGTCACAATAAAACGGCATAGCAAATTGCTACACCGTTTTAATGTGATCATATCAGATCTTATTCTTCACCGTCTTCCTCTTTTCGTTTTTTTCTTTATTCCAAGAAGAAGCATCAATCCCGCAGCCAATGCAGCTAAACCTGTATATCCTGTTCCATTGCCAAAATCCCCTGTTTTTGGTGCATTGGAAATCGGCTTTTTATAAGAATTATTAACCACATTGTTCACTACTTTATTTTGAGAAATTTCAGGATCTTGCTTTTGATCCGGTTTGACCGGCTTCGGATCAACCTGCGGAACTGAGTTTGGATCTTTTGGATCAGTACCTTTTTCTTCCTCTTCTATATCCGTAAATCCATCTCCATCATCGTCTGTATCCGTGATATCCGGCTCTCCGTCTCCGTCCGTATCTCTTTGAACTACTACCGATATTGTTACAGGTTTTTTACTACCACTTTCCGCTGTTGCTATTGCATGAAGAACTACTGTCTGTTCTTCATAAGTGTCGGAATTCTTGTCACCCCAATTAAGTTTTGGCGTTCCTGTCAAATTTCCATTTTCATCAATGGAAAGACCTGAATTTAATCCTTCATCATGTACACCTTCTACAGTAAATGTCAGATTTGCTGTAATTACATTTGTATTTTCAGCTACTCTCTGTCCATCAATTTGTTTTGGCGGATTTTTAGTGACAACTAAAAAGTTATCCGTCACCACTACCTGCACTGTCGTATCTTCGCTTGTTCCGTCCGGATATTCTACCGTCACTTCTATCTCGAATGTTCCTTCTGTCATTCCATCCGGCAGGCTTTCCGGATTCTTCACCGTGACTTCCGTATTCTCCGGTACGCTTTCTTCTTTCAGTGCACCTTTGATCTCTTCTTCCGTTGTTGCCTCGCCGTAGTTTTTCTCGATCTGATCGAATTCCGGCGTATACTTCTCTGCATCCGTGCGGTTATCCGTCACCACTACCTGCACTGTCGTATCTTCGCTTGTTCCGTCCGGGTACTCTACCGTCACTTCTATTTCGAATGTTCCCTCTGTCATTCCGTCCGGAAGGTTTTCCGGATTCTTCACTGTGACTTCCATGTTCTCCGGTACGCTTTCTTCCTTCAGCGCACCTTTGATCTCCTCTTCCGTTGTTGCTTCGCCGTAGTTTTTATTAATCTGATCGAATTCCGGAATATACTTCTCATTATCTTTTTGTTCTTTTACTGTAACTGTTACTTGTACTTTATCTTCACTTCCATCCGGATAAGTAACTGTTACATCTACAGGATAATCCCCTGCTGTATTCCCATCCGGAATCTGAGTTGCATTATCAAGTGCTATTTCCAGTTCATCCACTGTATCTTCCGGATATCCCGGCACTGTTACCGCGCCTATAATTTCCTCTTCTGTCGTTGATGTTCCATACTCTTTAATAATCGACGTTGTCTGCGGAGTATATTTATCTGCATCCGCTAAAAACACTTCAATAGGAACAGTTACTTCAAAAGCTTC
>ENA-OQKD01000092-OQKD01000092.1-human-gut-metagenome-genome-assembly--contig:-NODE-92-length-23895-cov-3.120751_pt1 | contig 23895 bp, 28 predicted proteins | sample MGYA00242775_ERZ504792 | MGnify/ENA primary metagenome ERZ504792 (study PRJEB26092, sample SAMD00036401) | human gut metagenome | host: Homo sapiens | study: EMG produced TPA metagenomics assembly of...
GGGAGTATTGCCCCTTCAGCGTGTCCAGATATTGCCTCAAGATAGTCTCACGGCTCATGGCATTTACCAGGGATACCTCCATACCGGATAACTGGATGTCCGCAGGCATCAGGTCTACGCCTTCTGGGTGGTGCAGGATACCCTCGCCGGGACGAAGCGGCTCATCCATCAGGATACGCCCCATAGCGTCCGACAGCGTAAAGGGCAGCTTGTCCGGTTGTGGATTGCCCAGGCTGATAGTCAGGCTTCCTTGCGGATCTCCGTCGATCAGCAGGACTTTCTTTCCGGCCTGTGCCAAACCGATTCCAAGATTGGCACAGGTGGTGGTTTTGCCAACGCCGCCCTTCTGGTTGGCGATGGCGATGATTTGCGTGTTCATTGACTTCACCTCATTTCTGATTGTTGCTGTTGCTTCTGGAAATAGAAAAAGCCGCCACTCCAAAATAAAAAGTGAAGTGACGGCTCTTTCTATGGCCGGAATATGAGTTCCTGAAATGAAAAAAGCACCCAGTCATTTTACACTGAGTGCTGTATCAAATTCATATTCAATTATTCAAATTAGGTCAAACTATGCCAAACTGCCACAGCCAAAAACGAGGGGAAAGATGGCTGAAAAGTAGCCCCCAAAACACCCACAAAATCGGCTCTCGGTTAACCACTTTGGGCACCACTTGACCCTCTTTTTGCCCTCTTTTTGGCCGGTTAACCACTTGCGGACCACTAAAAATTGGGTGAAAACGGCTCTCGTTTTGCTAAATTTGGTCAAACTATATCAGCCCGTTTAGATATAGTAAAACCCCGGAAAACCTTGATTTTCCGGGGTTTTTGAACCATTTTGATACGGTTTGAACAGCAGATTATCTCTTGCTGAACTGAGGCGCGCGACGAGCTGCCTTGAGACCGTATTTTTTACGCTCTTTCATACGTGGATCACGTGTAAGGAATCCAGCAGCTTTCAGAACTGGTCTGTACTCAGCGTCTGCCTGAAGCAGTGCTCTTGCAACGCCGTGTCTGATAGCACCAGCCTGTCCTGTGTATCCGCCGCCTTTTACATTAACGAGAACATCAAATTTGCCCTCTGTCTCTGTAGCAGCCAGTGGCTGACGAACGATAACTTTCAGTGTTTCAAGACCGAAATACTCGTCGATATCTCTTTTATTGATTGTGATTTTGCCTGTACCAGGTGTAAGGTAAACTCTTGCGATTGATTTTTTTCTCTTCCTGTTCCGTAGAATTTTGCGCTAGCCAATGTCTCTTACCTCCTCATTAAAATGTTAAGACTTCCGGTTTCTGAGCCTCATGTTTGTGCTCCGGTCCGGCATAAACGAAAAGTTTCTTGTACATGGTTCTTCCCAGAGGTCCCTTTGGAAGCATACCTTTAACAGCCAGCTCAATAACCTTTTCCGGTTTCTTAGCCATCATTTCTTTTAATGTGGTCTCTTTCATTCCGCCTACATAATCAGAGTGGTGATAGTAGATCTTCTGATCCATTTTCTTTCCTGTTACTTTGATCTTGTCAGCGTTTACGATGATCACATAATCACCTGTATCTACATGCGGTGTAAACTGAGGTTTGTTTTTACCTCTTAATACACTTGCAACACCAGATGCCAGACGGCCCAGTGTACAGCCTTCTGCGTCAACTACATACCATTTTCTCTCGATTTTATCTGGATTAGCCATATAAGTCTGCATGGTTTTACCTCCTGTTAATTATCAACGATTTAATTTGTCTGACCGCGGTATCCCGCGATAATAAATAATTCCTGGTGATCAGTGCAAAATAATCGCGGAAATGTCCGAAACCGCTGATAAAACGCCTTTGCCGGGGCTTTGGCTCAGGAGTTATCGCACTATGTCACATTGAGTAATTGTACTATACACTTTATGTTCTGTCAACAGTTTTTTTCCATATTTTTAAGCGAAATAGAAAAAGAAACGGAACGCGCAGCTGCCGCATCTCGGGAGTTTGACAGTTGTAAAATAAATAATCCCTTACTAAGCCTTATAAAATAAGGAATCGTGTTGTCAAATATTTTGTTTTGCTTTATAGTAATGTCTGTTTCCTCTTTACTTTTATAGGATTTACATTTATGATATTATCAAAACCATCTCAAAGCCTGTATCTTGGCTATAATTACACATTACTATACATTAAAACAAGGTCACAAAATGCTGTAACCCTTATAAACTGCGGGTTGTAGCGTTTTTTTATTTCCTCAACTGTCAAAGATGGGATTGTACTATACACTTTATGTTCTGTCAACATTTTTTTCCATATTTTTAAGCGAAATAGAAAAAGAAATGGAACGCACAGCTGCCGCATCTCTGATCGATGCGGCAGCTCATTTTGCTCCGTTATGGCATAATATGATTTAAAATAATTCTTTTTTATCAGAACCTGTATTTATTACTCCCTGATATCCCCCTGATTTCTTTATTACTGCCTGACGCTGAGCCGCACCAGAGCCCTTTGAAGTTTTGCCTTTGCGTTTTTATACTCCTGATCAGTCAGGCCTGTACGCTCCAGTACTGCCTCTGCCCGAGTCTTTGCCGCATCTGCTCTGGCTTTGTCAATATCTTCCTTCCACTCCCAGGTAGTTGCCAAAAGACTGCATTTGCCATCTATCACAGAAAGCATCCCGCCAATGCAGGCTGCCTCCCGTCTGGTGCCGTCCTCCATGACTACATGGGCTTCTCCCATGCCAAGAGCTGTACAGAAATTACAGTGCCCGGCAAGAATTGCCAGATCACCTGTAATGCTTCTGCACACGACACGGGCCACATCTCCCTCAAACAAAAGACCATCCGGTGTTCCGATCTGCAATGGAAAGGTGCTCATAAACGGCCTCCTTTACTGTTTCTTTGCTTTTTCAAAAACTTCGTCAATAGTACCGGAGAACAGGAAACAGCTTTCCGGAACATCATCACAGTCTCCGTCCAGGATCATTCTGAATCCTCTCAGGGTTTCCTTCAGAGGAACATACTGTCCGGGCATACCGGTAAACTGTTCTGCCACAGAGAAGCTCTGAGACAGGAATCTCTGGATTTTTCGCGCGCGGTTTACAGAAAGCTTGTCTTCCTCGGAAAGCTCATCCATACCCATGATAGCGATAATATCCTGAAGTTCTTTATATCGCTGCAGAACCTGCTGCACGCGGCGGGCAATTTCATAATGTTCTGTTCCCACCACCTCCGGTGAAAGAATACGGCTGCTGGATTCCAGCGGATCTACTGCCGGATATATACCCTGACTGGCAATATCACGGGAAAGTACTGTAGTCGCATCCAGATGAGAGAACGTGGTTGCCGGAGCCGGGTCTGTCAAGTCATCCGCAGGCACGTAAACAGCCTGTACGGAAGTAATGGAACCTTTGCGGGTAGATGTAATACGCTCCTGCAAAGCGCCCATTTCAGTAGCCAGTGTAGGCTGATAGCCTACTGCTGACGGCATACGTCCAAGCAGGGCGGAAACCTCTGATCCGGCCTGGGTAAAACGGAAAATATTATCAATGAACAAAAGTACGTCCTGATTTTTTACATCACGGAAATACTCTGCCATGGTAAGCCCGGAAAGACCTACACGCATACGGGCTCCCGGCGGTTCGTTCATCTGTCCGTAAACCAGGGCTGTTTTATCAATAACTCCGCTTTCCTGCATTTCATTGTAAAGGTCGTTTCCCTCACGGGTACGCTCGCCAACACCTGTAAATACGGAAAGTCCTCCGTGAGCAGTGGCAACATTGTGAATCAGCTCCATGATCAGAACGGTTTTTCCCACACCTGCGCCGCCGAACAGGCCAATTTTTCCACCTTTTGCATAAGGACAGATCAGATCGACTACCTTGATTCCCGTTTCCAGTATCTCTGTAGCCGGAGTCTGCTCCTCGTAAGACGGAGCCGGACGGTGAATTGCCCAGCGTTCCTTAATCTCCGGTTCCGGACGGTTGTCCACCGGCTCGCCCAGAAGATTAAACACACGGCCCAGACATTCTTCTCCTACCGGAACGGTTATAGGACCTCCGGTGTCTACGGCCTTCATCCCCCGCACCAGACCGTCTGTGGAACTCATGGCAATACAGCGGACTGTATTATCACCTATCTGCTGAGCCACTTCCACGATCAGCTTTGCGCCTTTATTATCAACTTCAATGGCATTGAGAAGTGCCGGCAGTTCATCGTGCGCAAAGCGGATGTCCAGAACCGGACCGATGACCTGCACAACTTCGCCAACGTGTTTCTCGCTCATTTATGAATCTCCTCTATTTTTTGTTATCATCCGAAACATTACTGTCTGCAGTCAGCTTTACAGTCCTTCCGCGCCTGCAACGATCTCCGTGATCTCCTGAGTGATACTTGCCTGACGGGCGCGGTTATAAAACAGGTTCAGCTGATCGATCATTTCTCCTGCATTTTTGGTTGCCGCATCCATGGCTGTACGTCTGGCTGCCAGCTCACTTGCCAGACTGTCGCACACGCCTCCGTAGATCAGCCCTGCCAGATATTCCGGAACAATGGCATCAAACACCTCCGTACTGCCCGGCTCATAAAGTATCAGATTTCTTGTTACAGAATTTTTTTCCTCTGATTCATTTTTAAGATCTGTCAGAGGAAGCACAGAAAACACATCCGGCTGCTGTGAAAGCATGGACACAAAGCTGGTATAGCAAAGCTCTATGTGACCAAATTCTCCCTCCCGGAATTTTCTGCAGAGAATATTTGCGATTTGAAAACAGTCCCCGACAGAAATATCTGCGATTTCTCCAAATTCTTCCGTAACGATTTCAATCTTCCTGCGGTTAAAATATTCTACAGCCTTTTTTCCTACAGGCAGAACCATGTAATCCCGTCCGGCGCTGTCTTCTTCCATACGTTTGAACAGATTGGCATTATAGCCTCCGGCCAGACCGCGGTCACCGGCAATCACTACATAACAGAATTTTTCGCTTCTGGCCTCTGCCGCGTACACAGAACTGAAATCCGTATTATTTACAGCAATATCCCTCAGTGTACTGTGCAGAGTGCGGAAATACGGTCTGCAGACTTCAGCCCGCTCCTTGGCCTTACGCAGCTTGGAGGATGCTACAAGTTCCATTGCCTTGGTAATCTGCATGGTACTCTGTACACTTTTGATGCGCAGCTTTACCGCTTTCATGTTTGCAGCCATACTGTCTCCTCCTTACTGTTTTGCAGCTTCCGTTTCCAGAAAATCTCCTGTGAAGTTTTCCAGAGCGTTTTTTTAATTTTTCTTCTGTTTCTTTTTCCAGCTTTCCTGTGCTGCGGATCTCCTGCATTGCCGCTGCTCCGTCTGCATCCGAATCCAGGAAGCTGTACAGCTTTTTCTCATACTGACGCACGTCTTCGGTTTTTATGTCTGTGAGGACTCCGTTGATTACCGCATACAGAATCGCTACCTGTTTTTCTACAGGAACCGGCTCGTTCTGATCCTGCTTCAAAACCTCTACAATACGTGCTCCCTGCTCCAGACGGGCCTTTGTATCCGCATCCAGGTCAGAGCCAAACTGAGCAAAGCTCTGCAGCTCACGATACTGAGAATAGATCAGCTTCAGAGTTCCGGCAACCTTTTTCATTGCTTTTATCTGCGCGTTTCCGCCAACTCGGGATACGGAAATACCCGGGTTTACAGCCGGCATAACACCGGAATGGAAAAGTTCTGTTTCCAGGAATATCTGTCCGTCTGTAATAGAAATTACATTGGTTGGAATATAGGCTGATACGTCTCCGGCCTGTGTCTCGATAATAGGAAGCGCAGTCAGAGAACCTCCGCCATGCTCATCATCTAGCTTGGCAGCGCGCTCCAGAAGTCTGGAATGAAGATAAAATACATCTCCCGGATAAGCCTCACGTCCCGGTGGGCGGCGTATCAGAAGGGAAAGTGCACGATATGCAACCGCATGCTTGCTCAGATCATCATAAATGATCAGCACGTGCTTTCCTTTGTTCATAAAATACTCGCCCATTGCGCATCCGGAATAAGGAGCAATATACTGTAACGGACTTGCCTCAGAAGCAGTAGCAGCTACTACCATGGTATATTCCATGGCTCCGTTTTTGGTAAGTGTTTCTACCAGAGAAGCAACTGTAGACCTTTTCTGTCCAATGGCAACATAGATACAGATCATGTCCTTGCCTTTCTGGTTAATGATCGTATCTACTGCCAGCGTTGTTTTTCCGGTCTGACGGTCGCCGATGATCAGCTCTCTCTGTCCTCTTCCAATAGGAATCATGGAATCGATCGCCTTAATTCCTGTCTGCAGAGGCTCGTGTACTGAACGTCTTTCGCAGATTCCCGGCGCCGGACTTTCAATCGCCCGGAATTCTTCTGTTACAACAGGTCCCGCTCCGTCAATAGGCTGTCCCAGAGCATTGACAACACGGCCGATCATGGCGTCTCCCACCGGAACGGATACTACCTTTCCGGTACGCTTTACTGTCTGGCCTTCACCAATGCTCTCACCGGAACCAAATAATACAATAGACACACTGTTTTCTTCCAGGTTCTGCGCCATGCCGTAGCTTCCGTCCTCAAATTCCAGAAGCTCTCCGGCCATACAGTTCACAAGTCCGCTGGCTCTGGCAATTCCATCACCTACCAGCAGAACTGTGCCGGTTTCATCCTGTTTAATAATGTTCTCGTAATATTTGATCTGACTGCGGATGACCCTGGATATCTCTTCAGGTTTTAATTGCATGTTTCCATACCATCCTTTAAACAATTATTTCGTCAAGTTTTCTGGAAAGACCGGACAAACGGCTCTGAACTGTGCCATCCAGAAGCTTTCCTTCCAGCTCCACACGAAGTCCTGCCACTACAGAAGGATCCTTCTTCTGAACTAAAGATACTTTTTTGCCGCTGATCTTCTCCAGTTTCTGTTTCAATGCTTCCATCTGAACGTCACTTAAAGCCACCGCACCTGTCACCACTGCCTCAGCGATTCCATGATCCGCGTTATAACGCCTCCTGAATTCTTCACAGCAGCTTCCATATTCTCTGAGAATATTTCGCTCACATAAAAGCTTTATAAAATTCACCAAATATTTCTGTACCTGTGAGCCAAAGGCTTCATCTATAAGCTTTGCCCTCTCTTCCCAGGGAACAGACGGCTCGCTTAACAGCTTCATATAATCCGTATTTTCATGAAAAATCTGCCGGATTTCTTCCATCTGCCCGCCTATGGCTTCCACAAGCTGTTCTTCGACAGCAAGCTCATACAGGCTGCCGCCGTACATTCTGGCAGTCTGTGTCATGATGTCTCACCCACATTCGCAATAAAATCATCAATGAGTTTCGCGTGATCTTCTTCAGAAATCTCTCTCTCGATCACCTTACCTGCTATCTCCATTGCCATGCCGCCAATTTCATCCTTGATCTCATTGACTGCTTTTCGCTTTTCCTGCGCAATATCTGATTCTGCCTTGGCTTTCATGGCTGCCGCCTGACTTGCCGCCTCTTTCAGAAGCTCCTCACTCTGAACTGCAGCTGTCTTCTGAGCTGCCGCCACGATCTCATTGGCTTTATTTCTTGCATCACGTATTCCCTGCTCATACTCAGACTTCATAGTCTCGGCCTCTTCTTTTGCTTTTACCGCCTCCTGAATCTGAGCATCTGCCAGTTCTTTACGTTTTGCCAGCATATTATTAATCGGCTTAAACAAAAATCTTTTGATCAGATACACCTGTAAAAAAAGATTGCAGATCTGTGCAATAAAGGTCCAGGGCACAATTCCGACTAATTCCTGTACCTGCATAAATTTAACCTCCTGTTCTTATACCCGACTGTTATCCCAGGAAATTCATGAACATGCCAGGCGCTACAAAGATCAGCAACAGACCTGTAACAAAACCATAAATACCGGTTGTCTCTGCAATGGCACAGCCAAGAAGCATGGTGGAAGTTACGTCTCCTTTACATTCCGGCTGACGTCCGATCGCCTCAAGTGCCTTTGCCACAGCGTTACCTTCACCGATACCAGGTCCAATACCTGCAATAAGCGCACATCCTGCTCCAATCGCACATCCTGCAAGTGCAATACCTTTTGCTAAAATCTGAAAATCCATAATACAAACCCTCCTGTTATTTTAATTTTTTATGATTCCTATGATTCTTCTGCTGCATTGGCAATGTACATAACCGTCAGCATACAGAATATAAACGCCTGCATAAAGCCTGAGAACCAGTCAAAGTAAACAGACAGAACTGCAGGAATACCCACATCAAGAATGGGGATTTTTGCCAGAACATCTCCTACAATACCTGGAAGAAGTCCCAGAAGTGCCGAGCTGGCAACTGCCAGTGCTCCGTAGATCAGTCCGTTGATAACCACACCGGAAAGAATGTTTCCAAAATGTCGGCATGCCATGCTGATAGGCGTAGCCAGCTCAGAAAGAACATTAAACGGCGTCATAATGGCAATAGGTGTTGTAAATCCCTTCAGATATCCGCCCACACCGCCTGTTTTGATCTTCTGAGCAGTGATCATGATAAATACCACAACTGCCCAGGCTGCCTCAGTGGACAAGTCTGCCGTAGGGCTTCGCAGCCCGATCAGACTGATCAGATTGGATACAATGCTTGTGGCAAACAGAGCCGCTACAAAAGGAATCAGATGGCGGAATTTTTCTCCCATGTTTCCAACCACAAATTTATTCGCCTGCTCCACGATCATTTCTGCCAGCGCCTGCCGCTTGGAAATATTCTCCACCTTCAGATCATGGGTCAGCCAGATACAAAGTCCTGTGATCAGGATCATAACGATCCAGCTTACGATCATTGTCTCGCTGATCTGAATATCTCCCAGAATGGGGATTTCCGTCGGAATGGTAAAATAGACCTTTGCTCCGGATATGTCCAGTTCCATGTACGCTTCCACCTCCCGTCTTTTTATTTTTAAATACTATGGAAAACTGCTGCGAGTTATTTACAGTCAGTATTTCATCCTATTTTTTCTTAAAAATCGCATTCAGCTTGATCCCCATGGAAGGGAACAGAAGCGGTAAAAGTCCTGCAGCAAACTGAAAACAGGGAGCAATAATAGCGGCTATGCCCCAGCCCAGCTGAAGAAGCATTCTCTGAGAATAGCTGGCTTTCAGTCTCATGCGGGCAGATCCCTCGTCTTCACAGGCTGCAGCCTTCTGTACGGTTAGTCCCATAAGAAAAAAGTTCAGAACAGCCACTGCTCCGCCTCCCAGGCCTCCGAGGATCACTGTGTAATCAAACGGTACCTTCTCCGGCATCGTGCCATGAAGAACAGCAAATACGATCCACATAAGGACAATTCCTGTAAGTGTATAAATGATCACTTTTTTTGTTTCTTTTTTTACTGCCGGCTGAATTTCACCAAACATATTATATCTTCCCTTCTGTTATTAAATACATTATCAGCTCAGTTAATTACATATTTTCTCTCACGTCCGTACCTGTATGCGGAATTTCTGTATTTACACATGTCTGTTAAAAGACACTTTTTTATGTTTTTTCTTATCTTCCTTTTTCTGGTCTTCCATGATCTTCAGGTAAAGCTTGTAGGCTACCATAAACGAACCACCCAGGCCAAAAAAGAAGCCCGGAATATAAACCCATGCCCCCACCCCCATATGAATGTTCAGCCACCAGCACAAAGCCAGGCACAAAAATACAGGTGTCACAAAGGACAGACCAAACTGCGTGAGCATAGTAATATTTTTCAGCATATCAGCCCAATTTTTCACAACTTCGTTCTCCTCATCACATTCATCAGTACACCCGCGCCAGTAACATTGTGGATATTTTATCATAATTGTATAAAAAATACAACTTTTTATTGTATATATTAACGACTTTTTCATTCTCCCTCCAGAAAAAACTATGTAAATATTTCAAACTTTTTGTTGTTTTTCGCCATGATTCCTATAAAAACATCACATTATCATTCATATTCGACTGAATATGTATCTGACTTTAGTTTTAGCAAAATATCGTTTCCAGTCATTTATCTGAAAAGTTTCCAATGCTTCGGCATCCACTTCTCCCGGATATTCATCTGAAGTTCTCTCCGCAGATTTTCCGTCAGAGAAATTCCCGCCCAATATTCCGGCAATACTCTCCAGTCTTCCTGCAATCCACGCCCAATATTCCGGCAATCCATGCCTGCCTTCTGTCAAGAGTACAGCCGCCCGTATTCTCTCCTGCACATACAGATATACTGATCCGTTTTTATATAGAAAAATCCCGGAAAATCTGTATGCTCAGACTCTCCGGGATTCTTTCCTGCGTGATAAATTTTTTAAACACAGCTTTCTGTTTATTTTTCGTATTCTACAACAACGGTTTCTCCTGGTACTGCAGCGCCTGCGTGAGGAGTTACGCCTTTGATATCATCCATGTTTGTGATGATCATAGGAGTTACGCAGCTATAACCTTTTTCTTTAATGAAATCCATATCAAATTCCATCAGGAGATCTCCTTTTTTTACAGAAGCTCCGGCTTCTACCTTCGGAGTATATCCCTCTCCCTTCAGGGCAACTGTATCCATTCCGATGTGGATCAGAAGCTCCAGACCATCCTGTGTATTGACGCCGATTGCATGCTTTGTATCTGCGATCATGGATACTGTTCCGTCTGCCGGGCTGTATACCTTTCCTTCAGATGGCTCGATAGCAATTCCGTCACCCAGGATCTTCTGAGCAAACATCGGATCCTCAATATTTTCCAGAAGCACTGCCTCGCCCTTTAACGGTGCATAAAGCTTATTGTTTTTTTCGTTTTTTACCAAATAATCCTTTAAACATGATCGTATCCTCTCTTTCTTTTTTGCCACTGTCTACTTCATTTCCGGTGATCCTGCCAAATACCTTCCGGCTTATATCCGCTGACAGCATTCTGTTCCGTGTGTGCCGGAATTTTGGCAGAAAACACATCTGAACACCCGGAGAAATATTACCTGTAAACAGTTATTACTTTTCTTATCCTAACATATCTTTACAGCTTATTTCAATATAATCTGCAAGCCTAAATATATTTTATACTCAGACTTTGACCAGAAGCAGACCATTCTCTCTGCCCCTGACAGCAGAAAGGAGGATGCCGCAGCACCCTCCCTCCTGTTATGTATATTATTTACATAATTTTTTGAACTCATCCGCTACGAACTGAACCTGTGTACCTACAATAACCTGTACATTTGTTTTGCTCGGACGGATCACGCCTGCTACACCGGCTGATTTAATTTTTTTCTCATCAACCTGAGTATAGTCTTTGATCTCAAGACGAAGTCTTGTGATGCAGTTGTCGATTGTGGACACGTTCTGCGGTCCGCCAACACCCTCAAGGATGATCTTTGCAACTGCTGTAAAGTCGTTGTTTGCAAGAACTACTTTTGTCTCATCTTCATCGTCGTCTTCACGTCCCGGAGTTTTAAGATCAAACTTAACGATTGCGAAACGGAATACTACGTAGAATACGATAAATGCTGCAATTCCAAGAGGAATGATCAGCCATGTTTTCTGTGCAGCCGGCAGAGATGCGGAGAACAGAAGGTCTGTGGCACCTGCGGAGAAGGAGAATCCTGCACGGAATCCAAGAGATACTGTAATAAATGTAAAGATACCATAAAGCAGAGCATAGATTACATACAGTACCGGAGCAAGGAACATAAATGCGAATTCAAACGGCTCTGTAACACCGCAGATGAAAGAACATACTGCTGCGGAAGCTACAAGACCGATAGCGATTTTTTTCTTGTTGTCTTTTGCTGTGTGGATCATAGCAAGGGCTGCGCCAGGGATACCAAACATCATACATGGGAAGAATCCTGACATGTACATACCAAGGCTCCAGGAAACATCTGCTGATGTTTTGCCAGCCCAGAAGTTTGTGATATCACCAAGACCGATAGTATCAAACCAGAATACGTTGTTCAGTGCATGATGCAGACCTGTCGGGATCAGAAGTCTGTTCAGGAATGCGTAGATACCGGCACCTACAGCGCCCATGTTTGCAATACCTTTACCTAATGCTACCAGTCCGCCGAAGATCAGAGGCCAGATAAACAGAAGGACAGCTGCAACGATAATGGAAACAACACCTGCAACCATGGCTACGCAGCGTTTTCCGCTGAAGAATGCAAGCCAGTTCGGAAGTTTTGTGTTCTTGAATCTGTTGTAGCATGTAGAACCGATCACACCGGCAATGATACCGATAAACGGGTTCTGAATCTTCTGGTAAGCCAGAAGCTGTGTTGCGTTTTCAGCAACGCCAGGTCTGAGAATTGTAACAACTGCTTCGCTGAGAAGTGTTGTCATCATCAGCCAGGAAGCAAGAGCTGCAAGACCTGCTGTACCATCGTGATCGTCAGACATACCGACACCAACGCCGATCGCAAACAGAATTGCCATGTTATCAATGAGTGCTCCGCCTGCCTTAACAAGGAACAGACCGATTGTAGGGATGATACCTGTGATCTACCCCCCCCTGCATGGTGGCCGGACACAGAAGGTATCCAATACCCATAAGGATACCGCAGATCGGCAGACATGCAACTGGAAGCATTAAAGCTTTTCCCAATTTTTGAAGCCATTTCATAATGAAAATCCTCCTTCTTTTTCGCTTGTGACCTATGACAAACTTTATCTTTTTCTGCTCTTTTTCGACATTTTTCCAATGTTGTCCGGAACATCCGCAATAAAATTTGTACATTTTTCACAATCACGTTAATTCGTGTCTACTCTAACAGATAATATTCGCTAAGTCAATATGTTTTTTTATGATTAGTTTATAATTTTTTTAGATTTTTTATATATTCTTCAGTTAGTTAAAAGTAATCCATGTATCAGTTCCCGGACAGTACTTCTCGGTATATTTTCGTATGTTTTTGGTTCCTGTTCACGTAATACTGTCCCGTGGAGTTTTTGGCATAAAAATACCGGGACAGCCGGGACAAAGTCCCTTGATTTCCGGCATTTCACCAGATATAATAACATTATATTTTCAAGAATTTTCAGATTTTTATTACAAAGCGGAAATGGAGATGATCTTTTGCAGAATATGACAAAATATGCCCTGAAAGAGTCCCTGAAAAGGCTTATGCTGAAAAAATCCCTGGACCGGATCACCATCAATGATCTTACCTCGGACTGCGGGATCAGCCGCATGACTTTTTATTACCATTTCAGAGATATTTATGATCTGGCAGAGTGGACCTGTCTGGAGGAATCCAGAAAAGCTCTTCAGGGTAAAAAAACTTACGATACCTGGCAGGAAGGACTTGTACAGATTTTTGAGGCTGTTTACGAAAATAAGACTCTTGTGCAGAATGCCTGTCATGCCATTGGAAGAGAAAAAATTGAGAATTATCTTTTTTAAGCTCACTCATGATCTGATCATGGGTGTGGTACAGGAACAGTCCGCGGAGCTTTCCATTACAGAAGAACAAAAAAATTTTATTGCCGATTTTTATAAATACAGCCTTGTGGGAATCCTGCTGGACTGGATCAGCCGGGGAATGAAAGACGATTATCAGGCAATGACCGACAATATCTGTACCACTCTTCACGGCTGTATTGCAAATTCTATTCATAATTATACAGATCAGGGGAAATGATAAACTTTTTATCATTTCTCTTTTTTTGTAAATTGAACCCGGCGCAAAAGGGCAATACTATAATATCACAACAAAAGTACATCTGTTTTTCAGAAAGGTGGTTTTTTAATGGCAAAAAAAGGTATGAAGATCGGACTTGCATTGGCAGCAGGCGCTGGCGCCGCAGCTGTACTGGCAAAAACAACATCAAAAGAACATAAAGCTCCTGCTCCGGTATCAAATAGTGATTACCGGAATACAGAGCGCGGAAAATATGAAAAAAACAGCAAAGGAATCTATTACAGCAACGGAAACTACGAAGCCTTTGCCCGTCCGGAAAAGCCGGAAGGCGTTGACCACAAAAACGCCTACATTGTAGGAAGCGGTCTTGCTTCTCTTGCCGCTGCCTGTTTCCTGGTACGCGATGGCCAGATGCCCGGCTCCCATATTCATATTCTTGAGGCAATGGATATTGCCGGAGGCGCCTGTGACGGCATCTTTGATCCCAGCCGCGGCTATATCATGAGAGGCGGACGTGAAATGGAAAACCATTTTGAATGTCTGTGGGATCTTTTCCGAAGCATTCCTTCACTGGAAACACCGGGAGTATCGGTTCTGGATGAGTATTACTGGCTGAATAAGCATGATCCGAACTATTCACTTTGCAGAGCAACGGTGAATCGGGGCAAAGATGCCCATACAGATGGCAAATTTAATCTCAGCCAGAAGGGTTGCATGGAAATCATGAAGTTGTTCATGACGAAGGATGAAGATCTTTATGATAAAACCATTGAGGATGTTTTCGATGATGAAGTCTTCAATTCAACATTCTGGATGTACTGGCGCACCATGTTTGCTTTCGAAAACTGGCATAGCGCACTGGAAATGAAGTTGTATTTCCAGAGATTTATTCATCATATTGCCGGTCTGCCGGATTTCAGTGCTTTGAAATTCACAAGATACAATCAATATGAATCTCTGATTCTTCCTATGCAGAAATATCTGGAAGCAGCAGGTGTTGATTTTCAGTTTCATACCGAAGTAACGAACGTCGTATTTGAGAGAAAAGACGGAAAGAAGGTAGCTTCGGCCATTGAATGCAAAGTCAATGGTGTGGAGAAAGGAATCCTTCTGACTGAGAAAGATCTGGTATTTGTGACAAACGGAAGCTGTACAGAAGGAACTGTCTACGGAGATCATCATCACGCACCGAACGGAGATGCAGAAGTCCGTACAAGCGGCTGCTGGTCACTCTGGAAAAATATTGCCAGACAGGATCCGGCCTTTGGACATCCGGAGAAGTTCTGTTCTGATATTTCAAAGACTAACTGGGAATCTGCTACGATCACAACGCTGGATGATAAGATTATTCCTTATATTACAAATATCTGCAAACGGGATCCACGCAGTGGAAACGTTGTGACCGGAGGAATTGTAAGCTGTAAAGACTCCAAGTGGCTGATGAGCTGGACGATCAACCGTCAGGGACAGTTCAAACAGCAGGATCCGGAAAAAGTATGCGTCTGGGTTTACGGACTTTTCACGGATGTTCCTGGAGATTATATCAAAAAACCGATGAAAGACTGTACCGGAGAGGAGATTACGGCAGAATGGCTGTATCACATCGGCGTGCCGACAGATGAGATTCCGGAACTCGCAAAAAACAGTGCACTTTGTGTACCGACGATGATGCCTTATATTACAGCATTCTTTATGCCGAGAACAAAAGGAGACCGGCCGGATGTCATTCCGGATGGCTGCATCAATTTCGCATTTCTCGGACAGTTTGCAGATACGCCGAGAGATACCGTATTTACGACAGAATATTCTGTCCGTACAGCAATGGAAGCTGTCTATGGACTGCTCGGTGTAGACCGCGGGGTACCGGAAGTGTGGGGCAGTGTGTATGATGTACGAGAACTTTTAGACAGTTCCGTTAAATTGATGGACGGAAGATCTCCGCTGGAGATTGAACTGCCGGGACCGCTCAATGCATTGAAAAAGCCATTGATACGGATCGTAAAAGGAACTGTGATTGAAAAACTGCTGAGAGATCATGATATTTTAAGGGACAGTATGTTTTAAACAGCAGAAATATGCGATTCTACCGACAGTCGATTGCCAAAAATTCAGGGATTCTTTATACTGAAAATATCAAAACAATAAGGAGTGATGTTTTTCATGTATGAAATTGACAATCAAAAGTTTGGGGGATTCGTAGCAGCGCTGAGGAAAGAAAAAGGTTACACACAGAAGGAACTGGCAGAAAAACTGTTTCTTTCTAATAAGGCGATATCAAAATGGGAACGTGGTCTGGAGTTCTATGATCTGAGAGGCAAGGATTATGACGACCCACAGTGGGATAAGCTGCTTGATCAGATAACGGTGGATGAAATGGTAGAATTGATCGGATGGGGCAGATTTCAGACTGTCACTATCAATTCGATCGGAAAACTTGCCACTCTGGATACAGACGGACCTGCGGGTGTAAATTCCTTTATGACCGGCAGCTTCGGAACCGGATATTGTGCAGGAATCCTTGTGGCACAGACATGGAATGAAGATCTTGCCTATAAACTTGCACAGGGAATCAGCCAGGAGCTGCAAGACTTCGGACTCAATGGCTGGTACGGACCGTCCATGAACCTTCACAGAAGTGCTTTCGGCGGAAGAAATTTTGAATATTATTCAGAAGACAGTATTTTAAGTGCCCGTATGGAAGAAGCAGAAGTAAATGCAGCACTTGACAGCAACATTTATCCTTATCTGAAGCATTTTGCTTTTAATGAACAGGGACAAACCGGAATGCAATCTGCTGTACATGGTTAAACGAGCAGTCTGCAAGAGAACTGTATCTGAAACCATTTGAAGCATGCGTGAAAAATTCCGAAGGACGTCCGCTCGCGATCATGTCATCCTATGTCTTTGTGGGGACAGAATGGGCAGGCGGCTGTCCTGAACTGCTGAATGAGATCCTTCGTGATGAGTGGGGATTGCGCGGAATGGTACTTACGGATTACTTCGGAAACTATGGATACATGGATGCGGACCGTGCAGTGTGCGGAGGCAGTGATATTATGCTGGCAACGATCGGAAGCGAAGCGATCATGACAGATACGAAAAGTGCCACCTCTGTACAGGCAATGCGGACTGCGTGCAAAAATGTTCTCTATACCATAGTAAACAGCAATGTGTACGAAGATTATACCGGAAGTACTTCATTGGTGCAAAATTGAAAAATGAATCGAAATTAATAAAACAGAAACATTCTTTAAATAAAAGAACAACAATTTTCACTTATTATATCCATCAGATGAAAACAAGATGAGAAAGCGAGGTTTTTTTTGATGGAAAAAACAGTGTATTTAGTAACCGGAGCAGCAGGATTTTTAGGGAGTCATATATGCGATGAACTTTTGAAACGAGGCGATCATGTTCGGGCGCTGGTATTGCCGGGAGACAAATCCGTAAAATATATCCCGGAAGAGGTAGAAATTACAGAAGGTGATCTCTGCAATGCAGATTCTCTGGAAAGATTCTTTACAATTCCAAAAGGTCAGGAATCTGTTGTGATTCACTGTGCCAGTATCGTAACGATGAACGCGGACTTTAATCAAAAGCTGATAGATGTCAATGTAGGAGGTACCAAAAATGTGATCGATATCTGTTTAAAACATTCCGAATGTAAAAAAATGGTTTATGTAAGTTCTACAGGAGCAATTCCGGAACAGCCAAAGGGAACCGTAATTCGAGAAACGAACCAGTTCACTCCGATTGATAAAAGCAGACAGGTGGGATGCTACAGTCAGTCTAAAGCTCTTGCTACACAGATGGTTTTAGATGCCTGTAGAGAATGCGGCTTAAAAGCTTGCGTGGTACATCCAAGCGGAATTCTTGGCCCAAAAGATTATGCAGTCAGCGAGACAACAGGAACCGTAATCAAGATCATGAATGGAAAAATGCCGATAGCCATGGGCGGCTCTTTTAATCTCTGCGATGTACGTGATCTGGCACATGGATGTGTAAAAGCTGCGGACAAGGGCAGGATTGGCGAATGCTACATTCTTGGAAATAAAGAGGTTACACTCAAAGAAATGTGCCGGATACTTCATAAGACTAGCGGCTGTAAGACTCCGTATTTCTACGTTCCAATCAATATGGCATACAAGCTTGCCAACCGGATGGAGAAAAAAGCCAGGAAAACCGGAGAAAAACCAATGATAACAAATTTTGCAGTATATAATCTGGCAAGAAACAATCAGTTTGACTACACTAAGGCAGAACGGGAACTGGAATACCACACCAGACCATATGAAGAAACACTCCGGGATGAAGCACAATGGCTGATAGCGGAAGGATTTATTCAGAACTAAAAGGGGATGAAAATGAAATGAATAAGAGAATTTGTGTTATTACAGGTGGCGGAAGCGGTATGGGACTTGAAACTGCGATGATCATGGGAAAAACTCACTATATCATTATCTGCGGCAGAACAGCAGGAAAACTACAGCATGCTATAAAAACTCTTCAAGAGAAAGGCGTGGAGTGTGAAATCCAAATCCGACCGGCAATTCAGTACGGACGGGATCAATAATGGTAAAACGTTTCCCTTACCAATATGACCGCCGACATACCTTGAATCTCACTCTAAATTATCAATTGACACGACGGATCGACTTCAATATGTCATGGACTTATGCATCAGGTTGCATGGCAACACTTCCTAACACGAGAAGACACATACAGAACTACCACTACCAATGTACCACTTACCTCGGATTATGGATAATTGTAACAAAGGAGATATGGATCATTCTAGTTCACGAAATAACTACAGATTGCCTGCAAGCCACCAATTGAATATAGGATTCAACTTCCATAAACAGACCCGGCACGGAGAACGGATATGGAATATCAGTATCCTAAATGCCTACAATGCCATGAACCCCAACTTTGTCTATATCAGCAGGGAAGCACAAACAGGAAAGCCTATATTGAAAAAAATGACAATCTTGCCATGTATTCCTTCATTTTCATACACTTATAAATTTTAAAATCCAATGAAAAAATACTTTTTATTTCTTTGTGTATTTGTTATTTTAAGCGCATGTACCAATACCATTGGTTATTTACCCGATGATGAACCTAAAAAACTGATCGTAAATGCCATGATGCAAACTGAAAATAACGATAACCGGATTTATCTGCATTACACAGGATGGACAGCTACCACTCCTGTCACCGATGGTATCATACACCTGTATATCAACGGAAAACTGTCAGAAACAATCACTGCGGAAGATGATTACTACCCAGTAAAAAGCATATTCCGAACAGGAGATAAAGTGAAAATAGAGGCTTCTTCAGAAAATGGTAAATATAAAGCAAAAGCGGAAACACGCATCAGTGCACCCTTACAGATTATAAATGTAGATACAACCTATATAAGTTTAAGAGATTATAACAGCTGGGTAGGAGGCAAGCCTGTATATGACAATTATCTTCGGCTTAACATTTCAATTAAAACAACCCGATATAGAGGCAGAGAATACATACTATCGTCTTGAAATTAAAACAGATTTTTTATTCTCATAAATGGCATGACGGCAGGGACACTCTCAGTATTGACACGACTTATAACTATAATTATATTTATGACACCGCCTTGACAGACGGCAAACCCGGACATGCTATAGATGAAGGATTCGAGCTTATTCAGAAATGGAACAATTATTTTGGCCTTTTTAAAAGCTGTTATTTTAAAAACAGGGAATATAACATGACGATAGATTTAAAAGAAGACATCAACTATATACATATAGATTCTCAGAAAGCAGAGCGATATATCAGTATCCGGTTTTACAGTATTTCAGAAAGTGAACATAGATATTTGTATGCCATGTCCTCTGCATTAGATTTTGATGCCGAAAATTTTATTTATGCAGTTCCCCTTATTCCCAATAATATAAAAGGAGGAATAGGTATATTCAGTATTGCCAACCAAGTAGAATATAAAATTGAAAGAAGAAAAATTGCCAAGACAGATACTAAGAAGAAGGCTTCAGTTCCTCTCATACAATAAATCAAAACTAAAAGTTCTAAAAATGAATAGCACATCTATTTACATTTTAGTAGCTTTGCATCCGATTATAACATTAACAAACATGCCCAACACGGCAATGGAGGCAACTGAACTACTCAAAGAAATACAGAAGCATGATTCCCAACAGGCTTTCCGGTCTTTATACGATATGTATTATGACCGTTTCTTTCGTATCGCCTTTTATTACCTTCAACGGGATGAATGGGCTCAAGAAGTAATTTTAGATGTTTTTACCACGCTTTGGAATCATCGAAAAAGTCAGCTTATTCCCGATGATTTTAATAAGTACAGCTATATATTAATAAGAAATGCCGCTCTGAACTATTTGGAAAAAGAACAAAGGAGGGAAGCCTCGCCTCTGGAAAATATGCCGGAAATATCTTCTTCCAACCTTTCTCCTGAAGAACAAATGATGAATGAAGAGTTATTTAACATTTATGAGAACTCACTGAATGAATTACCTGAACGTTGCCGAACAATCTTTATTAAAGTCCGCGAAGAAAAACAAAGTTATGCTTCCGTTGCCGAAGAACTTAATATAAGCCCTAAAACAGTAGATGCCCAGTTACAAAAAGCTGTAACCCGACTCAAAGAAAAAATTAACAATTATTTTAGAAATAGACGATAGGGAGTTTTCCAGATTCTCCTGTCTTTATCAATAGAAACTAATAAACTAAAAAGACATGAGAACAAATACACGTTTAGTATTACCATTTTTTTATGCCCTGCTTATAAGTGCATGTAGTAACAACGACAACTATCCCAAAGAGTATATAGGCTTTGAAAAACAATTCATATCACACACCTATGATACAAAGAACGAGGAAGAAACCCTTACTTTAAAAATAATAGCTGCCGAAAAACAAGACACAGACCGTAAACTGACCATTAGCAGTTCTACAAGTAACAATAGCTTCCACATTCAAAATGCCCATCCGGTCATCTTGAAAGGAAAGAAATCAGTAAAAATAGATATCATTCTTTATCCTAAACAATAAAAAACGCGTACAACGTATCATACGGTTGATCTGTACTCCTGACGGAAAAGACGCAAAAATTTCTAGAAATTTCTATCCGTCTGCAAAAGAAGTAGTATCTTTGTCCAGCAAATAAAATAACATGAATTCACCGAAATCAGACAAAGAACTGGACGAATGGTTGGAATTATTATCTTCTTCCACTCATTCACCGCAGGGAAAATTCTCGGCGGAGAAAAGTTATAATATATTGCAACAACGTCTTCAACCGGCATACCGCAAGCACAAAATACTTTCCATTCGGTATACAGTTGCTGTGGCTGCCGGTTTCGTCCTGCTTATAGGTTTCGGTTGGATGTTTTATTTTTACCAACGTCCGGTACGTACACTGATTGTTTCCACCAATATACAAACTCAATGCATCCAATTACCGGATGGCTCTAAAGTAACCCTAAACCGACATTCCCAATTGAGCTATCCGGAAACTTTCAACAAGGAACGAATCGTAAAGCTGAATGGAGAAGCTTATTTTGAAGTCAGTAAAAATCCTAAAAAACCATTTCGTAGTCAAAGCAAACGGAGTTACCATCAGGGTATTAGGCACGCATTTTAATGTCAATGCCTATGCCTCCGATTCTTTAGTAGAAACAACCCTGCTGGAAGGTAGTGTATCCGTCAGTAACAATGCCAACGGTAAACAAATGATATTAAAGCCCAATGAAACAGCCATTTATCGTAAATCGACTGGAATATTGTCTATGCACATTAATGCAAATGCACAGAACGAAATAAGTTAGGCGTGAAGGTGTTCTTTCTTTTAAATGACATATCTATGGGAGAAATCGCTCGTCAACTATCCCATCATTTTAATGTCACCATACAGATAAAAAGCGAACAGTTACGTAATTATAAATTAAATGCACGTTTTCAAGCAAAACGAAAACGTTGGAAGAAATTCTAGAAATAGTTGGCTCCCATACGTAGGTTTTACTTATCACATGCCCCAATCCAATCTTATTGAACTAAAGCAAGAAAACTAAAAACAAATGATTTCTTCACTTTATAAGAAACACAGTATCACTTTTTTTTACTTAATGCTGTTACTAGTCTTTTCCCATTCATTCATATCAGCACAAACTCCGGATATGCCTTTTAATATTTATCTGAAACAGGCTAGTTTAAAGGAGTTTACAGCTAAAATAGAACAACTGTCAGAGTATTCTTTTATTTATGGCGAAGAAGTTGTACTCAAACATCCCATAACTCTCGATCTGAAAGAAACCCCATTAACAACTATTCTACAAACAGCTTTCATTAAACAAGACATCAGTTTCGAGATTACCAAACACCATATCATATTGAAAAAAACAACGTCACTTCCTATAAAACAACATTTTACACTAAACGGTTATGTATTGGACGAAATATCGAAAGAAACACTGATAGGTGCCAATATCTATGACCAGCAAAATAAACAAGGAACAATCACAAATCCATTCGGATTCTTCAGTATCACACTGCCCGAAGGAAACACTGAACTGAATTTTTCCTATATAGGTTACGGTTCAAAACAATAGCATTGTATTTATGTAAAGATACGCTGCTGACTGTCCAACTTAAAAACGATAATACATTGGAAGAAATCGTTGTCCTTTCTGATAAAATGGAAACAGGCTTTCAAAGTAGCCGTATGGGAGCAAACAATATACCTTTGACACATATTAAAATACCCCTGCTTTACTGAGTGAGGCAGATGTATTAAAATCAATCCAGCTTCTGCCCGGTATACAAGGAGGTATAACCGGTACCAGTGGCCTGTATGTACGTGGAGGAAGTCCCGATCAGAATCTTTATCTGCTAGACGGTGTACCCTTATATAATGTGGACCATACACTAGGTATTCTCTCCATCTTTACCCCAGAATCGGTCAAGAAAGTCGATTTGTATAAAAGCAGTTTTCCTGCCCGTTACGGAGGAAGACTGTCCTCCGTCATTGATGTACGCACTAACGATGGAGATATGAGGAATTATCACGGCAGTCTGACCATCGGGCTGCTGACTTCCCGAATGCACTTTGAGGGTCCTCTATGGAAAGACCGGACATCATTTATTATTTCTGCCAGACGCAGTTATGCCGATTTAATTATCAAGCCTTTCATAGGATAAAGATACGAAAGGAGGTTACTACTTATATGATATCAACACAAAACTAAATCATCGATTCAGTGACCGTGACCGCCTGTTTTTCTCCGTTTTATCATGGCAAAGATCATGCCAGCTTTACAAATACTTCTTCTTATTACTTTGAAGAAGAAAAGGAGACAGACACAAGAGAGAGACAAGTCATGGCTTGGGGAAGTACATTAGGGGCATTACGTTGGAACCACATAGTCAGTAATCGTCTGTTCCATAACATCACCCTATCCTATAACCGTTTCCGATTCAATATAAAAAACAATTTCACGTCCGCCAACAAACACCTTGACAGCCAATATTATTCCGGTATAGAAGATTGGGGATTAACATCTGACTTCGACTTTCATCCATCCCCCTCCCATTTCATCAAATTCGGAGGAAACTATCTCTACCATACGTTCCGCCCCGAAACCCAACATACATTTGTGCACTCTCCGAATGAACAAGAACAACCTGATAAAACATACACCATCGGAGGAAATGAAGCGACACACTCACACGAAATTTCCCTTTATGTAGAAGATGATTTCAAATGGAACGAACAATGGAAAACAAATATAGGCGCACATTTCTCACTCTTCCAAGTACAAAAGCACACTTATGCCTCCTTGGAACCTCGCATTACCGTTAGTTTCAAAACCAGTCCCAACCTTACTTTCAAGGCGGCCTATACCCACATGACACAATATGTACATTTACTTTCTTCATCCAATCTCTCTCTCCCCACTGATCTATGGGTACCGGTCACACAGAAGATCCGCCCGATGCGAGCATGCCAATTTTCTATCGGGGGTTACTATACAGGTATTCAAGGATGGGAGTTTTCTGTAGAAGGCTATAGCAAAATACGAAAACGTATTGGAATACAAAGATGGTAATACTCTAGTCGGTAATTCCATTCATTGGGAAGAGAAAGTAGAAATGGGCAAAGGACGCAATTTCGGCATAGAATTCATGCTGGAAAAGAAAACCGGACGTACTACCGGGATGGATAAATTATACTTTGGCTAAAGCCGACCGTATATTCAGTAAACGGAAATGT